>ENA-UONW01001047-UONW01001047.1-human-gut-metagenome-genome-assembly--contig:-CS52-NODE-1047-length-36294-cov-6.110268_pt1 | contig 36294 bp, 32 predicted proteins | sample MGYA00242463_ERZ724010 | MGnify/ENA metagenome assembly ERZ724010 | reverse complement strand
GTTTACCATATATGGATTTTGTGAGGTATTGACGATCATCAAAAAAGCTCCGAAGAAGTATCGTCTGGAGTATTTTGTGGGGGTGGCGCTTCTGACGGTTGGGATTCTTCAGCTCTGGAATGGTCTCGACAATTTGAATCCATCGAAAAATGACTATTTCAAAGAACTGGGGCTGAAATTGGCCGAATGGCAGAAAGGAATTAGTCCGAGATCGGGGACCAGGTGTATCAATCTCTTGACTATTGGCGTTGATTATGGCTGGGGGGTTTATTCCGGAACGAATTCCCATGCTTACACCTCGCGTTCCATTGACAAAACGTGGACGTTGCGGGAAATTGCGGAGAAGGGATTGCCTACTGATCTCACGAGTTACATTTCGGAAAATGTCGATGGATATAAGCAACTTTTACCCGACCTGATTGTGGTTGCGGAGCCTGAAGAGGTTTCCCCTGCTCTTATCGCTGAAATCCGGGCGCTTGACGGAGTCCGCCAGTTGCGCTTCACTGAAAAAGATAAGGCCTGGTTCTTTCAATTACGGCCTGATGGTGACAGGTCATTGTGAGGATTGAGGTTATGGCCGTAAAAAAACGTATTTTGATTTTCACTTCTTCTTTTCCGAGTCCGCGTAATCGGATATCCGGGATCTTCGTTGAAGATCTGACGAAAGCACTTTCCGCTCATTTTGATGTGGTGGTGCTGGCACCGGCTCTGCCGGGTGTTGACCATTGCGAATATCGGGATGGCATGAAGATTCTGCGTTTTCGACAGGGAATCGGCGGCATCTGTCTGGCCGGCTCTCCCGGCGGAATTCTTCCTGCTCTGAAACGGAATCGATTCCTGCTGTTCTGGCTGCCGTTTTTCCTCGCCCTGGAACTTTTTGCGCTGATGCGAACGGTTCGTGAGGAAAAAATTGATCTGATTCATGCTCACTGGTTGCTGCCCCAGGGGTTTCTGGCTGCCATTTACAAAACAGTATTCAACCGCCGGCTCCGTCTGCTTGTGACCTGTCATGGTTCTGATCTGCTGAAGGTCAATGGAAAATTGTTGGGATGGATGAAGCGATATTCTCTTTGCCATGCAGATACGGTTACCGTTGTCAGCGAGCTGCTTCGCCGGAAGGCAGAGGCCCTTGGGAACAGAAAAAGTCATGTGTTGCCGATGGGGGTGGATACCCGGCTGTTTTCTCCGGAGGCCGCCACTCCGGATTTTCGGGCCCGGCTTGGATTGAAGCGAAACGTGATTCTATTCGTCGGTTCATTAATTGAACTTAAAGGGGTCCGGGCTCTGGTGGCTGCGATGCCGGAAGTGATTCGAAAGGAACCTGATACATCACTGCTTCTGGTCGGTGGCGGAGAGTTGGAACAGGAGTTGAAGTTTGCCGTACAGAAAAGCGGACTGGAGGAACACGTGGTTTTTGCCGGGGCGCGGGTTCATTCGGAACTGCCGGAGTTTTTTGCCGGCAGCGATATTTTCATATTACCCAGTTTTTCCGAAGGATGGCCGCTGGTTGTAATGGAGGCTTTGAGCTCCGGACCGACGGTGGTGGTTTCCAGGTTGCCGGTTTTCATGGAACATCCGGACCGTGATAAACTGTTTCTGACCGTAACCGCCGGGGATTCCCGGGATATTGCGGAGACTCTGATCAGGGCACTTCATATGCGATCTACTGCTGCCCGGAAACAAGGACGCGCTTATGCGGTTCGTGAGTTTGATCTGGCTGTGGTGGGGGCGCGTTATACGAAATTGATCAACGAATTGCTGTGAGGTGGAGTTCTCGGCAGAATCACCGGGGCGGCTGTTTCGTTGAGGAAATAAACATGAAATACATCAGCACCAGATATATCGATGGCAACAGAGGAGATCTGCTTAGCCGGTATGGCATTCTTTCCGGCCTGCAGGAACTCGGTTTGCTGGATGAGGTTGCCGTAATGGCGTTGCGACCGGAACATACTGCTGGTTTGAATTGCTGGAAACTTCCTTACGGCAGACTTTACAATACATTTCTCCCGCGCTCCAGCTGGCCGTATTTCCGGAAGTCGAAAGCGGTGATCTGGACTGGCGGTTTGGATTTATGTGATGACTCCAGTATCTTGAAGCTTGCGTATCTCCTGTTTAATTTTGTCCTGTACAGAATTCTCGGGCTTGAAATCATTGTTTTGAATCAGGGTGCGGGTCCTGTCAGAACCAGGCTGGGTATGTTTCTGGTCAAAGCGGTCCTGAGATGCGTCAAAACGTTTGTTGCCCGTGATGAAGGCAGCTTCCAATTGCTTGGAAATATTGCTCCCCGTTTGGATTTGCGACTGTCGTTTGATGGAATTTTTGCAGGAACGTTCCACCCTCGAAAGCCGGATGTTCCCAGGTTGAATGAATTTTTCAGAAATGCGGAAGGACGCATGGTGATTGGAGTGAATATTCGACAGTGGTTCCATTTTTCTTGCAGCATTCTGCCGAATCATTTGAAAAGAGGGGGTTCCCGGAAGGACCTGGATTGGCGGATGCGGAAGTTTCTTGAATGTTCGATTGAATCTGTAAAGGAGATCAGAGCTCGGTATAACGCAAAGGTTATTTTGATTTCCGCCTATGAGTTCAATAGCAGCCCGAGTAATGATGAACTGCCGTTTCTGATCAGAATGAAGGAGATGCTGAAAGATGATGATGATGTGATGGTCACTGATTTCCCGCTGACCCTGTCGGAGTATCTTTTCCTTATTTCAAAACTCGATTTGATGATAGGAACCCGCCTCCATTGTGCGTTGGCTGCGCTGCGGATGAATGTGCCAGCGATCAATTTGAACTATACTTTGAAAGGACGGGATATTTTTCGTGATCTGGGGCTGTCCGAGTATATTGTGGAGCTTGTCGATTATATCGAAAAACCGTCTTTACTGCTTGAAAAGATTGATCTGCTTATTGAGGACAAGACGATCAGGGAGAAAATCCGGGAACGGGTGAACCAGGCCGTTCAGGCGAATCATTCTATGTACGAAAGCTTGCTGTCTGTCGATTCGTGATGGGGGGGGCGGATCGGCAGAAAAAGTCATCGCGGCTGTGGTCTGCAGCTCTGATGAGCACATTGAGATTATGGAGTCTGCCGCTGAAATGAGTATCGGGAAGAAAAACATCATCAATATGTCTTCCTATCTGTTCACCATTGTACTGCTGATCGTCATCTTCAAGATTTTCATCAGACAGGAACAGTTGGAACTGTTGGTGAAGATCAGACTGGAAGCCTGGGTGTTGTTTACGTTGTTTGTCCTCATTAACTATTCATTGGGGGGATTGCAATACCTCTGCATGAAGAAGCAATATGGGATCAGTCTGGAAAAGAAAGATATTGTCTTGCTACCAGTCGTGATGAATCTGTGGAATTATATCATTCCAATTCAAGGGAGCGCTGTTTTCTTTACATTGTTTCTGCGGCATAAGTATCAGGTGAAGGTTGCGGACAGTTTTTCCGTTACCATATTTCTGTACCTGGTGACGCTGGTTTTTTCCGGCATTTTCGGCCTGGTTTTCTCTTTTTACTATGAGCTAGGTTTTTCTCTCTTTGCTTTGATTTCCATTCTTTTTCTACTGAATCCACTGCTGATTGTCGTCGGATATCGGATTTTGCGGCACGTTCCTGACGTCAGGAATCATTTTTTTCTTGCAGTTTTTAAATTTACCGAAAGAGTTGTCGGGAATTTAACCTCCTTGTGGTTGGATTATAAAAACACTGGAATCATTTTCCTGCTGTACATTTTGCGGACGATTGTGGTGGTTTTCTGGTTCATGCTGATTGCGAAGGAGCTTGGCTATCATGAGGTTACTTTTTTCGCTCTACTTCTTTTGAGTTTATGGAGAAACGTCTCTCTGGTACTGAAATTCACGCCCAATAATCTGGGGATCATGCAGATTGTCTCCGGCACATTGTTTGCCCTTATTCACTTCCAGCCGGAGCAGGGGGTCATGATTTCTCTCGTGGCATCAGCTTCATCTCTGATTGTTGCCGTTACAGTTGGGCTTGCAGGAAATTTTTATTATTTTCACTCCTGGTCCAGAGAGGGGTTATCTCACGGCGAAATAGATTGAATCAAAATGATTATCCCCGGAACGGCAACATGAGGTGAAAAACGAGTTGCATTGTCCTGGAAAGAATGAAAATTCTGCCTGATGCCGGGAAACTGCACCTTGAGAAGCATGATTTTGAAAAGTTTCCGAACAATTCGAGTACTTCTCTTTCTCAGTCTTTTTGTTCTTTGCAGGACAATTATTGAAGAAAGATCGATCTGGAGTTTGGAAGTTGCCGCTGTTCCAGTTTGCCGATTACAATTCTGGAAAAATTCATTCGGAGTCTGTTATTGCAGCATCAAGTCATCTGGAAAGTCCGGAATAATGGTTTCGCAGGGAATGAGATTGCATTCTCTGCTCAGGAAAAAACATCAGCTGGAAACAATAGAAATTTTTCACATCATTTGAAAAACATGGGCAATTTTCACGCCGAATATCCGTTAATGGAAAAACAGGTGTTGAATTATGCCGGAATTGCCGGAAGCTGAAACAATCGGGCGCGCTTTGAAACGCGCCCTCGTCGGACGGAAAATCACGGAGGTTCGTGTTTTCTCCCCCGCGATGCGCGAGCCGCTCACGCCGCTGCTCGACGCGGAGCTGCCGGGACGGCGGTTCGTCGATGTGCGCCGCCGCGCCCGCTACGTCATCGCGGAGCTCGACGACGGCCGCGCGTTGCTGATGCACTTCGGCATGTCCGGCGTGGTCCGCGTCGAACCGGTCACGGTTCCGAAACGGAAGCATGAACATCTGTTTCTCGTGCTGGATGACGGCCGCGCGTTCCGATTTGAATGTACCCGCCGCTTCAGTGTGTGCAAACTCTGCCGGTTGCCGGAGCCGGGCGGCTGCCCTCCGGAACTTGACGGGATCGGCGTGGAACCGCTCACCGACGGCTTGGACGGGGGAGATCTGTTCCATGCCTCGCGCAACAGGCGCGGCACGGTGAAATGCTTCCTGATGGACAACGCGGTGGTCGCAGGAATCGGCAACATCTATGCCGCGGAGACGCTTTTCGCCGCCGGGGTGGATCCCCGGCGCGAAGCGGGCAGTCTGACGCGGAACGAGTGCGACCGGATCGTCCGTGAGGCGAAGCGGATCCTTTCCCGGGCGATCGAACTGGGCGGAAGTTCCATCTCCGACTTCCTCAATGTTGACGGTTCGGAGGGGAAATTCGCGCAGGAACTGCTGATCTACGGCCGGGGCGGAAAATCCTGCCTCCGGTGCGGCGGAACGGTGCTGTGCGTGCGGCTCGGCGGACGGAGCTCCTGTTACTGCCCTCATTGTCAGAAATAGAATAGAGCAGAAAATTATGTTCATTAGACTTGAAATTTCGGATTTCCGGAGTATTATTAATAAAACAGGAGTGAGCAGTTGAAAGATCTGCGGAATGCGATCGGCGCAATGTGCGCGGTCCCTATGCCGGGAATTACCGCGCTGCATGCGGTCGCGGGAGAACTTCGAGCTGCCGGGCGCCATGTGCGCTCTCTGACGTTCGAAAACCCCCGCTTTGAAACACCGTGTGCCATTCGCCGTCGCTGCGTGGAGTTTCTCGAGCAGAGCGGCGTCGGCGGCACTCCCGCTGCCGGTTTGCCGGAACTGCGTTCCCGGGTGGCTGACAAGCTCAGCGGTCAAAACGGAATCCCCTGTTCTGCGTTGAATGTGGTGATCACCCCGGGAGAACGGTTTGCCCGGTTTGCGGCGGTTGCCGCGTTGTGCGGTCCCGGTGACGAAGTGATTGTGCCGGTGCCGTGCCGTCCGGAGTACCGTGCGCTGATCCATGCGTCGGGCGCTACCTGTGTTGAACTGCGTACCCGCCGGGAAGATGGGTTTGAACTTGACCCGGAGGCTCTGGGGTCCGCGGTGTCCGGGCGGACACGGTTGCTGATTTTAAATACGCCTTCGTATCCGGCGGGAACGGTTTACCGCCGGGAGACGCTCGAAGCGGTTGCGGAAATCGCCGCGAAGTACAATTTCATGGTGCTGGCGGACGAATGTCTGGAATCGTTCTGTTACGAACCGCTGCGACCGCATGTGAGTTTCGCCTCCCTGTCGCCGGAGGCGGCGAAACGGAGCATCACGCTCGGCGGATTTACCGCCGGTTGCTGCATGGAGGAGCATCCGGTGGGGTTTGTCGCCGCGCCGGAATGGCTTTCCGGCCGGATTGCCGCGCTGCAGCAGTGCATCTCCGGCGGCGCGTCGGCGCCGGATCAGCATTGCGCCCTCGCCGCCCTGGAAATGCCGGCGCAGGAGGAGTTGGTCGATTTTCGTCGGGCGGTTGCCGCGAATCGAGACCGACTCTGCCTGAAACTTGAAGGGGTGCCCGGTCTGGAGGTGTTCCGTCCGGCGGGCGGACTCTCTCTGCTTTGCGGAATTGCCGGATTCGGCATGAAATCGGAGTTGTTCTGTGATCGGCTGCTGCGGGAGGAGCTGCTGGAGGCGGTTCCCGGGCGGGAGTTCGGCACGGAAGGGTATATCGGCCTTGCGTTTGCCTGTCCGGCGCCTTTTCTGGAAGAGGCCGCCGGCGGTCTGGCCGCGTTCTGCGGAGGATTGTTCCGCAGGGGATTGAACAAGGAGGATTGAGTTATGAAACGCGCTGTTTGGTTTCTGTCGGCGGCGGTGGCGATGGTCGTGTTGGCGGGAGGATGTGCTTCCACGGCGGGCGATGGAGCGGATAAACCGCGCCCCGAAGTGATGTCGGGGATGGGCCACGAGGAGGCGGAAAAACTTGCCGCGGACTACATTGCCGGATTTGTTGCTTCGTTGAAGGAGAATGATTTCGATAAACTCAAGGCGGTGATTCCCGCCGATTCCAAGACGAAGGTGACGCCTGAGATGTTTCAGCAAATGCGCAAGGAGCTGACTGAAACGATGGGAAATCTGGTTGATGCCCGTTTTGTGACGGACCTCGACAAGAGCATCGTACGGGATTATGTGTGGAAGTTCTCGTTCGAAAAGACTCTCACCGACGGGCCGGCAAAGGGGCGGAAGGTACGCCACGAACTCTTCTATATGGTCCGGGTCGGACGCCTTGACGGGAAATATGTGATTGCAGGAACCGGTTTCCGGCTTTGAGGCGCGCGGCGGACAGAGAGAGCATTTAGAACAGTGAGGTGAACGATGAAAACTTTGACGGAAAAGCAGAAGAATATCCTGGAATTCATCGAGGAGTTTCTGGATCGGGAAGGCATGGCGCCGACGGTGTATGAAATCGCCGATAATTTCAATATCAAGACTTCGACCGTTTTTGCGCACCTGAGGGCTCTTCAGCGCAAGAAACAGCTTTCCCGCAGTTCCAAGGCGCGCAGCATCAGTCTGATGTCCCGGATGCGGGGTGCCCGCGGTGTGCCGCACGGAGCATTGATGATTCCGCTGCTCGGGCGGGTCAATGCCGGCGCCCCTGCGGAAAGCCTTGAGTACAAGGAGGGAGAGGTGTGTGTCACATCCGCCCAGGTCAACGACTATCCGGCGGAACAGCTTTTTGCGCTCCGTGTACAGGGAGAGAGTATGCGCGATCTCGGTATTTACGACGGCGATGTGGTGATTGTCGCTCAGACCGGAACCAAGCCGCGTCCCGGCGACATTGTCGTTGCCCTGGTGCAGGGCAACGAAGTGACGGTCAAGAGCTTCTTCCCGAAGACCGGCGGGAGGATCGAACTTCGTCCGGCCAATCCGGAGTATGATGTGCAGATCTACCCTGCGGATGAGGTTTCGATTCAGGGGCGGGTGATCGGGCTGCAACGGAAATATTGAAGCTGTTTTCTCCTGATCTTGTGCGGAATTCCATCGGGATTCCGCTTTTTTTTGCTTGAAGGCGGGGAGGGCTCCTGCGGAGCCTGTGTGTGGAGGCTGCGGCAACGCTTTCTCGCATCGGGCTCGTGTTCTGATGAAACTTCCTCCGGAAGGCGCTTGCAATCAGCAGTCGATATGCTATAGTAATTCAAAAGGTTTTACTTTAATTTGTCACAAAAACATTCCAAGTCGGGGGGGAGGGGCGTAAATACGGGAAGGGCATGAAAGAGTGATTCCCGGTTGGAGAACTCCAATTTCATGGAAGTGGTTGAGCAGAAGGAGTAAAACGTGCTTTACGTCTTTTACAGAAGCTACTGGAATGTGAATGTAAGCAGATCCATATCAACGATTTTGTTGATTCTTTTTCTCTCCCTGGGGCTCTTTCTGCTCCTCCTGGGCGCGTGTTCCACTTATGAAAAGGAGCTCTATTTGAACTTTCACAACGGTCGCTTTCGGCAGGAGAAAAGTGTTTTTCATCTCTTCCCCGTCGGTGTGGTGGAGGGGCAAAATGAAGTTGTGTTGAAATACTTTTCGCCGGCAAACCGAAAACTGCTGCCGGACCAGTGGATCCATATAAGGACCCTCTACCGTGACAGCAGATGGCATGTCAGATCCCAGGATGGCAGGGGCGCGGCGATCCTGAAGATCATTCAGGAGTGCAACCTGTATTGCGATCAGCTTTCCGATGAGGATACCGCATATGTGCGTCAGGTGCTGATGAAAATTTTAAATACCGCCTCGGAAGCTGATTCCGGCAATATGGCCAGGGCGTTGGAGGCGAGAATCCGTTCTGCCGTCGAATCTGATTTCAACTCGGAGCCGGGAAAAAAACGGCGGCATTTTTCTGATCCGACGGAGAAAACGGCGCCGTCCTCCGGGGCCCGCTGCTCTTCTGAAATGGGTGTGCAGCGGTGCGCCGCGCCTCTTTGAGCGATCGGAGAGGTCCCGGCCGATGTCCTGTTTTTCTCCTGCCTGCGGAGCGGGACCGGTTGCAAATGAGGCGCTCCGTGGTACATTATGCGGAGAACATACTGATAACGAGGTTATTTTGAAACATCAATTCAATTCGCTGGAGCGCCGGGTGATCCGCAGTTCGATCGACTGGTCCGGGGTGGGACTGGCGCTCGATCAGTTTCTTGCCGGACGCTTCACCTACCGTTCGCTGGAGGAGTGGCGCGAACGGATCCGCTCCGGTGAGATCCTGCTCAACGGAACCATGGTCGAACCGGAGCGCCGCCTGGAACTCCACGATTGTGTCGAATATTTCCCGGGTGACTTGCCCGAACCGGAGGCCGATCTCCGTTACCGAATCGCGTATGAGGATGAAACAGTGCTGGTGGTCGACAAATCCGGCAACCTCTGTGCTCACCCCTCCGGACCGTTCTTTCGCCACACGCTCTGGCATCTGCTTTCGACCCGGTTCGGCCAGATCCATCTGGTAAACCGGCTGGACCGGGAGACCTCCGGTCTGCTGCTCGTGGCGAAGAATTCCAGCGCCGCCGCGAAACTCGGCCGCCCGGGCTGGCCGGTGCGCAAGGAATATCTCGCTCTGGTTTTCGGCCGGTTCGAACAAGAAGTTGATGCCGCCGGATTTCTGGTGCCGGATACAGAGAGCGCGGTCCGCAAGAAACGGCGGTTCGTTGCCGGAGAACGCCCCCCGGCGGGTGCGGTCCACCCGGAATCAGCCCGGACTCTTCTCGCACCGGAAGAGGTAGGAAAGAGGTTTTCTCTGGTGCGCGCCGTGCCGGTGACCGGGCGGCTTCACCAGATCCGCGCAACGCTCTTCTCTCTGGGATTTCCACTGGTCGGCGACAAACTCTACGGACCGGATGAGAGGCTCTTTCTCAAACTTCGTTCCGGAGAGATCACCGCCGCGGACCGGGAGAAACTGATCCTGCCGCGTCAGGCGCTCCATTCCACATTGCTCGAATTCCGTCATCCGGTCTCGGGGGAGGTCGTCACGGTCAAATCTCCGCTCCCGGAAGAATTTGCGCTTGTAAATGATGCGGGGTGATGTATATTAGTGAGCAATCCCGATACATTCGGGCAATCTTGAAACAGGGAGGAGTCTGGAAAATGAAAAAAAGTTTTCTGTCGCTGGCCGTTATGGCGCTGTGTGTGTGCTGCGCCGTTGCGGCGGAACCCGCAGCCCCGGCCGGGACGACGCAGCAGCCGACCGTCGCCGAAGCGCCGCGTGATTACGACTGGACCTTCATCGCCTTCTCTTTCGGCACCGACATCCCCGCCGACGCGGCGACGACCAGCGTCTACGGCGTGAAGATCGGGATTCCCGCCAGCGGCGGCCCGGCGCCGGTCTATGGTGTCGAAGGGTCCATCCTCTATGCCGGAACCGATGAGGTCAACGGCGTGCAGGCAAGTCTGATCACCACGGACTCGAAGAAGACGACCGGACTGCAATTCTCGCTGGTCAACTTCTCCGTCAAGGTCGCCGGTCTCCAGCTCGGGATCGTCAACATCGCCGACGACGAGGCGTTTCAGCTCGGGATCGTCAACATCATCCGGAACAGCCCGATGCCCTGTCTGCCCATTGTCAACGCGTTTTTCAAATAGTCCAGAAGAGGAGTTGAATCCATGAAGAAATTTCTGTTGACGGCGGCCGCGCTCTGCGGCGTTGCCCTGATCTCCGGCGCGGCGGAAAAAGCCGCGGCAGCTGCCACCACTCCGGCTCCGGTTGAGCCGAAAGTCTCCGCCCCCGCGCAATGCGAGGCGGAACAGCTTCGCCCGCTTTCGCAGTGGACTCCGTTTCAGATCGTCTTCTTCCCGAACGTTCCCAATGCCACCTGGAATTCGAATGTCTTCGGGATCAAGACCGGTCAGCCCGCCTCCGGCGGCATCGGCCGGGTTTTCGGGCTGGAGGCGTCGTGGGTCTACTCCGGCACCGACCACATCAAGGGAATTCAGGCCTGCTGGGTCCACAACCAGAACAAAACTTTCGACGGGTTGCAGTCCTCGTTTGTGAGCTGTCTCAACTTCGAGCGTTTCAACGGCATTCAGGCGACGCTGGTCTTCTGCTACGCGGGAGACTACAACGGGCTGCAGGCCAGTCTGGTCAGCATGGCCGGGAACCTCCGCGGCGTGCAGGCCGCGCTCGGATTGAACATTTCCGGTGACGTCACCGGCTTCCAGGCCGCGGGCGTCAACATCGTCAACGGCACCTTCACCGGCGTCCAGTGCGGGCTCTACAGCCAGGTGGAGAAGTGCAACGGTCTCCAGCTCGGACTGGTCAACATCTCCGGCGGCAAGGGGATGCAGTTCGGCCTGATCAACTACATCGAGGACGCCTGGATCCCGGTGATGCCGATTCTGAACTTCTCGTTCTGATCGCCGCTTGAATTGTCACGTTGTGCCGGGAGTGTGTGCTCCCGGCTTTTTCCATAATCACGATGGAGGAAACGATGTCAGAACCGGATGAGGTCGATCCGCAGCTCCGGCTGCTGCTGCAGGAGGCGGAAGCCTCCGGGGTTCCGGAGTATCCCGATTACGTCCGGGGGGACAAATGGGGATTGGCTGTCGGATTCGTCATGCTGGTTTTCGGCGTGGTGCTGATTCTGCTCTCCGGACCGCTTGCCGGATTCTGGGAGCGATTGTGGCGTTTCAGCCTCATTCTCCTCGGAGGTGTCGTGGTTGCCGCTCTCCTCGCCTGGGCGGTCGGTGCGTTCCGGCCGCAGAAGTTCTGATGACGACCCTCTCCTTCGATGCCGGAACCCTGACGCTCGACGGATTCGAAGCGGGAGTTCCGGAATCTCTCCGCCCTCTGTTGCGGTACGACGAACGTACCCGCAACTGGCGCGCCCGCGCCTGTGATTACGCTTCGCTGGTCATCACCATGCAGACCGCAAAGGTGAGCTTCGTCGACCGCGCCCGCGCCTTTGCTCCGCTGGAGGATCTTGCGCTGGCGGTGGAACTCATTCCGCGCCCGCACCAGACGGAGGCGTTCAATGCGTGGCGTTCGGCGATGTATCGCGGTGTCGCCGCGCTTCCGACCGGAAGCGGCAAGACGGTGCTGGCGGTGATGGCCGCCGCCTATCTGCGCCGCCCGGCGCTCTTTCTCGTGCCGACCATCGATCTGCTCGGACAGTGGTGCGGGGTGCTGGAACACTTTTTCGGCCGCCGGGTCGGCATGCTCGGCGGCGGCGAACATGACATTCGTGAACTGACGGTCAGCACTTACGACTCCGCCGTGCTCAACATGGAGTTCATCGGCAACCGCTTTGCGCTGCTGGTCGCCGATGAGTGTCACCATCTGCCCGGACCCGAAACCCGGCTGGCGGCGGCAATGTCGATTGCCCCCTATCGGCTGGGACTTTCGGCCACACCGGAACTGCCTGACGACCGGGCCGCCGTACTCGCCGATCTGATCGGTCCGGAGGTGTGCCGGGTCCACATCGACGAGCTTGAAGGCAAGGTACTTTCGCCCTACGTGATCCACCGGATTGCGGTTGAACTCGATCCGGAAGAGGCGGAGGCCTATGAACGCAACCGCGCCGTATACACCGGATTTCTGCGCGCCCATCAGCTCAACTTCAAGTTTCGTTCCGAATGGGGGCGATTTCTCGGCCTCTGCGCCCGTCTGCCGGAGGGACGGCAAGTGTTTCAGGCGTTTCTCGAACAGCGGCGGATTGCCCGTGGCGGCGAAGCGAAGATCCGCAAGGTGTGGGAGCTGGTTCAACTTCATGCCGGGGAGCGGATCATCCTCTTCACCGCCGACAACGACACCGCCTACGAACTCGGGCGGCGCTTCTGCTGGCCGGTCATCACCCACCGCACCCGCCCCGGGGAACGGCGGGATTTTCTGGAGAAATTCCGGGAGGGAACCTATACGGTGCTGGTGACGAGCAAGGTGCTCAACGAGGGGGTCGATGTGCCCGCGGTGGCGGTCGGAATCATTCTTTCCGGTTCCGGAAGCGTCCGTGAACATGTCCAGCGACTTGGCCGCATTCTGCGCCCGGCCCCCGGCAAGGAGCAGGCGGTGCTCTACGAGCTGGTCAGTTCCGGCACCGGCGAGGAGCGCACCAGTGAGCGTCGCCGCGACCATCGTGCCTACCGCGGCCACGATGAAGGGGGGGAGGGGGAGCTGCTGCCATGCTGACCAGGGAGTTGTTGAAATTCCGGCGGAAAGGCGGTTTCCTACCTGCCTTCGTCGATGCGTCCGATCCGGCGCTGCTCCGGCTGGCCGGGGAGCTGCTCGAAGTTTACCGCGGGGCCCGGGAGGCGCGCATGACCCGCGGGGAGCTGGAGGAGCTGACGGATGCGCTGATCCGGCAGGCCTCCGACCGGGTGTTCGCCGCCGGACTGAACAAACTCGCGCTCGATCACTGTTCGTTCGACCCGGTGCGCGAAATCGACTATCCGGCGCGCCGGGCCGAACTCTTCGCCTTCGCGGCCAAACAGCTTACCCGTTGCGGCGGCGACATCGGCCGTTATCGCGAACTTCTGGCGGAACAGCCCGGAGCAACGGAGTTTATGGTCGGCGACATCTACGGCGATCTGCCGGATCATGAACGTGTCACCGGATTTCGTGAGCTCTATCCTGTCGAACTGCTGCAACGCTACAACATCGCGCTGGTGCAGGGGCTGCTCCTCTATGCGGAATCGATCGAGGCGACAGCGGCGGACTCGGAACCGGCGGAACTGCGGCGGCTCTTCAAATATCTGAAGTTCTTCCGTCTGCTGGCGGAGGTGAAACGTCTGCCGCGGACGCGCGGCGGAAGGAGTGCGGTTTCTCTGTCGATCAGCGGACCCTATTCGCTCTTTGCCAATACCCGCAAATATGCGCTTCAGCTGGCGGCGTTTTTCCCGGCGCTGGTCAATCTGGAGGAGTGGTCGATCCGGGTGAAGGTGAAGATGGGCGCGAAGCGGGGAGAACTCAAACTGGATCAGTCCGCCGGGCTGGTCTCCCACTACCGGAATTTCTCCAGCTACGTGCCGGAGGAGATCCGGATGTTCCACGCGCTCTTCCGGAAGGAGGTGACGCGCTGGAAGATCGTCGGCGAGTCCCCGTTCATCGATGGCGGCAGTCAGGAGCTGGTTTTCCCCGACCTGAGCTTCCGCCGCGCCGCCGACGGGCTGGAACTTCACCTCGAACTCTTCCACCGCTGGCACCGGGGCCAGCTGGAGCGGCGGCTCGAACTGCTCGACCGGCGGCCGGAACTGCCGCTTCTGCTCGGTATCGACCGCGCTCTGGCCGACGACGACGGATTCGCCCTTCTCTGCGAAAAGCATCCGGCGCTGGCCGGGCGGATCTATCGCTTCCGGGACTTCCCCGGCGTCGACCGCACGGTGAAAATACTCGATGCCTTTGCCGAAAAAATCGCTCCCGGCGTGCGCTGAAACTCCTTTCAGGCCGCGCACCGGGAGCTCGACTGCGGCAGGAAATTATCCCTGGCGCGTGATGCGCCGGGCGTTCTCCTTGCCGATGTAGAACGCCTTGATGTTGTTCTGGATCACCGTCTCCTTTTCGCGGAAGCACTCCATGATCGCCTCCTCGAAGACCCGGTCAAAGTCCACCTTGTCCTCCTCATCGAGATAGAGATCGTCCATCATCACGGCGATGGCGCCGAGCAGCACCGAATTGGCGTATTTGAGGTCGCCGAGCTGCGTGGCGAGATCGGAGGCGGGCAGCGTGTAGACCACCCGTTCGCCCAGCTCCTCCGGACAGCGCGCGTTGGATTCGTCGTAGAGCAGAATGCCGTTCTTCTTGAGCATCGGCAGGTACTTCTCCAGCGCGGGCTGGTTGAGCGCCACCAGAAGGTTGCAATCCTTGTCCACCAGCGGGGAGCCGATCGGATCGCGGCTGAGCACGACCGAGCAGTTCGCGGTGCCCCCGCGCATCTCTGGACCGTAGCTCGGGAGCCACGAGACGTTGAAGTTGCGCAGCTTGCCCATCGTCGCGAGCATGTAGCCGAGCGAGAGCACTCCCTGTCCGCCGGAACCGGCCAGCTTGACCCGCCGCTCGGTCGTGAAGATGCGCGAGGGGTTGCGGAAGGATTCGCTGACGCCGTCGGAGACCTTGACCGGGTAGAGCAGTTCCCGTACCTGCTTCTCGTCGAAGATCTTTTCCGGACGCACCAGCGGGTCGCGGCTTTCCGCGATGTCCTTGTAGACGCCGAGCGGGAAGTAGCGGCTCATCTGGTTGTCGAGGAACTCATTCATCTCCTTCGCGTGCATCTTGAGGTTCACCGGGCAGCCGCTGAGACACTCCACCAGCGAGAACCCTTTGCGTTCGATGCTGTTGGAGATCGCCTTGCGCACCGCGAGACGCGCCTTGCGGATCTGTTGAACCGTGCTCAGCGCAACCCGCTCCACATAGACCGGCGCGTCGAGTGCGGCGACCGTTTCGGAAACTTTCAGCGGATATCCCTCGCTGGAGACACTGCGCCCGTAAGGCGAGGTCTGCGTCTTCTGCCCGGGCAGCGTGGTCGGCGCCATCTGGCCGCCGGTCATGCCGTAGATCGCGTTGTTGACGAAGAAGACCGCGAGGTTTTCTCCCCGGTTCGCCGCCTGGATGATCTGGTTGAAGCCGATGCTGGCGAGGTCGCCGTCGCCCTGATAGGAGAGGACGATGTTCTCCGGATTGGCGCGGGAGAGCCCGGTGCCGACCGCGGGAGCGCGCCCGTGCGGCACCGAGATGCCGAAGCAGTCGAAGTAGTAGTAGCTGAAGACGGCGCATCCGACCGGAGCGATCAGGATGGTCTTGTCCTTGATGCCGAAATCCTCGATCGCTTCGGCGATGAGCTTGTGCAGAATGCCGTGGCCGCAGCCGGGGCAGTAGTGCATGTTGGTCTTGATCGGGCCGGGACGGCGCTCGAAACTGGGAAAGAACCCTTTGCTGCGGGTGTACAGAACTTTGTCGGCCATGATTACTTCTCCTCCGCCGAAATCAGCTTGATTGTGCGTTCGACGATCTCCCCGGTGCCGGGGATGTTGCCGCCCATCCGGTTGATGAGATGGACCGGGCGGTCGCAGTTGATCGCAAGTTTCACGTCGTCGATCATCTGGCCGCAGCTCATCTCCACCGCGATCAGCTGCTTCGCCCTCAGGCGGCGCAGCTCGTTGACCGGGAAGGGGAAGAGAGTGATCGGCCGGAGCAGACCGGCCCGGAGGCCGCGTGCGCGCAGTTCATCCACCGCGGTCCGCGCCAGCCGTCCGGAGATTCCGTAGCCGACCAGCAGTACCTCGGCGTCTTCGGCCTGATAGAGTTCGCAGCGCTGTTCCGCCTCTTCGATCCGGCGGTACTTCGCCTGCAGCCGCAGGTTGAGCGCTTCGAGGTCATCGGTTTCCAGGTAGATCGAACTGATCATGTTCGTGCGCGGGCGCGAAACATCCAGTGCCCACTCCGGCACCTCCCGCCGGGGGTGGGGCTCCGGCAGCGTCACCGTCTCCATCGTCTGGCCGATCACGCCGTCGGTCAGCATGTAGACGACGATGCGGTACTTCTCCGCGAGATCGAAGGCGGTGAAGGCGAGGTCGCACATCTCCTGCGCCGACGCCGGCGCCAGCACGATGCAGCGGTAGCTGCCGTGACCGCCGCCCTTGACCACCTGGTTGTAGTCGGCCTGTTCCGGGGCGATGTTGCCGAGGCCCGGGCCGCCGCGGGTGATGTCCACCACCAGTGCGGGCAGTTCGCAGCCGGAGAGGTAGCTGATCCCCTCCTGCTTGAGGCTGATGCCCAGCCCGGAGCTGGCGGTCATTGCCCGGCGGCCGTTGGCGGCGGCCCCCATGACCATGTTGATTGCGGCGATTTCGCATTCGGCCTGCAGAAAGGTCCGGCCGAGCTTCGGGAAACAGCGGGCGGCGGTGTGGGCGATTTCGCTCGCCGGAGTGATCGGATAGCCGAAATAGCATTCACAGCCTGCCAGCAGCGCGCCGTAGACGACCGCCTCATTGCCTTTGAGCAGCATGCGGTTGGTATATTCCATGATGAATTACTCTCCTTCCGGGGTGTGTTCGATGATGGTCAGCGCGCCGGGTTCGGGGCAGGTGTAGAAACAGCCGCCGCAGCCGATGCAGGCGTTCCCGGTAAGTTCGACCGCCGGGAATCCGAGTTTGTTCAGATGGACACCCATCCGGAGCACGCCGCGCGGACAAGCAATGACGCACCGTTCGCACCCTTTGCATTCGTCGAAGGCGATCACCACCTCGAACGATTTGTTGTTTTTTGCCATGGTTCCTCCATTATCTGGGAATTTTAATCTTCCCGAGTAAATCTTCCACGATCTCCGCCGCAGTCACACCGGAGTAGCGGCTGCGCGAATCGAGCACCAGCCGATGCGGCAGAACAACCCGGGCGAGGTCGCGCACCTCGTCCGGCAGCACATAGTCCCGCCCCGCCAGCAGCGCCGCCGTCCGGGCGGTCTCCGCCAGCACCAGCGCCGCACGAGGAGACGCGCCGAGCGCCAGTCGCGCTTCTCCGCGGGTGGCGCGGACCAGTTCGAGCAGGTAGTTCGACACAGTCTGTTCCATGCCGACGTCGGCGGCCCGGCGTCGCAGCTCCAGAATCTCTTCTCCGCCGATGACCGGGCTGAGCTGGTCCGCGGGATCGCCGCTGCGCCGGTCGGCGAGCATTTCCGCTTCGGCCTCTTCCGAAGGGTAGCCGAGGCTGAGGCGCATGGCGAAGCGGTCGAGCTGCGCTTCCGGCAGCGGATAGGTCCCCTGGAATTCAATCGGATTCTGGGTGGCGATCACCATGAAGGGGGCCTGCAGTTCACGACTGATTCCCCCGAAGGAGACCTGGTGTTCGCACATGCATTCGAGCAGCGCGGACTGGGTGCGCGGAGAGGCGCGGTTGATCTCGTCGGCCAGCAGGATGTTGGTGAAGACCGGTCCCGGCCGGAACTGAAACGAGCCTTCCCGCGGATTGTAGATGTTTGTTCCGATGATGTCCGCGGGGAGCAGGTCGGGGGTGAACTGAATCCGGCTGAACTGCGCATCCACCAGCCGGGCGAGCGCCTTGGCCAGAGTTGTCTTGCCGACGCCGGGCACGTCGTCGAGCAGGATGTTGCCGCCGGAGACAAACGCGATGAGCAGGTTGTGAATCACCTCCGGTTTGCCGCGGATGATGCGGTTGAGTTCGGCCTCCGCCAGTCGGATTTTTTCGATGCCGGATTTCATGAAAATCTCCTTGTTCCTACAGCCAGCCGGTTTCACTGTCGAAATTGAATGTGCCGGTCTCCGGGAAGTTCCAGTGGGCGTTGGTGAGGTCGTAATAATCGTAAACGCCCGGCAGCCGGGGCACCGAGTGCACCTTCCGTGGATAGAGCCGGGTCAGGCCGTCGCGTCGGTCGAAGCGAACCGAAAATTCGTTGCCGCGCCCGTCCCGGAACTCTCCCGCCGCCGGAATGGCCGCCCGGCTGATCAGCAGTACCGGCCGTCCGAAGCGATAGAGCTCCACCGGCAGCGGCGAATGGTCCCGGAGCTGCTCCACCGAACTTTTTTCCAGCTCGATGTGCGCCATCACCCGGGTGACACCGAAGCGGGTGAGTTCCTTCGCCGCCATTGAGTTGCACACCGGCAGCGGCGTTGAGGCGATGATCTCTTCCGCTTCGACGCCATCGAGAAGCGCGAGTCCGTAAAGCGACGTGACCCGGAACCGCCGGATGCCGGCTTCGGCCGCCGCCTTGACGGCGCGCTTCACGGCCGCGAGTTTCGCCTCCGGGCAGAACTCCGGCAGAATTACCTCGTTGGTGAGCTTGTTGAAATCGAAGAGCCGGTCGGCCCGGATCGCGCGGCGGTTGCCCGGAGCGGCGCCGTTCGGCTTCATCGCGACGGTTTCGCGAAGCCGTGCGGGCAGCTTACATCCGGAGAGCGCGGCATATCGGCGTCGGAATTCCTCCAGGCCGACTGCGGAATCCCGGAAGACCGCTTCCGGCTTGAGCGTTTCGCGGATCGTCTCCCAGAACTCCCGCCGCAGCGCCTTGAGCCGGCTCGCCGGAAGAAAATATTTCCCGGAAATCGAAGCGGTGAACTCTCCCAGCCGGAAGAGCGGTGAGTCGGAAGCGGCGAATTCCGCTTCCAGAATCTCCGCCGTGACCGGCCGGCCGGTCGCCGGTGCGAGGTCGAGTGGCCGGGTGAAACGCTCCGCCGGGGCGTTGAGCACCTCGACCGCGATCTCCTGCGCCGAGAGCGTCACGCTCAGATTCAGCGCGGTCCGCCGGGGCGGCAATGCCGCCAGCCGGGCGGAGAGATCGGGAAAACTTTCGCCGATCTTGAAGACCAGTCCGCGTTCCGGTACCGGTTTGTCGCAGCAGACGAAGAGGGTCTGCCCGGGAAGGGCGCGCCGTTCCGGACGCCCTTCCACGTAGATCCGGGTGAGCGTGAGTGCAGGGCCTTCATCGCCGGACTGCGGCTGAATCCGGATACGGTCGCCGAGGTGGAGCCGCTTGCCGGTGGTGAAGGCGAAGCCGTTTTCGCGAAGTTCGCCGACGGTGCCGCAGAGCATCCCTGCTGCGCCGAGAGCGTTGTGCTGGATGAGTGTCCGGCTGGATTCCGGTTCGAGAAATCCGTGCGACCACTTCCGGCCGCAGCCCCGGCTCAGGAGGTTGCGCGCCTCGCCGAGCAGCTTCGGAAACTCCTCCGGCGGCGCATCGAGCAACAGCCGGTAGGCGCTCACCGTCTGTCGAACGTAATCCGGCTGACGGAGCCGCCCTTCGATCTTCAGCGAGGCGATTCCCAGTTCTTTCAGCTGCGGCAGCAGGTCGAGCGTGCAGAGATCCTGCGGCGAAAAGAAGAAGCCGTTCCCCTCTTTGCTGAAATAGCGGCGGCGGCAGGGCTGTTTGCATTTGCCGCGGTTGCCGCTGTATCCGCCGAGGTAGGAGGAGAAGAGGCACTGCCCGGAGAGCGAGGCGCAGAGCGCACCGTGGATGAACACCTCCAGCTCCAGATCGGTGGAGGCCTTGACGGCGGCGATTTCATCGAGCGTCATCTGCCGTTCGAGCACCACCCGGGTGACGCCGAGTTCGCAGGCGATCCGCAGACCGGCCGAGTTGTGGAACCCCATCTGAGTCGAGGCGTGGAGCGTGAGTTTCGGAAAACACTCCCGCGCCATCCGCAGCAGTCCGAGGTCCTGAACGAGCAGAGCGTCGGGCCCGAGCTCCTCAAGTTCTGCAAGGTATGAGGCGATCTCCGGCAGTTCACTCTCCTTGATGAGGGTGTTGAGCGTCACGTAGACTTTGCGGCCGAGTTTGTGTGCGTAATCAATGACGCGCGCCATGGAGTCCGAGGTAAAGTTTTCGCCCCGTTCGCGCGCGTTGAATCTGGAGAGTCCGGCGTAGATCGCGTCGGCTCCTGCATCGAAAGCGGCGAGCGCGCAGGCCGGACTTCCGGCGGGAGCAAGCAGTTCCGGATTCGGAAGCGGTGCGCTGTTTTTCTGTTTCGTCATGAATGGTTCCGTCGAAAGTTGCAATTTGAAACTATATTATAAAATAAATCCCGGAAAAATCAACCCCGTTTTTCCGAATGGCTCCACATTCCCCGCCTTTTTCGCGGTCGGCGAGGAGACGGGGGGCGGCTGCCCCGCACCGGCGGGACTTCCGGAGTGCGGGAGCGGAGTTCCCCGCCCGGATCCGTTCGGTTTGATATCAGCGCAGATCCGGATGAACTCTCCTTTCCGGATCCTCCTTTTCCGGACACGGATCCGGCACTCCCAGGTGCCGGAAATAGTCGTGCCCCCAGTCGCTCATGGCGTTGACGATGGGAACCAGCGTTCTGCCCAGCGGCGTCAGCGAATATTCCGTTTTCGGCGGTACGACCGGATACAGCTTCCGCTTGACGATGCCGTCGCCTTCTAGCTCCTTCAACTGCTGGCTGAGCATTTTCGGTGTTGCCTGCGGTATCGCCTTCCGGAGCTCATTGTAACGCATCACTCCGGAAACGTTCAGATGCCAGATGATGATCGCCTTGTATTTTCCGCCCAGCACTGCAATCGCGGCTTCTACTGAACAGTGGAGGGACAATGCCTTTTTTTCGTCCATCGGACCATGCCTGCTCTTTTCATCGATACGGAATTTCTCACCCTGATTACTATACCCCGTCCGGAGCCGGAAAACAAGTTTTGATTGGAAAAATACAGGTAACTTTTTTGATAGTATAATACATTATTGATATTATGATACAAAATAGTGCATTCTTGATAAAATGAAATAACGTGTTATATTGTTTTTTATCGCGGAATCCGGCAAAAGAATGGTGCCGGATGCGTTGTCGGCCGGTGAGAGTCCGGCGGGAAAGGAGCCTGACAAGATGAGCAAACGAATTCTGATTCTCAATGGAAGCCCGCGTTTGAACGGCAACACGGCGGCGTTGATCCGGGAGTTCACCCGGGGGGCGGAAGCCGGTGGAAACACGGTCAGCCGGTTTGATCTGGACCGAATGGCGATTCACGGCTGCAGAGGGTGTCTCGGCGGCGGAAAAAATCCGGATTCCCCCTGTGTTCAGAAGGATGATATGGAGAAAATTTATCCGGTGTACCGGAGCGCCGATATTGTGGTATTCGCGTCTCCGATGTACTACTGGGCGTTTTCCGGTCAGTTGAAATGTGTTCTCGATCGTCTGTTCGCGGTCACCGAATCCGATCCGAACTGGGTGACTCCGCATAAGAAGGCCGTTCTGCTGATGGCTGCCGAGGGCACCGGTGCGGAGAACGAGGCGCCGGTTCTCCACTATTATCAGTCGCTGCTCGGTTTTCTCGGCTGGGAGAACCTGGGCAGTCTGATCGCCGGCGGTGTGCTGAAGGTAGGCGCCATCGCCGGGCATCCGCTGCTCAGGAGCGCGTTTGAACTTGGCCAAAGCATACATTGAAGGGAGAATAACCATGAAAGTTCTGCTGGTGAACGGCAGTCCCCACCGTGAGGGATGTATCCATTCGTCACTTTCCGAGGTCGGTGGAGCGTTGAACAACAACGGGGTCGATTCCGAGATCTTCTGGATCGGCAATCGAGCGGTGCAGGGGTGCATCGCCTGCTGGAAATGTCATGAGAATGGTGCGAAGGGCTGCGTGTTTCAGGACAAGCTCTACACCGAATTCATCCGGAAGATGAGAGAGTGTGACGGAATTGTCATCGGAGCCCCCGTCTATTACGCCGGGCCTCCGGGAGCTCTCTGCGCGATTCTCGACCGGGTGTTTTTTTCCGCGCCGGAGTGCTTTCAGTACAAACCCGCCGCCTGTGTGGTCAACTGCCGCCGGGGCGGCGCAAGCTCAACGTTCGACCGGTTGAACAAATACTTCACCATCCTCCAGATGCCGGTGGTTTCCAGCCAATATTGGAACTCGACGCACGGCCTCACTCCGGCAGAGCTCCGGCGCGACCTGGAAGGACTCCAGACCATGCGCACTCTGGGGAACAATATGGCATATCTGCTGAAAACCGCGGCGCACTCCGGCGTGCCGCGCCCCGCGCCGGAGCCCTGGATCGGAACCAACTTCATCTCCTGAAACTCTTCTCCCCCGGCGCATCGGTCGGCTGCCGCCGGGGGAGAGGGCGCCTTCCTTTTTTGTACAGTCGGGGCGTCGGAGGAGCCGGTGTGGCACGCCGGGATAAAAAAGTACCGTTTTCCGGTAAAAAAAAGGTTGACTGCGGAGAAAATGCGCCTATAGTAACCCCCGAAGCGACAACGTGAGAGGAGCCGGCCTGAATCCGGCTCCCCCGGCAGAAGGAGGACCGGCCATGAATCTCGGGGTGCAATACTATCGCGCTCCTTTCCCCGATGCAAAATACTGGGAGGAGGATTTCCGCAGGATCCGCGAGAGCGGGCTCAACACCGTTCAGCTATGGATCAGCTGGGGATGGGTGGAAGCCACTCCCGACCGTTTCGTCTACGACGACTACGATCGCCTCGTTGAACTGGCGGGAAAACACCATCTCGGCCTCGTGCTGAGCACCATTGCCGAAATTCAGCCTAACTGGATTCATCGGGTCATTCCCGGATGCGAACTGGTCGACAACCGCGGCAACCGCATCCGGTCGGTGGCGCGCTGTGAACACCACTTCGGCCTTACGCCCGGCGGTTGTACCGACCACCCCGAAGTGTGGCGCCGGATGGCCCGTTTCCTCGAGATGACCGGCAGGCGCTATGCCGGGCTCGCCCACCTGCGCGGCTGGGATGTGTGGAATGAACTGCGCTGGAACGTTCACGCTGACGCCCCGGTCTGTTACTGCGAGCACACGCTGGCGGCCTTCCGCGACTGGCTGAAGGAACGGTTCGGTTCGCTCGAGGGGCTCAACGCGGCTTGGAAACGCCGGTATGCCGAATGGGTCGACGTCGAGCCCGGCCGCGGTCCGGATCTGCCTTATACGGAGATGATCGCGTTCGAAGAGTTCATCTGCGCCCGGGCGGCCGCCCATGCCCGCAGACGATATGAGATTCTCAAGGCAGCGGATCCGGAGCACCCGGTCACCGCGCATGCGGCCGATCCGAGTCCGCTCATGGCGGGGGGGGCCACGGAATTCGCCGTCAATCGCGGCAATGACTGGGCGTTGGCGGAAGTGCTCGACGGCATCGGCTGTTCGAGTTTTCCGCAATGGGCCGGCATTGACGACGCCGATTTCGGCATGCGTATCGATATGGTCCGTTCCGCCGCCGGGAAGAAAAAGCTCTGGTTGAGCGAACTTCAGGGCGGCCGCGCCGCCGTCGGATTTGAAATCTTCGGCAAGGTTCACGCCAGCCGGCAGCAGCGCTGGCTGTGGAACGGCCTTGCTTCGGGAGCCGACACCCTTCTCATCTGGTGCTGGCGCGACGAGGTGTTCGGGCGGGAGTCGAGCGGGTTCGGGCTCGACGGCAACGACGGACTTGCTCCCGAACGGCTCGAGGCGATGAAGATCACCGGCAGTCTGTGGGAGAAGCACGCCGCTCTCTTCGATCACTATCGCCCCGATCCCGCAGCGGTGGGGATCCTCTTTTCTCCGCAGAGCTATTTTCTCGACTGGGCGCAGGAGGCGAATGCCGCCAGAATGCGCGATGCGTTGACCGGATACGCAAGGGCACTGACCCGCAACTCCGTGCCATGCCGGTTTCTGGAGGCGACCCGGACGGAATGTTTCCGGGAGTGTAAAATCATTTTCCTGCCCCGGGTGCCGGTGTTGGATCCGGCGCAGGAGGAGGCGCTGCTCGAATTTGTCCGGGAAGGCGGAGTGCTTTTTGCCGAATCCGAAGCCGGAGCGTTCTCCTCCGCCGGTTTCTACCGTTACCCCGAAGATCGTTTCACCGTACCGGCCGGTGTGGTCGAAATCGGTCGTCGTACGCTGGAGGAGGAGTGGCTCTCCGTGGAGATGGAGGGATTCCGCTACCGGCTGAAGGGGGATCAGTGGCTCACTCCGCCGGTTGGAGCGGCTCCAGATGAGCTCTTTTCCGTAAGAAAGTTCGGGCAGGGGCGTATCATCTATTGCGGGACCTATCTCGGTAACGCCTATCGGCGTACCCCATATGCCGATTTCGAGCGGCTGATTCGCGATCTGGTCCGGCTGGCGGAAGCGACGCCGGCGATTGAAGTGATCTCTCCACCGCCGGAACCGGATAACTTTCTCTATCTCAAATACGGGCGGAGTGAAGGGAAGAGCCTGCTTTTCGTCTTCTTCCCCCCGAAAACACCCGTTGCCGAGCTGCGGATCGGCGGAGAGCATTTCCGTTCCGGCCGCGCGGTTGAACTTTTCTCCGGCCGCAAATATGAGATTCGCAAAGGGAAGCTGGTCGCGGAGCCCGGGCGATTCCGGATCGCGGTGCTTGCCGAAGAATAGAGGCGGCGTGCGGAATCCGCCCGGATTCGAACTCTGGTAAATATAGTTTCGAAAGCTGGAAAATGAAAACCGGGACGGGGGGGACCCGTCTCCGGTTTCAGGTGTTGCACAGGGGCCGGTTCAGGCGAGACGCAGCAGCCGGCAACTGTGTTCGAGCACATTGATCGTGAACTCTCCGGAAAATTCCCCGAGCACTTCGCCGTCAAGTACATCCACCAGCCGGACCGGCGTGTCCGAAAATTTTCCGAGATCGACCGAGAGAATCTGCGGTACATCTTCGAAGTTGAAGAAGCCGATCACCCGTTCGCCGGTGCGGCGATGGGTTCCGAACCAGAGATTCGGCGTGGTGTGCTCGAAGAAGTCCAGCGGACGGGTCTCGTAGGCATCCGGGTCGGAAAGCAGCCAGCGTGAGAAACGCGCCCGTTCCGGCGCGAGGGTTTCGAAACGGTCGCTGAGCAGCAGCATGCCGCCGGCGAGACGAACGGCACAGCTCCAGAGCTCCACTTCGCTCTGTGTGAGCTTGTTGTTGTCGGTCCGGGCGATGTGGGTATCCGGATCGCTGATCCAGAGCCGGTGGTTCATGTAGCAGCGGTTGATGATGTTGCGGCAGACGTTGGGCACGGTCGGCGCTTCGGCGTAGAATTTGCGTTCCGGCTTCCAGTAGGGGGTGATGTCGGTGGCGATCCGCTCCCCGTCCACCAGCCCGATTGCCGGACCGAGCGGAATGGTGCAGCCGAGGATGAATCCGTCGTCGCCGAACCCCTCGCGAATCGCCTCCAGTCCCCGGCGGAGCGCCTGAGCCCTGGTCGCCTTGCGGTCGAAGAGAATTCCATTGCGGACCGAGGAGGCGAGCATCATGAAGTCGAGCTTGACATATTCGAACCCCATGCGGCGGACCTCGGCGAAGAGGGTGCGGAAATGCTCCTGCACTGCGGGATTGGTGCCGTCGAGCACCGCGACCGGACTCTTTCCCCGCCACTCAAAAGCGAGGCAGGGATTGCCGTTGGCATCCTGGATCATCCAGTCGGGATGGCGGCGGAAGAGTTCTGATCTGGTTTCGACCATGAACGGGCCGAACCAGATTGCGGGCTTGAAGCCGGCTTTGCGGATTTCTCCTGCGAGATATTCCAGCCCGTGCGGGAACTTTTCGTTGCAGACGAGCCAGTCGCCGAGCGCAGACTGGTATCCGTCGTCAAGCTGGAGGTATTCGAGCGGATATTCGTCGCGGTGGGCGGCGAGATAACGGGCGTTTTCGAGGATGTCCGCCTCAGTGACGTCGGAGAAGTAGTAGTACCAGCTGCACCATCCGGTAGGAACTTTTCCGGAGGGGCGGCGCGCTTTCATCCGGGTCCCCCAGAGGTCGGCGAACTGTTCGAGCAGTCCGTAACCATCCTGCCCGAACAGCAGCACCAGCTCCTCGGAGTTGACGCTCTCTTCCGGGGAGACGATGCGGTCGTCGGCGTCATTGACCATGGTGAAAGTGTAGATTCCCTCTTCGTCGAGTTCGACCAGAAAGTGGCCGAAAAGGTCGGCGGAACTGACGAAGCCGGCCAGCAGGGAGTTGCCGGAGACGGAGTCGTTGACGATGATGACGTTGTCGGCGAAGAAACGATTGGGGCGTTCCCCGTCATACTCCTCCGGAGCGGAAACCGCAAACCGCTTGTAGTTCGGATCGAGAGCAAAATCGGTGTCTCCGTAGCGGACCGAACCGCAGACGCTCGCCATCATCCAGCCGCCCTTGTAGAATCGAAATTGTCTGCCGGGGGTGCTGAGAAAGTCGGCGTGAGCGCCGGTCTGGCGCCAGCGAAATCCGCCGAGTTTGAGTTCTCTGCCGGTCCGGTTGGTCAGTGTCAGCCGTTTCCAGAAATAGCTGTCGCAGTTGCGTTCCGCGTCGGTCAGCTCCAGGCCGGCTGCGGCACACTCTTCGATCGGGAGCCACTTCCCGTCGATCTTCACCTCCGGGGCAAGGGCGGCGAAAAGTGTAACATCATTGATTTTCAGAGTGTTCGCCATAAATCATCTCCTTGAGAATAGACGTTCGGGGAAGCCACCGTCCTTCCGGCGGGTTCTCGCAATTTCTGCACCGGGACTACTATAGCCCTTTCCGCGGGGAATTCAAATCCGCGCCGCGGTTTTTAGTGGAAAATCCGAACGATGCCGGTCCCACGGTCGGCAGGCCCGGCTTTTCCCGAACCGGGAGGCGGAGGAAACGTTTCCGGCTGGGAAAATGTACCGGCGAACAGGTTGAGGATGAGCCGCTTCCCGCGGGGAAAACGGCGTTCAGAGATGGATGGATTTCCGGTACTCCACCGGGGAGTAGCCGGTTTTCCGCTTGAAGATTTTGGAAAATTGATATTTGTCCGCATATCCGAGCTGCCCGGCGATATTGCGGACCTGCAGATTGTGGTTGCGCAGCAGGTGTTTGGCTATTTCCATCCGGAGGCGCATCTGGTAGGCGCCGGGCGAGACGGAGAAATACCGCTTGAATTCCGCGCAGAAGTGCGGAACCGACAAAAAAGCCATCCGCGCAAGAGTTTCCAGAGGGATCTTCTTTTCCGGATTCGCCTCAATATACTTCCGGCAGTTCAGGATGTGTTCCGGAATGTGCAGGAGGCTGTCGGCTTTTCTCAGACGTGCAATCTCCAGCAGCATTGCTCGGAAGTTGTACTCAAGGATCTTCAGATCGCAGTGCTCATCGTACTGCAGTTCGTTCTGAAGGCGGAGAAAGTAATTTTCAAACAGCCCGGGGGAGTTCAGCGGAAAAGGTTCATTCAGCGGAATGTCGGCGGATCGCAGGATTTCCGGGATGAGATCTCCGTGAAAATTGAGCCAGGTATGCTGCCACTTCCTGTCATTGCGTCCGTAGTAATGGGGAACTCCGTCGTCCCAGACGATGACGCTGCCGGCGGGGTATTCCGAAACTTCACCATCGACCCGAATGTACACGTCGTCATAGAAAAAAACGAGCAGATAGTCGTTCGTGCCGTTGAAATGGTCGACGAACGTCGGCAGCTCCTCCCTGATTCCCAGCCCCGAGATGAAGAAATCGGCCTTTATCCGGGGAACCGTTTTTCTGTAAAAGAATACATTCATGGAAAAATCATAAGAAATGACAACTTAATCATAAAAAAAAGCATTTCTTTTCGAACCGTTTTCTGCTATAATTTACTACAGAACGCGACGGAAGTCAATCGGATCATGAAAAGAATGCATATGGATCATCTCAAAAAACAACAACAGCGGAAAGCGGAAAGGTGCTTCTCGAAAACTCCTCCCGGGAGTGCGGCAGGAAAACATTCGATGCGCAATTCTCATGGAACCGAGGGTAGTTCAGGCCGGATCAGGAGGCATCGGATATGGCAGGCGTGAGGAAAAAGCGGCGCGGAATGCCGGAATCACGAACCGGTTCCCGCGAAATGAGGAGAAAGAGGAGGGGCTCGGGATGAGACACTCTCCCGGGAGAGTGCGGCAGGAGATGGAAAGGAACTTTCATGAAATCGGCGAAGATCAGAGGAAAACAGGTGACGGGAAGGAGGACAAGATGATCCGGAAAGGTTCTTTATTTACTCTTATAGAATTACTTATAGTAATAGCGATCATTGCGATTCTGGCGGCGATGTTGCTGCCGGCCTTGAACAAGGCCCGGGAAAAAGCCCGAACGATCAACTGCGTCAACAAGCTTAAGCAGATCGGCATCGGCGTCGCTCTGTATGCACAGGACAATCAGGACCGGATCATTCTGCGTCCGGATTCCAGCGCTTACATTGAGGATGGCACCAGCGTTTTTCAACTGTACGGGCCATACGTGAATGCCGCGCATCCGGTATATACGCCGTTTTACTGTCCCAGCCGTCCGGAGCGGGAGTGGGGCGATGAGCTCGATTACGGCGGCGCACTGGCTTCCGAGGATTGGGTCGACACGTGGAACCAGCCGCTGATGCTGGGGCGGTACGGCAGACGCCCGATCATTTCAGACCGCTGGTGGAAATTTTCCGGCGTGGAGGAGGACTACTGGCACAAGACCGGCGTCAACGTCCTGTGGGGGGACGGCCATGTCAGTTTCTTTCTGGATTCCGGAAAATATATGATCTACAACTTCGGCGGCTCCTACTGGTCGGCCGTGCTGGGTATGGATTTCATCATGTCGCAAAAATAAAGGAAAACACTTATGAGTACAAAAATTGCTTTTCTGGGAACCGGTTACATCACAGACATTCATCTGAAGAGTCTGCGCCGGATTCCCGATGTGAAAATCGCCGCATTCTGCAATCCCCACGTGGAGAAAGCGCGAGAACTTGCCGCCGGATTTCAGGCGAATGCCTATGCCGACTGCGCGGAAATGCTGCGGAAAGAGGCTCTGGATGCCGTTTACGTCTGTGTGCCGCCTTTCGCGCATCAGGGACAGGAGCTGCTGATTGCGGAGAGAGGAATTCCCATGTTCATCGAGAAGCCGATCGCTCTGGATGTGGAAAGCGCCGCGGAAGTCGACCGGATGGTCGCGGCAAAGCGGCTGATCACTTCCGTCGGATATGTGTTCCGGTATTTCGATCTCATCGGGGAGCTGCAAAAGCTGCTGGCGGGAAGAAAAATCGCGATGTGCCTCGCCCGCTATTCGGCGACGATGCCCGGCGTCTACTGGTGGGGAAAACGACAGCTCGGCGGTGGACAGATCATGGAGCAGAGCACGCACGTCTTCGACCTCCTGCGCATGCTGATCGGGGAGGTCGAATCATTCGACGTTTGCGCCAACTTCGGAATCATGAAGCCGCGCAAAGAGTACGATGTGGAGGACGCTTCGGTGGTGAACCTCCGTTTCGCCTCGGGAACGATCGGAAATGTCGCTTCCAACTGCCTGTATCCGAATGGCGGCGTGGTCCAGCTCGACATTGTGGGGGATGCGTTCCGGGCGGAACTCTCCCTGCTGGATGCGAAGATGAAAGTGCTTGACGAAAACGGCTGCCGGGAGTTTTCCGGCACCGGATTCGACCAGGCGTTTCTCGATGAAAACCAGGCGTTTATCCATGCGGTAAGAACCGGAGATCTCTCCGGGATCAAAAGTTCGTACCGTGACGCGTTTCAGACTCAGAAACTGACGGTGCAGATCACGAATTCGCTTCATCAAGGAAAGGATTGATTTCAAAATGGCAAAACAGATTATGTTCACCGGGGTGCGGCAGGTTCAGGTCGTCGATGTGGAACCCGCTCTGCCGCTCAAGGAAAATGAAGTGCTTGTGCGGGCTATGTACACCGGCATCAGCACCGGGACCGAGCGGACAATCTACCGGGGCACCGCTCCCTTCTACAACAAGAAGTTCGATGAATCGCTGCACCTCTTTCTGAAGTCGGAGGACTGCAGTTACAAATACCCGCTGCTTTACGGCTACGAAAACATCGGAACCGTGGCGGAAGTGGGAGCCGGGGTGACGAAATACAGAGTGGGCGACATCGTCGGCAGCTATTATCCGCACATTTCCGAATATGTCTGCCCGGAAGAGGCGCTGTTTCTGCTTCCGGAGGGATTGGAGCCGAAATACGGCGTCTTCATGGCGCTCGCCGGCGTGGCGTACAACGGCATTCTGGATGCGGAAATCCTCCTCGGGGAAACGGTTGTCATCTACGGCGCCGGTGTCGTCGGGCAGATTCTGGTTCAGCTGGCGAAAAAATCCGGCGCTGGACAGGTGATCATGGTCGATCTCTGCGAGCACCGGTTGGAACTGGCGAAAAAATCCGGCGCGGATCTCGTCATGAATCCGGCGAAGATCGAAGATGTCGCGCTCGAAATCCGCTCGCTGACGGAGAATCGCGGCGCCGATGTCGTCATCGAGGCGAGCGGTTCGGTCGCCGCACTGCAGAGCGCGATCCGCACTGTCGGCTTTCAGGGGCGCGTGATCGTGGTCTCTTTCCTTGCCGGGAAGGCGGACGCGCTCTACCTCGGCGATGAATTTCACCACAACCGGATCCGGCTGATCAGTTCGCAGGCGAGCGGCGTGAATCCGGGACTCTATCCGCGCTGGACGCCGGAACGCAAATTCAAAGCGGCGCTGGCGATGCTGCCGTCGTTGAAACTGGACCATCTGATCAGCCACGAATTCACCTTCGAACAGGCTGCCGAAGCCTATCGGCTCTGCGACGAATCGCCGGATCAGACCATGCAGGTTATTTTCAGAGTATGATCAGGAAGATGAAGATGCGGCACAACTGGTTCTGGTGCATGGCCGTCATGGGAGTTCTGCAGGGCGGGGAAGTTCTCTGGAACGATGATTTCTCGCACTACTCATCCCCGGAGGAAATGAGCCGCGTGTGGGATCCCGCCGGCGAACATCGCCTGCGGCTGGACGACCGGGGACTCCGCCTGTTCTCCAACGGGCAGGCGGCCGTGCGCCGACTGCAGGGCGCCTGGCTTCCCGGACGCGACATCGAAATGGAATTTTCGGTCATTCTGGATAACGACAGAACCGAAGCCCGCATTCTCTTTTCCCACGGGAAACTGGACTGGATGAACTATCAGGGCGGAGTTCTGCTGAAGGCGGGAATGCTGCCGATGTACTGCGATTCCGGGGTCTGGAAACAGGCGAAGTTGAAGCCGGTCGCGACCGGAACGGAGTATGTCGTCCGCTGCGTTCTGCATCCGTCCCTCACCGGCGCCAGTTCCTACGATATTGCGGTGAACGGGGTCGAAATCGGCAGGAAACTGCCGTTTCGGGAGGATCTCCGCCGGCAGCCGGCCGATTGTGCCGGGGTGATCTGTCTGGGGGGCGCTGCGGAACCATTGAGCATGAGTTTGAAACGAGCGCAGGCGAGGTATGGAATGCGGTATGAGGTCGATGACAAGGAAAAGGTGCAGGTTTCTCTGGGGAAAATTCCGCATGGCGGCAGGCGATTTTACGACAACCGCATGGAGTTCCCGGTCCGATTTTCCGGGGATCTGAAATTGATCACAGAGGTTTCGGCCGCGCTTTATCCCAACCGGCGCAACCATCCGGATCAGGCGGAGGAAAGTCCGGTCGCCGTCGCCGTGTTGAAGCGGAATCCGGGACCGGAAGAGCGGTTCCGATTGGAATCGGTGCCCTACGGCATGCACACGCTCCGGATCAGCTGCGTCATCAACGGAAAGCGGCATGTCGTCGCGGAGGAACTGGTTTCCATGATTCACCGCGAGGTGAAGCGTGACGAGCACAACTGGTTCGGCCTCATCTCTCACGCCGACCGGTTTGACCGCAACATCCCGCTGGAGCTGGATAATGTCGCCGCTGCCGGCGGTTCCTGGACCCGGATGGAGTTCATCCTCGCCGAACTCTATCGCGACGGGAAGCTGGATTTCAGCCATCACCGCCGTCTTTTCGAAGAGGGGAAGAGGCGGGGAATCCGTTTCTTCGGACTGCTGAACACGACCCCGCCGGGGTGCTCGCTGATGCCGGGAGACGGCTATTGGGCTCAGCCGAATCTGGATCGCTGGCGGGAAATGTGTGCCGCCGTCATGACCGAATTCAAAGGGAAAATCGATCACTGGGAGATCTGGAACGAGCCGGACGGGTTCGCCTTCTGGGGATTTTCCCCCGGGGTGAGCCGGGTGGAGCACCATGCGAAAATGGTGAACATCGCTGCGGAAGTGGCGGCGTCCATCTCGCCGAAGATCCGGGTGATGGGGCCTTCCGTCACCGCGACGGGAGAAGCGTATTTTCAGGAGTTTCTTGAGGCGGGCGGACTGGATCGGATCGATACGATCACCTTTCACTTCCCCGCCGGGCGCTCCCCGGGCGAGTGGTATCGCCGGGTCGCGCGGCAGCTTCGGGAACGCTATCCGGAACGGGAGTTCAAATTCTGGATCAGCGAGTGTGAGTTCTACCTTCAGAACCTGATTGCCATGCTGGCGGAGGAGAGGCCGCTGCCCCGTTTCCTCTACACCATCCGTGACAAAGGGGTCGGGCGCGACGTATTCGAGCATGAGAACGGCATGTGCAAATACAACGGCCAGCCGAAAGACAAGTTCGTCGCCTATCAGTTTCTGGTCAGGATGCTGGCCGGAGCTGAGCCCGCCGGACGAATCCTCTTTGCGGAGAATCTGGAAGGATACCGGTTCCGGAAAGAGGGACGCTGGATCGCCGCCGTCTGGTCGCCGGGCACCTCGCCGATTCAGCCGATTCCCGCCGGATACCTGAAGGGCGTGACCATTTACGACCAGAACGGCAACCGGATTCCGAATACCGGCGCTCCGATCGTTGCGAAAAAGGGTGAACATGAGAACCAGGTGATCTACCTCGACCGTATTCCGGAAGATTCGCCGCTGAATCTGGATGCCTCCGTCAACTGCTCCGCCGACTACGGGGAGCTTGCCGCCGGCAGGGAGACGGAACTGCGTTTCTCTTTCACCAATGACGGCGCCGCACCTTGCCGGTACCGCCTGGTTTTCTCACCGGATCCCCTGCTGACGTTGTCCGAAGGGGAGCTGGAGGTGGAAGTCATGCCGGGCCGCACGCAGGCGAGGAGCGTTTCGGCCACGCCAGCCGCCGATATTGCCGTCACGGAGCTGACGCTGTCGGCGCAGCTCTTCCGAGGAGGCCATTCGGTCAAGAAACGGTTCGGCCCCTTCCTGATCGACAATCCCCGGCAGTTTGCGTGGCAGGAGCTGTACCGTTACCGGAAGGGGTGAACTGGGTCCTGCCGGAGGAGTGCCGGGATATTCATGGCGACTCCATTTTCGAGGATCGGGCAAAGGTCAATCAGCATCGCCATTCGCTCGGTTCGGGATGCAAGGCGGTTTCCGCACCCTCCGGCCGGGGGCTGGAGCTGCAATACTGCTGGCGACGACCGGTTTCTGGCTGGAACTGGATGGCGCGGCGTTATGCCCCGCTGGAGAAGATTCTCCTGAAGGGAATTCCGACGCAGTTTGAAATGGATGTTCAGCTGCCGCAGAACGGGGAGCTGCTTCCGCTGACCGTCCTGCTGATTCTGGAGGACGCCAGCGGCAAGGAACTGTTGGTGGAAGGCGGCGGGGAACTTTACTGGTTCCACGACCGGGTCCGGAAGTGGCGCTGTGTGATTCCCTGCCGGTTCGGCACCGGATTCATTCACAGCGCCCATGGCGGGGACGGGAAGAGGAATATTACTCGCTACCCGTTGTATTTCAATGGGTTGATTTTAAATCTGGTTCCTGCTCAGTTCGTCTGGCAGTTCCGGGAGGATCGTCCGTCGGTCGAGGGGAAGGTCATGATCAACAATCTGCGCGTTCAATATTTCAATGGCCGGAAGTGACGGCAGCGTGTGCGCCTCGCCGCCGGGAAGGGGGCGGCGGGGGCTCCGGAGGTGGAGGAAGCGTTTCCGCGGAAGTTTTCACTTCTTCCGGGGCAGAGAATTCCCGCTTCATGAAACAGCAATACTGCAAAAAACGAGGTGTCTATGCCGTTGATCGATCTCTCTCCGGCGGAACTGGAGCAATATTATGGAAGTTCTCCGTGTCCGGAAAATTTCAACTCGTTCTGGCGCGACTCATTGAAGGAGCTGGCGGCTCTGCCTGCCGATCCGAAGCTGACGCCTGCCGGATTTCAGGTGCCCGGATTCGAATGTCTGGAACTTCACTTTTCCGGAATCGGCGGCGCTGTGATACACGGTGCGGTTGTCAGACCAGCCGGAGCAGATTCCACACCGGCGGTGCTGGTATTTCACGGCTACAGTTGCAACATCGGGGACTGGTTCTCCCTGCTGCCCTACGCCGCCTGCGGCATGACCGTACTGGCGATGGACTGCCGGGGGCAGGGGGGCAGTTCCACCGATCCCGGCGGAGTGAAGGGCGGCACCTGGCACGGGCACGTGGTGCGCGGCGTGGAGGACGCTCCGGAAAAGTTGTTGTTCCGCAACATCTTTCTCGACTGCGTCCGTCTGGCGGAGATCGCCGGGGCGCTGGAGTGGGTCGACTCTGCCCGTATCGGCGTGACCGGCGCTTCGCAGGGGGGCGGACTGGCACTGGCCTGTGCCGCGCTGGCGCCCCGCATCCGTTGCTGTGTTCCGGTGTTTCCATTTCTCTCGGATTACAAAAGAATCTGGGATATGGATCTGGATGTGGAGTGCTACGCGGAGCTGCGCGATTACTTCCGCAAACGTGACCCGCTCCATGCTACCGAGGCGGCGTTTTTCGAGAAGCTTGGCTACATCGACGTCCAGAATCTGGCGGAACGGATCCGTTGTCCGGTGCAGATGCACACCGCTCTGCTGGACCGCACCTGTCCGGTCTCCACGCAGTTTGCGATCTACAATCGGCTGCGCGGAGAGCGGGAGATGCTGATCTACCCTGACTTCGCACATGAACCGCTGCCGGGCTGCGCCGACGCCGGACTGCTGTTCCTGCTGAAACATCTGCGGGGGCGGGCATGAAATATTGCGTATCCGCGGCGGAATTTGTTTCCACGCCGGAGATTGACCGAATCGGCACACTGCGGTACAGCCGGTTCGGTTTGATTGCGTTGTTCGGTATTCTCTACGTCGGAGTGTTCGCGATGGCCGGGGCCAACCTGGTGATTCCCAATCTGGTGCCGCTCTTTCTCAAAGGCTGGAATCTCTCCAATGCGGTCATCGGCATTCTGATCGGAACGATTCCGGCGGTGATCAATGTGATGGTCAATCCGGTGGTCAGCGTCGCCAGCGATCGTGTCAGGACTCGGTTCGGTCGGCGGTCGCCCTTCATGTACATCGGCGTTCCCGGAGTGTCGGTGACGCTGATTGTGATGGGAATTCTTACCTGGGCGGCGCCTGCTCTGGTGCGGAGCATAACCGGCCTTCTGACGCCCGGACAGCTTATTGTCGCGGTCATGGCGTTTCTCATGATCTGGTTTCAGGTTTTCAGCAATCTCGGCTTGAGTATCTTCTATTACTTCTGCACCGATGTGGTTCCCGGGCGGCTGATAGGAAGGTTCATGGCGATCTTCATGCTGTTCAATTCGGCGGGAGGCTTCTCCTTCAGTTACGTGATGATGCCGCTGGCGGAAAGGTACATGCCGCTGGTCTTCATTCTGGAGGGGATGTTTCTGCTGGCGGCCTTCTTGATGATCTTTCTGTTTGTCCGGGAAGGGAGATACCCCGTGCCCGCGAAGAAAAAGGGGATTTCCGGGGAGGCGTGGCGGTTCTTGAAGGAGTGTTTCGGCAGCCGGTTTTACCTGCTGGTCTTTCTGGGATTCGCCATCAATGACGTATCCACGCTCTGCCGGGGATTTTTTTCCGCGCTTTACGCGCAGGACCTGGGGATCAGCTTGACTGAATACGGCAGAATTCTGAGTATCTGCTCCCTCATCTGTGCCGGATTGACCATTCCGCTGGGGCTGGTGATCGATCGGATCAAGCCGTTCCGGGTTTACATCTGGGGGGCGGTTTTGATTGTCATCACCAACACGGTCGGTTTTCTCATCGTCAGGGATGCCGGAACCTTCACGCTGATCGTTCTGGGCAATGCCGTCGTCTACACGCTTCAGATGGCGAGTCAGCTGCCGTCGTTTGTCTCGTTATTCCCCAGGGAACGATACGGGCAGTTCAGCGCGGCCAATGCGATTTTCTCCACGGCGCTCATGGCTCTTTTCAGTTACTTCGGCGGGGCGTTCATCGATCTCATGGGCCACTATCGCTACATGTTTCTCTGGGATGCCGTGTTCACTGCCGTCGGACTGGTCGTCCTAGGTTGTGTCGTCAATAGATTTGTGCTATATTATGCAAACGTCAAAAAAGG
>ENA-UONW01001045-UONW01001045.1-human-gut-metagenome-genome-assembly--contig:-CS52-NODE-1045-length-36314-cov-10.815935_pt1 | contig 36314 bp, 47 predicted proteins | sample MGYA00242463_ERZ724010 | MGnify/ENA metagenome assembly ERZ724010 | reverse complement strand
AGGAACGAGTCGAGCTGCCCGCTGTCGTAGGTGCTGAACGTGCGCTCCGCCTTATAGCCCTCCGGGGTCTTCTCGGCGATCTCCACGCCCGCATCCTTCGCGGAGGCGACCATCCGCGCTATGGCATCCCTTCGGTTGCGCTCCGCGACAAGGCCCTCGTATATGCGGTGCCACTCCTTCGGCGAGCAGTCGCGCAGCTTTGCAGCAGCCTCGGGGTCTCCCTCGAACTCGCCGATTGCGATGAGGCGGTCGATGGTCATGTCGTAGGCAGCGTCACCTGCGTCCTTAACCGCCTTGCGAGCGCGCTTGACCTTTCCCGAGTCCATTCGGGCGACCGCAGCTATCTCGTCGTCGGGGATGTCGAGCGCGAGCATTGTCTGAACTCCACGGCTCATCTCCTCCTCCGTGAGAGCGCGCTTCGCGTCGGTTTCGACCATCGCCTTGGCTGCCTCCTGCCGCGCGGTCTCCGCGTCGGCGAGGTCGTCGAACACGTCGGCGTAGAACCTCTTCGTGCCCAGCTTCTTCATCGCCCAGTAGCGGCACTCGCCGTCGATGATCTGGTAGATGCCGCCGTCCTTGTAGAGAATTGGGCGCACCCGGGGCTGGCCTGGGTTGAGCTTGTTGAACTTGAACTGCTCGGCGAGCTGTGCGATGTACTCCTGGCACTCCTTGCTCGTCACGTCGCGCGGGTTCATCCGAACGTCGCCCTCTTGGTACGGGTAGACATCCTCGATGTCCACAAGCTGCATGAACTGCACTAGCCACGCACCCCCTTGAGGATGTCCAGGAGCGACACCGCGCGGCCGAACTCGACCTCGAAGCTGATGCTTCCCTCGGAGCTGTCGATCAGGTGCGCGATGGCGGCCATCTTACCGAGACCGTGCGCGTCCTCGCGCATCTCCTCGTACGCCTTCTCGCCACGGTCGCCGTGGATGATCTCGTCCGCCATCGCCGCCGCGCCCAGGCAGATGCCCCTGCGGATGATGTCGTCGATGAGGTCTTCCGCGTCCTTCTCATCGAACGCCTTGTAGATGCGTTCGAGGCACGCCTCGATGTCCTTTTCGGTCATCATCTTGAGCATGGGCTTCTTCTTCTCACTCATGCTGTTTCCTCCTGATGTTGTCGTTGACCTTCTTCTGGATGCGCTCCTTGCGCTTCTGCGCCGCTTTGACCTTGCGCTTGAGGTACGCCGACGCCCATCGCTCCATGGCCTCGTCGTAGTCCTCCGAAGCCCTCGCCCTCTCGTAGGCGTCCATGCCATCCGTTGGGGGCTTCTTCGGCATCGGGTCGGCTCTCGACTCCCTCTCCGCCTCCGTCCTTTCGTAGATCGCGCGCTGCTCCGGCGTGAGCTCCGCCATGAGGTCGGAGATGCGCCACTCGATGTCGGCGAGCTGCCTCTTGAGTCGGCACGGCTCGCATATGCCCGTGTCTCCGAGGGTCGCCCTCCTGCATCCGCAGACCGGGCAGGTTTCAAGTCTCGGCTCGTAGTAGCGGGTGGTCACGCGGTATCCGAGGCTCCGCAGGCGGTCCACTGCGTACTTGAGCTGGTTCTTCGACAGCTTCAAGCGCCTGCGCAGCTCGCGCTCCGGCATAGTCCCGGCGAGTTCGGCTACCTTTTTGAGTTCTCCCGTGGTCCATGCCTTCGCCTTGGTCATGCCGTGCGCACCTCCACCTCGATGCGCGGGTGCTGCTTGTCGTAGTCGAACCTGTCGGCGAGTCCCGCCACGTACCTGGGCGTGTCGTCGCGTATGACCCCCGCGCGGACGAGACCGTCGAGGATGAACTTCTTGGCGAACGCCACGTTGTCCATGTCCCTGCGTCGGTTCTCCTCGACCCATGTGAACGTGATCTCAACGCGGCTGCTGAAGCTGGGCATGCGCTGCTCAACGGCGGCGATGCCGGCGCGCTCCGTCTGCTGCTTCTTCATCTTCGATGCGGCGAAGCGGTTCGACCTCTCGGCGCGCACGTAGTCGTTCAGACCTGGCATCCTGCCGGGTATGACCATGCGCGCCCTCATCGGACGCCCCTCTGTACGTCCCATACGGCCCGCGCCTCCGCGAGCGAGCCCGCGACGAACTCGTCCTTGCCCACGATGTCGTTCCAGAACTGGACGAGCGGCACCTGGTCGATGGGCGTGTCGCGGAAGCTGATGGCTGACAGCAGGCTTGGGCGCTCCATGACCATGTAGCGCGTGAGGACGCTCCACAGGTTGTGGTCGCGCTTAAACTCGCTCGCGAGTCTCACGTCCATGCCGTAGCGACGCGCTAGCTCGTAGACGTTGCCGCGCTGGATGAGGTCGCCCTCCTCCATGAGGTGGCCGCAGAAGTCCTTGAGCTTCTGCCACTTGTCGGGATGCAGCCGCACCCAGTGGCATGCCTTGGCGACCATCTGGCGGGCGCGCTCCTCGGGGCTCATAGCGCCCTCCACACCCAGACGGCAGCACCGATCATCGTCGCCGTGAGGCCGCCGATGATGGCCCACGACGGCACGGGCTCAAGAAGCCAGATGAGGAATGCGGCCGCGAGCATTGGCAGGATTCCCGTCATCGTCAGCGCCATGAACGCCGTGAGCAGCCATTCCTTGGGGCCGTGCGGGCATCCGTCTGCTAACATGATTCTCGGCTCAACTACGAGCCTATCTTGGCGGGGGTGCGCGTGATGCTGGCAGGCTGTGGCGCGCCCCCTCCCTGTCTTGATCGTCTCCATTCTTTGAATCTCCTCTCGTTTTCGGGGCACTTGTAGAACTCGGTCATGGAGGCCCTTATCTGCCTGCACATGGCCGCCTGCGTTGGCGTCACTCCGACTCCTTGCAGATGGACAGCTTGCCGTCGTTTACCTGGTACTGAACGCCGCAGACCTCGAACATGCAGTAGGCGCTGGGGTCGTTCCCGTCTGCTTCGAGTGGAGTGACGCGGAACGCATGGAAGCCGAACTGCTTGTCTGCGTAGCGTTTGACGGCATCGATCGTGTCGGTCGCATCGCGCAGGTTCTTGGGTTTCGTTGCCATGGGTACTTCCTTCCGTTTAGTTAAACTAAATCATGCGGGCAAAAAAATAGAGAGAACGGCATCCTTGAGAATCTTTCGGGAGCCTTCATTCATGCTTGCAGCGAGCAAGCGAAGCTCTTTAACCCTGAACTCCCCGGGACGCTTCTCTCTCGTGCGGTATGCGTCTGTTGAGATACCGCAGATAGACGCGGCTTTCGCTTGGGTTAGTCCTGACCCAGTGCGAGCCGCTGCTATCAGGTTGTCCTCGGCCATCTGCCACCTCCTTCCACTGAAACCAGAATACAGGAACGTTTAGCAAAACTCAATAATCAATTTAGGAAAAAGCGGATTTAATTCGGTATTATTAAATACATCAGCGGATAGGAGCAGATATGGGACTACCGGAAAACATCGACGCGCTGCTCGTTAAGCATGATCTGACGCAGGAGGCTCTTGCGCGAATCGCCGGCGTAACGCCAGGATCTGTTACTGGGTGGCGCAAGGGAGCGAGACCGCGCCACGATGCGATTGCAAACATTTGCGAGTATTTCGGAATTACGGAGGACGATCTCCTTTCAGAAAAATATGGACTGGCCGCGAAGGAGCACGGGGAGATACAGACGCTCCCCAAAGGTGCCATGCCGGTCTACGCATCGGGCGAGGCAACCGTTCCCCTCCTGACGCTAGGCCGCGTGCACGCCGGCGCTCTCACCGACGAGGATGAGGTCGAGAGCCGCGTCGAGGTTCCAGCGTCAGTCTGTGAGAGGCATCTGCGCGCATTCGCACTCGTGGTCGAGGGCAACTGCATGAATCGTGTCATACCGGAGGGTGCTCACGTTCTTGTTGACCCAGACAAGGAACCGACAAACGGCTCCATCGCGGTGGTCGAGACGGAGGCATACCAGGCCGTCATGCGCCGCTGGTATCGCGGCACGAGCACGCTCATGCTCACTGCAGACAGCTACGAAGATCAAGACGACATCGTTTTCACTATGGACGATGGGCCGGTTCGCGTTGTCGGTACCGTAGTGTGGTACCAGTCGCCTAGGGAGATGGAGTAGCCCATGGGTCTATTCGACAGGTTCATGAAAAAGAGGGAGCACCGTTGCCCAGTATCTGGGTACGTCCCGGTAAAAAAGGCATATCAGATGAGGGACGGAGAGGAGATGATCGAAAGTTTTTCTCCGTCATGGGCCGACGAGTTTCCTGACTTTCCGTATACGTTCGTCGGAAGGCCGGCCATGCGTACAAGTCTAGTCGAGAGAATGCGAGATGTGTTTAGTATCGCTTCTGGCGATGCCCAGAAGATTTCCGATATTTTCGACGATGCCAACAGGTTACTCGAAGAGGCTCACGGTCTTGCCGAATTTCCAGTTTTTCAACTGTCTATGCCTGATATTAGCAACGGGAGCGATCTTTCAACGATGCCTGTCTGCTGGATTAGATGCATACCTTTCACAGAGAAGACGCATCGCATTTCTAAGTTCCCATTTAGGTTTGAGTATGAAACAGGAAGGATGAGAAAAGCAGGGGCACCCGATGCTGGTTTGAGGATGGAGGCAAGCCTAGGAGCGGATGGTTCGGTCGGAAGAATAGAATCGCAGCTTTATACGTTCGAGGAAGGTGCTTCGTTTGGCCATTTTTGGACGGTTACGGCGAAAATTGTCGATGGTACTTTGACGGTTTCGAGAATCGCGGAATCAAGACCAGACGGCGGCATGCCGACGCTTTATTCGATAGGTAGATAGAGAAAGCCCCGTGCATATGGGCGGCAACCCTGCGCGAGGCTCTGCAAGATACCAACCCCGAAGGGAGGGTGAACCCATTATATGGCAAGTGCGGTTATCTACGCACGGTACTCCTCGTCAGGTCAGCGCGAGGAGTCGATAGAGGACCAGGTGCGCGTATGCACGGAGGAGGCGCACCGCAACGGCGACCGCATCGTGCGCGTGTACGCCGACAAGGCCACATCCGGCACGACAACGAACCATCGCGCCGCCTTCGCGGAGATGGTCGCGGATAGCGCGCGCGGCTGGTTCGAGAAGGTCTACGTCTACAAGACCGACCGATTCGCGCGCAACCGCTACGACAGCGCGATCTACAAGACGAAGCTCAAGCGCAACGGCGTGCGCGTGGTCTCGGCCACGGAGCGCATAGAGGACGGCCCGGACGGCATCCTGCTGGAGGCCGTGCTTGAGGGAATGGCGGAGTACTACTCCGCGAACCTCGCGGAGAACGTGAAGCGTGGACTGCACGGCAACGCTCTCAAGTGCAAGCACAACGGAGTGAGGGTCTACGGCCTCGACCTAGGCGGCGACGGTTTCTACCACGTCAACGAGGAGCAGGCGCGCGTGGTGCGCACAATGTTCGAGATGTACGACGCCGGCAGCGGCTTCCCCGAGATAGTGGACGCCTTGAGGCCGTGGCGCACGCTCATGGGCAAGCCGTTCGACATGCGCACGATCTCGAAGATGCTGCGCAACGAGAAGTACGCGGGCGTCTACGAGTACGGTGGCACGCGGGTCGAGGACGGCGTGCCAGCCATCATCGACCGTGAGCTGTTCGACCGCGTGCAGCGCAAGCTCGCGCTGCGTACGAGGAAGAGGAGGGGCACCGTGGAGTACCTGCTTTCCGGCAAGCTGTTCGACGTGGACGGCAACCGTTACCAGAGCAGCAGCGGGCACGGCAAGAGCGGCAGGAAGTACACGTACTACCGATGCCCGGCCACGGGTCACATCGTCCCGCAGGAGAAACTGGAACGAGCGGTCGCCGAGGAGGTGCGCGCGTTCCTCGACTCCGACCACGTTGCGGGCATCATAGCCGACCTCGTGATGGAGGAGCAGGAGGCGGCCCTGTCCGACGATCTCGACGCCATGGACGCCCTGCGCAAGCGGCTCGCGGACAACGGGCGCGAGCAGGCGCGCATGGTCGATCTCGCCGCGAAGACTGGCGCGACCGACGCGGTGGCCGCGAAGCTGGACGAGCTGGTCGCGGAGAAGCAGGCGGTGGCCGACGAGCTCGCGGAGCTTGAGAAGGGCACGCCGGTGTTCGACCGTGACCACGTTGAGTTCTGGGTCCACGAGGTAGTCGGCAAGAGGGACCCGCTTGAGGTCATCGCGCTGTTCGTGCGGCGCGTGGTGCTCGACCGCGAGGGCGAGCGGTTCCACGTCGAGTTCATAATCGACGGCGGCGGGGGAGACGGCGGTGGAAACGCAACGAACCCCCTCCCGGACGCGCCGGATGGGGGTTCGTGTAAGTCGCGACTGGCGGGGTACGTGCGAGTTAGCACGAACACCTACGTCTACGGCATACGCAGGGGGTTTGCTCTCCTAGTAACCGATGTGACGCTGTGACTATCCTATCACGAGTTGCTGACCTGGGTAGATTCGGTTGGGGTCTGCGATGCCGTTCGCTGCTGCGATCTCCTGATAGGTTGTGCCGAACTTCTCGGCGATGCCCGAGAGGGTGTCGCCGCTCTGCACCGTGTACGTGTGCTTGGTTGATGCCGTTCCGCCGATGGGGATGGACAGGCGCTGCCCGGGGTAGATGAGGTTTGGGTTCTGGATTCCGTTGGCAGCCACGATGGCGTCCACGGTTACACCGTAGTGCTCCGCGATAGCCGATAGCGTGTCGCCAGAAACGACGGTGTAGAGCTGGCTGTCGCCGGAGCCGCCGCCGTTCACAACGGCTCTGACCTCCTCGGCTCGGCCGCAGATGTCGAGAACGGTCGAGCGCAGGGGGTCGTTCCCGTATACGCCTTCCCACACCTCGTCAGCGAGTTCGTCGGCGGAAGCGTCGTGGATGTGGTTGATCATACTCTGAACCTCATCATACCGAGAGCCGCAGTAGTCTCGGCGAGCCTGGTCATTGAGCCCATTCTCGGCGATGTATGCGATGAGGTCGATGGTGCGACCTGCGGGTGACGTAGAGGTGTCTGGCTCGACTGGTTCCGGGACGGGTTCCGGCTCTGCTCCGTTTGGGCATGCGTACGCCTGCCATGCGGCGCTGTCTCCGTAGAACTTGTTGAGGTCGAGTGACCCTCCATACCCTGCAAGCCGTCCATTAGAGCTGTACTGTCGGATGGCGCACGAGTATGCCCCTTCGTTCCACGGTGACTCCTGATAGCCGGTTGCATCCATATCGGCATACTGCGCCACCCAGTTACCCGCGTTCAGAGACTTCGCGATGTCCCACGGGAACACCGACTTCGATGCGTAGATGAGCGGCACGATTCCCGTGCGCTCAACGATGCGGCGGCACACCGCGTCGAGATAGGATAGGTCACCCCATGCTGCATTCTGGTTCTGTTCCCAGTCCACGCAGAGCGTGCCCTTGCCTATCCAGTTCAGCACGCTATCAACGAAAAAGTCGGCTTCCGCCTGCGCGTTTCCTCCCGCTACGTAGTGGTACACGCCGAACAGCTTGCCGACCGACCGGGCAAGCTCAACCTGCCGGCAGCAGTCCGGTGATGTGTATGCAGTTCCCTGCGTCGCCTTGCAGATGGCGAAGTCGCATGGAACGGCAGACAGGTCGATGCCGGCCTGCCAGTTCGAGATGTCTATGCCGTTAAGCGCCATAGAACCCTCCCTTGATCGTGTAGAAGTACTTCCAGTCTGTTTCTGCGAGCTCTTCGCGCGTCCACCCGCGCTGCGAGTTCTCGCCGCTCGCCGGGTCTCTGACCCAGTAGGAGCCGTTTTCGGAGAGCCATATCAGAACGACGTGGCCCTCGTAAGACTCATCGCCGAGTTCTCCGCTCATTCCTGCGAAGGCGAGCCATCCGTCATCGACGGCATCAAGTACTGGGTCGAGTTGGTAGGAGATTTCGGATTGCTCGATCTGGTACTCGGGGTAGTGCTCCGCTATCCACGAGCAGAACTTCCCAGGGTCGTTGACCCCCGCCGTGAGGCACGAGTCGCCGACGGCATCGGCGAGCATGAGGGGCGTCACGTCCTGCAGGGTCATGTACTTGATGGCCATGGAGGCGCACACGAGGCCGCATCCTGCCTCTCCCACGGTGCTGCCCGCATATGGAACGTCAGCCCACTGCGGGTCGTCCTGCAGCCACAGAGGCATCCAGTTGCCCTCCGGTATCGGACGGTCGAGGATTGGCCCTACGGCCTCCGAGCGTCCCTGCTCGCGCGCCTCTGCGAGCGCCTGCGCGTCCTGCCCCTGCATGCCCTACCATAAGAAGGCCCCACAAGCATGTCGCTGCGAGCGCGCCAGTGAGGAGCGATGCGGCGAGCTTAGTTCTGCTCATCCTTGCCTCCGACGTTGCCGAGAGCGAGAAGGGCATCGAGCCATTTCGAGGTGATGCCAACGCCCTTGAAGAGCGTGTAGGCGGTCTGAACCCCGCCGATGAGAGCGAAGATGCACGTCACCCATCCTGCTGGGTCGGCTGGGATGCCTCCGACGAGCGCGGTGATTGCGCCGGCGATAACGGACGCGGCGAGCGCGATGATGCGCGCGGCGTTGCCGGTCAGAGCCTCGCTCTTGATGGCCTGGACGATGAACGGCACGACGACGGATAGGACCACCGCTGCGATTGCCTGGATTTCGGTCATTTCTTTCTCCTTTCTTAGGCCACATGAGCGGCCATGATCTCCCTGTAGAGGGCGGTGCCGGAGCCGTTACCTCCGAGCGTGGCGTGGTACTCGCGGAATACCTCCTCTGCCTCCTGTTTGTCAGCTGGGGTGCAGGGGGTGCCGTCTACGACGTATCGGCGGTGCATGTCTGCGAGCCGGCAGTAGAGCAGCGTCTTAAGGATTTGCCGCGTTGTTTCGCGGTCCTTCGCCGCCTCTTTGCGGGTCTCCTCGCGAGCCTTGTCCGACTCCGCCTTGGCTTGGGCGCGCTCCTTCGCTGCGCCCTTGATTCCGCCCATCGCCCATCCGACTGCGATGCTCACTGCGGATGTGATTGCCGTGACGGCTATCTGCGAGAGAAACGGGTCCATGGGTCACCTCCTTCTGTCCGTGTTCCTGCGGGCATCATCTCGGAGGTGTCGCTATATGAAAAAAGCGCCCACGAAGGGGCGCTTGATTGTGGCTATTCGGAAAGTTCCCATCCAGCCGGGTAGGCATCCGGCGACCATGAGTTGCCGTCGATTTTCGAGACGTACACGGGTCCGGATTCGTCCGGGTAGTGAACCTTGTCGCCGGTGTTGTAGGCGTCGTGCGCCCCGGTCGGCTGCTGCCACACGGGGATGCTGTCGCCGGCGAGCGTGATGTGCGTGTACAGGCTCTCGGTGCCGCTTCCCGGGACCCATTGCGCCTGCGAGGTGTGATCCTGCGCGACGCGGTAAACCTCGCCCTCGTACGTGAGCAGGTCGCCGTGCTTGTAGTCCTTGCCGACCTCGAAGGCGGGGATGAGGCCGGAGACGCTGATGGCCTGCTCATCGGTGAGGCTCGCCGCCATTGTCTGGATGGACAGAGTTGCCGCCGTGCGAATCTGCGCGAGCTGCGGTGCTGCCGCGCTGAACGTCTTGGCGATGGTTTCCAGCGCCTTGATGCGCTCGTCCTGCGGAGTCTCCGAAGCCTCCGCCTCGTCCCATAGCTCATCGAAGGAAGCCTCTGCCTCCTCCTGCGTGATTGCCTTGACGAGATGCACCTCGTCGGCGACCCACTGCTCGCGCTGCTCGCCTGATGTCTCGTCCTCGATTGTCTCCTTGGTGATGTTCTTGCGGAGCCATACGTCCGCCTGCCCGTCTGGGCGCTGCTCGATCTTAACGGCGTCGAGCGGTGTCGCCGAAACTGTCTTTTGCATGCGCACTCCTAGATACGTATCGCCTTGCGGCTCGCATCGTAGCGTGCATGTCGTTTCTCGCGATGAGTTCGTCGCAGTCCGCATGCTTGAAGTAGCCCATGTAGCTCGTGACGCGCCTCGCCCTTCGCAGGCACGGCTTCCTGTTGAACCTTCTGAATGCTCTCATGCCGCGCAGGAACGTGCCGGCGCGCACTTCGACGTGTGACGGCCTCACGACGTAGCCAGCCATGTCTATGGGCTCGTCCTCGCCGACTCGGCATATCTTCCACGGCTTGAGCTCAAGGTGAAGCTCTTCTCGCATGTATTTCTCAAGGGAGCGGGCCGCAGCCTTGAGGTCTCGCTTGTCGTTCGACATCAGGAGAACGTCATCCATATACCATAGCTGGTGCGCGACCAGAGACCTCCTCTTCCCGCGCCTTTCCTTCTGCAGGCCCTCGACATAGTGGTATGCGAAGGAGAGGATTAGCTGTTCAGCTCGAAGCGAGAAGTAGCTGCCGATCTCAAGACCTCCTCCCGTGTAGGTTGAGAGAAGCGTCTCGATGCAATAGAGAACATCCGCCGACGCGACGTACTTGCGGAAGACTCCGAGGACGATAGCGTGCTCGGTCGATGGATAGCACTTCCGAACGTCCATTTTGACGAAGAATCGAGAGCCGCCGCCTACCATCCATCTGCGGATGGTGCGCATGGTAAACGTGGCACCCTTGCCCTTGACGCTCGATGCCTGGTAGTGCCCGACCCTTGCGTTGAGGAAGTCGGAGCAGCAGTGGACCACTACGTAGTCGACGAGCTGCTGCTTCACCGAAGACACGCCGATGGTGCGGACCTTTCCGTTCGTAGGCTCTATGTGGTTGTAGCGATGGATTGGCTCAAACTTGAGACGCCTCTCTGCGATCTCACTCGTCACCTCGTCTATGAGATTGTCGAGGCTTCCGTGTTCGTGTGGTATGCGCCATGCGTTTTTCTTGCCGGCAGGGGCATCGCGCCATTCGTGGTACGCCTCCTCCACGATGGCGCGATCTATCGTGAGGCCCCTGCAATACGTCTTCATTCCGACCGTGTTACCTCTCTGGTTGCCGTCCGAGCGTTCGCTTGCGCTACCAGCCCGGTGGTCGTGGCCATTTTCGTCGGTTGACGAGGCATGCCCGCTGCCGTCCGGAAACGGAGGGCGCGGGTAGACGCGGCGTAATGAGAGCGAGGCGCATGTCAACCAGATTGGCGCGACCCGATGTTCCACCTGGCGTTCGACAGGGCGTTGTTGCCGTTGACGTACCACAAGCCCGCATTCGAGCCGTTGTTCAAGTTGCCCAGAGCGTGGAACAGAAGAACATCGGGAGCCGTCGCCGCGAATCCCTGGGCTGGATTATAACCCATACCCTTTAGGAGGGGGCTTCGCCCCCTCTCGCCTCACGGCGATTCACCCCCTTGAGCGACCAGTGCCAGAGAGGCGCGACCCGATGTTCCACCAGGCGATCGACAGGGCGTAGTTGCCGATGACGCACCACAAGCCCGCATACGAGCCGTTGCCCAAGTAGCCCAGAGCGAGGAACTCTCGCTCCGCGTTGGTCGTTTGCGCATGAGTGTACGTGCCGTCGCACACTCCCGTGGTCGAGGAAGCGCCGCTGCCCGTACCCACAAGCATTCCCTTTGCGTTGGATAGTCGCACTGGGTACTTCCACCCCTCGGTAGATGCCACGGGGAGGTCGACCCCGGTGTCAACGTAGTCAGAGCTTATGCTCGACGCCTCCATCTTTGTGTCATGCAGAACCATGACGTTGCAAGCCGAGCCGTCGTACTTGAGCGCCACGCCGCTCATGACCTCGTACATGCCCATCGCCGTCTCGATGCCCTGCAGCACGAACGGCTCCTTGGCGCTCGTCCGGGACGTGGGTGAGCCGTCTCCCTGCACGCCATCGCAGCATCCGGTCGGCCACGGGGCGGTGATGACGTAGTTGTTCACCGCGGTGGTCGCGGCTCGGTCGAGCACGAGCTTGTCATTGTTCGAGTCGTAGCTCTCGATGCGCTTGATGACTCCGTAGTCCAGCACGTCGTGGGCGGCCGAGTTGCCTCGGTCGGTGTTCTGCGTTCCGATCATGACGGCGCTTCCGACCAGGTACCCCGCGCTTTTCGCAACGATGACGTAGCTCTGGTTGCTTGCAGCGACGGTCACGGGCTTGATGATGCTGTAGCTCGTGCAGCCTTGGAACACGCTCTGCGAGTTCTTTGTCGCGTACTTCATCAGGAACATGACCTTGAGGTACCAGTCGTCCGCGATGGTGCGCCCGCTGTAGCCTGTGGTCGCGGTCTTGCAGATGGTGATGAGCGAGTTGTGCGATACGTCGCGCGTGCGCGGCTGCGCTCCCGAAACGCTCGCAGCGTTGCCCCCGTAGGTCGAGAGGGCGTACTTCGCGTAGAGCATGCAAGGGCGCAGGCTTCCGTCTGGCAGCATGGCTCCGGGCTGCGGGGAGAATCCCGGGAGCTGCGTATCGGAGATTGAGATGACGGTGTACGCTCCGTCATCGTCGTCCGCGATCTTCCAGAAGAGCACGGGGGCGAGCACCCATACGTTGCCGTTGCCTCCGGTCCTCGCGAACATTCCGTCCCCGCTCATAGCCGTGACGTGCGGAACGCCGTCGGCGTCAACGGTCGCGTTCACGTCGATGTGGAAGAATGGCGCGAGCGCAGGATACGGGTCGATGGACGCAGCGGAGTTCGTTCCTGGGGTTGGCACCGCAACGCCGGCGTTCGCGTCAGCCTTCACGCATGCTACCGCGCTGCCGGTCGGCACCTTGATGGAGTAGATGCGTCCGTCCCTCATGGAGCGAAGCCACTTGTCGATTCCGACGTACTCGCCGGACTCGTCGTTGTAGGTGAGCAGCGAGCCTCGCGCCATCGCCTCAAGCGCGGATGCGATGCGCTGCCCTGTCTCGTCGCTCATGATGTGCGTCTTGCTTGCCATGTTCTAGTCCTCTCCTTTGTCGGTTAGCGTCAGGTAGCTGACATCTCCAACGGTCTCGTATTCCAGGAAGATGGTCTTGTCTGTAGAAACCATCCCTGCTGCGGCTCTCGCCTCTTCCGCTGCCTCGGCAGCGTCATCCGCCGCCCTGCTCGCCTTGCCTGCGGCTGTGTTCGCGGAGCTGGTCGCGGTCTGCATTTGCGACTTGATGCTGTTGAGCTGCGAGATTAGAGCTTCCACCTCGGAGATGTAGGCATCTGTCGGAGCATCCGCCTGCGACTCCGCATCGGGGAGCACGTTTATCCATATGTCGGGCGTTGTCTCGACCTTTCCCCCGACGGTCACGCGGAAGTAGGCGGTCTTGATGACGCCCTTGGAGGTCAGGAACTTGGGGTCGAGCGTCACGGTCACGGTGCTTCCCGATACGCTTGCCGACTGGTCGGCGTATGTGCGGTCGGGCTTGAGCGCGATGAACCGCGCGTTCGTAGCCCCGGTGAGCGCGGACCCGTCTTTCAGCAGGCTCGCCTTGATGATTGTTCCGCTGTCGCCAGTTCGCGCGGTTATTATCTCCGCTGCGAGTGCGGCAGACTTGTCAACGTCGAGCGTCAGCTCATGCGTTGCCATCGCTTGCTCCTTTCATGAGTTTCGCAGCAGCTTCGTTTAGAGCTGCGGCTTCCGTTGGTTCCATGAGGGTTGCCATGGCCATGGCCATTGAAGCGAACGCTTCCGCAAGAGATGAGTCGCTGGATGAGACAGCTGCTTTCGTGCCAGACTCCTTGGCGGTAGGTTGATCTTCGTATGTTGGTTCAGGCGTTTCTTTCGGCTCTCTGTATTCCACTTTGCTCCCTTACGTTGGCCAACTTGTGCATATACCGTTTATGAAATTGACGGTCCCGTACCGCCAGCTGATTCCGCCATCGTCGCGTCCTGTAATAGAAAGCACGACGTTTCTCGACCCGGTTATCCCGTATGTGCCACCAGAGTTCGGGTCAGTACCTACCGCGAACTTCGGAGCCCTGATGCGAGCGGTTCCCGTGCTGTCGATGTCGAGACGGCTGTCGTCTATGTAAACCTGATCGTCGTCGCTGTTGCGCAGAGCGACGTATCCGGCGCCTCCTCCGCTGCTGCCAGAAGCCCGCATGTAAAGTTCTTGAGGTGGTTGGCTCATGTATCCCTTGTATACGGGTGGGTACAGCCACAGCTGTCGGTAGTACCTGTTTGCGTGGAGGAAGCCGTAGTCTAGAGTCGACATCCCGCAGCCGTCCGTCGAGGAGGGGTCAGTGCTGTTGACCGCATGAACCGCTCCGACCTCGAAGTAGTTGGTGCTCCCCTTGATGAACGACGCTCCGGAGTTTCCGCTCACGGTTGCCCCGGTAGTGATGTAGTTGGACGAAGATGTGCCAACCATGTTGCATCGGAACATCGCCGTCCCATCGCTCATGATGACTGTGCCCGCGATGATCCGGTTTCCGCTGTCTCGAATCTGGAAGCCGTTCGTGGCGTTGATGTATACCTTGTTTCCGTTGCTGTCCGTTATGAGGATGTTTCCGCTGCGCAGATATACCGTTCCGCTATCGAGGTCGAGGTAGCTGTTGTCTCCGATGAGGACCCTTCCCACCAGCCTGTTCGCGACGATTCCGTCTCCGTCGATGGCGGTCTGGAACACCCAGTTCCCTGCGGAGTTCTTGCTGTTGGCCACGCCGATGACGCCGCCGCCTATCTTCACGCACTTGGTTGCGTTGGGTGGCTTGAGGTCGTAGACCATGATGCCCTGGCCGGGCTCCTCGTACACCCAACCGCCGGTCGTGTTGAGCTCGGAGTTGAGCATGTCGACGATCTGATCTCGGATGTCGTCCGGAACCTTCGCGAGGTTCGCCTCAAGGGCATCGATGGCGTTCGTCGCCGCATCGAGCGATGCATCGAGGGCGTCTGTTATGGATTCAAGGTACTGCTTGTTCGCCTCGTCTATGGCTTTAAGCGTTTCCTCGCTCTGCTCGATCTTCGTGTTGGTGTAGAGCTTCAAGACCTCCTCAAGGTCGAGCATGCCATCGTCGGCATACTTCTTGAGCAGGTCTTCGAGGGTGCTGTCACCGTTGGCGGCGTACTCCTTGAGAGCGGTGTCGAGCTCGTCGGCTATGTCGTCGGTGTAGTCTTTGGCCTCCTGCTGCGCGCTGTCGGCCTTGCCGCTCGCGAACGCCTCAAGGTACGCCTGCGTTTGCGTGAGGTTCGCTCCCCACATGCTCGAAGCTGCGGAGTTTGATGCGTTCACTGCGTTGGTGATGGTCTGCTTGAGGCTTGAGGTCGCCTTCGAGATGTTCGACTTCTGCGCGGCGAGTATTTCCCCGACCGTCTGGAAGTTCCCGATGGTGTACATCGCCTTGCCATCAACGAGCTGGTCTTCCTCCACCTTGGTGATGCGCGCCTGCACGCGCAGGGGAGGGTCGTACACCTTGTCGATGATGGTGACGGTATCGCCCTCGTCGGCTCCCTCGAAGCCCTCGCCCGCCCTCGCGAGCGATATGGCGTCGACCTCGTAGGAGACCGTCGGCGTGCATCGGCTCTTGAGCTCTTCCTTCGTGAGGGTAAGCAGCTCGCTCTGGTCCTCGCAGTCCTCGAACTCCACGTCGCCGAAGACGTGCGCCTTGCCGCCGTTCCCGTCGGGCCGTCCCCAGCGGGCGAGGGCGTCGGCGTCTCCGACCCAGTTCTGCCCGCCGTTGACATCTCCGAAGGTGAGCTTGCGCTCGTAACCTCCCGTGAGGTTGCCTTCTTCGTCTGTGTTCTCCGGTGCCTTGCCGTACCCGTAGAGGGCGGTGCATACGTTGCCCTCGTCAACCTCGCGCGTGACGCTCACTAGGTCCTTGGTGTACGTGAAACGCTTGCCGGTGTCTGTGCCAACGCGCTCTCGCAGATGCACGCGTCTGGCGGTGACCTTGCTGCCCGAGACCGCGATCTCGAACTCAAGCTCTCCGCCCCACGTGTCTGCGACATCGTGGATGGCGGCCCATGCGTTCGTGTGGTAGAAGTTCGTGCCGTTCTGCCCGAGGTTGTCAACCGTTCCGACGGTCCATCGGCTCGCGGACAGGGCGGAGGACATGGCGACGCTCGCCGTCGTGTCCAGCGGTCTCTTGTCTTCGAGGTAGTCTCCCGACAGCTCGACCTGCGCCGAACTCGGGCAGTAGTAGGTGTAGACGATTCCCGCGCTCGCGCGCTCCTCGGTCACGCCGTCCACGATGTTCTCGCGCCAGCGTCCCTTCTTGTCCTGCCATACGATTCGGTCGCCCTTCTCAAGCACTGCGAGACACGTGATTGACAGGCTGTTCTCGCCGTTCACCTCGCGCGTGTCGATGCACTCGAATAGCGTCTTGATGGGGCCCTTGAAGACCCCCCATCTGTCTGTGACCCAAAGCCTCATCAGCCTACGTGCCTCTCATCCCACTCGATGGTTCCCGAACCGCTGGACAGCCGCAGGCTGTTGCGCCCAGGCTGCAGCGCGAAGTAGTCGCTGTCGTATGTGACCGCCTGGTTCTGCCCGTTGACGGTCGTCTGCTCCTCGCCCATGTCGATGATCACGGCGGAGGAAGAGGCGAGCGATGCGTTGATCTGGACGAACTCACCCGTGTCCATGTTCGTGAGCTTGAGGTAGCTCACGGAGCCGCCGGGCTTGCACGTGATGACCGGCCTCGTCTCGTAGGAGCCTCCCACTGCCAGCGAGGTGTTGTATCCGACGCTGCCCTTGTGGTGGGCTCCGTATGCGATGGGGTCGTACGCCGTGAACTCAAGCTCTGCGGAGCCGGTGTGCCATAGGTTGTCCAGTTCCTTCGGCGAGGTCAGCACCGCCATGTAGTAGATGCCCAGATGGCGCTCGTCATCGAGGTAGAGCGGGGCCTCTTTGAGGCACAGCAGCCTCGCCGCCATCGTGCGGCGAAGCACCGCCATGTCGTCGGAAGGACGCGCCCGCCACTCTGCGCGCACCGTGATGGTGAGCGGTCTCATCTTCGCCCGCATGAACCGCTCGCCGGGTCGGTACGGCACGTTCTGCGTCTCGACATCGTATTCGGGGAGCAGGGAGCGCGTGATGAGCTTTGTCTTGAACCAGGGGGAGAAGTCGAATCCGTTGTATATCACGCGAATGCCCCCTGTCTCATCTCGGCGCGCTTGATCTCCTTTGCGATTTCGCGCGACAGCTTCTTGATGTCCGCCTCCTCGCGCACGGTCGCGTACACGTTGATTGTCACGTTGGTGTCGCCGCCGCGCCCGATGCCGCCCATCCGCTCAAGCTGCTCCATGATGCCCTCGGCGAGTGGTGCCGCGCCGCGCTTGTTGAACGGGACGACGCCCTCTGGCCCTGACTCGCCGACGCCGATGACGCTCGGGCCGTTGAAAACGCCGCCCTTCGCGTACCAGCTGATGGATAGGGTGGCGGGGTTTGGAATGTTCCCGAGCAGCGGGACGTTAATCAGGTCGTAGTGGATGTGCGGGAGCGGGATGTGCGGCCACGAGATGCGGAAGTTGAAGAATCCCTTGATTGCGCTGATTACGCCGGACACCACGTTCTTCGCGCCGTTCATGGCGTTGCTCACGGCGGACTCGATGCCGGAGAAGATGCCCTGAACAACGGAGAGTGCGGTGTTAAGGCCGTTCTGCACAGTGGAAACCACTCCGTTGATGGCGCCACCCACAACGCTCACGACTACATTCCATGCGCCCGATATGATGCCTGTAATGCCGGACATGATTCCCTGGATTCCGGCCTCCATCTGCGAGAAGTCGCCAGTCACGATTCCGTTGATGAGACCGAGCACCGTCTGGAAGATGCCCTGGATGAGCAACCACGCGCCCTGTATGATCTGCGCTATACCATTCATCACGCCAGTGATGGTCTGCAGGATGACCTGGAACGTGTTCCCCACATTCTGCAGGAGCTGCTGCAGGATAGGTACCGCCACGGCGATGATGAACTGGAATCCCGCGCTCACGATGGGCATGATGACGTTCATGGCTTGCGTAACTGCGTTGGAGATTGCCGCCCACGCCTGCTCGACGTACGGCTGCAGTTGCGCTATGACCGCCTGGATGGTTCCCCAGATGGCGTTCCACGCCTCGGTCACTGCCGTGCGGAAGCCTTCGTTCGTGCTCCACAGGTAAACGATGGCCGCAGTTAGCCCGGCCAACACGCCCAGCACTATGCCCACCGGACCAGTTAGCGCGGCGAGCGCGCCTCCGAACAGGCCGGCGGCACCGCCTGCTCCGCTCAAAGCGGCAGTTATGGCGGGGATGACCGCCACGAGGTTCCCCGCTATCGACAGCACGGGACCTATTGAGGCCAGTATTCCGGCGATGGCGAGAACGGCCATCTGGCCGCCCTCTCCGATGCCCGCGAACCACTCGCCGAACGCCTTGACGACCCCTGCGACGTTTGTGGCGATGTTGAGCAGCGGCTCTCCCAGGGGCTCGATGGCACCTTGCAGCTCGCGCATGGCCGACTGCATCTTGCCTGCGAAGCTGTCTGATGCCGCGTCTGCGGCGGCTCCCGCCGCTCCGGCAACGTCCCCGTACTTGTTCTCAACTCCGGCGAGGCTCGTGATCATGCCCATGGCGTTGTCCTCGCCGAGGCTCGACCACAAGGTCGATGCTAGGTTCGCCTTGTCGTATCCGTCGGGCATCTTCGCGAGCTCACCCAGCACCGCCTCGAAAACCTGCTGGCCGGTAGCCCCTCCGGTCTTCCACGCCTCGAACAACTGCTGCGTCGATTCGGAGAAGCGTCCTATGCTCTCGTCCATGCGCCCGTCAACGAGCGATGTTTGGAACTCGTTGAGGAAGTCGTTCACCTTGTCGAGGTTGTACGCGCCGTTCTCGGTTCCCGCCTTGAGTATGGAGAAGTAATCCTGCGCGGAGAAGCCCATCTGCGCGAATCGCGGTCCGTACTCCGCGAGGTTGTCTCCCAGCTCGTCGCTGTAGTTGAGGCCGTCCTGCGCGCCGGCGACGAACAGGTCCATGGCGTCCTGCGCGGACATGCCGAAGCCGTCCATGAGGGCGTTCACGCCGCGAACGCTCTCTCCAACGTCCATTCCGAGGGTGTCGGAGAGCGTGAGTGCCGCCTGCGTCACATATTCGAGGTCTTGATCGTTGAGGTCGCCGAGGTTCTGGCGAACCGTGATGAGGGCGTCGGACACGAGGTCTAGGGACTGGCCGAAGCCGTTCTCGTAGATTCCCTCTCCGACATCGCCCAGATGTTCCGCCTCCTCGGAGGTTAGTCCGAGCGCGGACTGGATGCGGGCGGTCGCCTGCTCGTAGCTCGACGCCGTGGTGAACGCGGCTGTGCCCGCCGCGATTATCGGCGCTGTGAGCCCGACGGTCGCCGCCGTTCCCGCCGACTTGAGGGAGCCAGACAGCTTCTGCGCTGCCTTGTCTCCCTCCGTGATTCCCTTCCAGCTAACGCCGTTCAGGCTGCTGTTTACGTCTTTTACGCCCTTCTCGACCTTGCTTGTGTCGAGTATGGCTTCGATGACTACGGAGCCGTCCATGCTCACCTCGCTGCACGCTTGAGGGCGGCGAACGCATCGCGCATCGCCGCGTCATTCCCTTCGTTCGTGCCGTGTGAGCTACGGCGTCTTCCGAGTGCGTACGCCCTGTGGAGGCGTTCCCACTCCTCTATTTCCTTCTTGTTCGCGTTCTTCTTTGCCGGCTTCGGCCTCGTCTTCGGATTCCGGTAGTAGATGGCCCTGCCGAGCGGAGTGTCCATCGAGCATCCGCCGACGAGGGCTATGAACTCCGAGAACCCGATCTTGTCGCGCACATCGTCCCAGTCGATTCCGTATTCCGCGCGGAAGCTGATGCGGATGTATGCCGCGTCCTCTACTGGGTCCCATAGCGGTTCCTCGTGAGGCTTGTCGCCTTTTAGGTCGATGCCGCATACATCCCACACTGCCGACTCTATGAGCCTGCCGAACTCGCGCGGGTCGTAGTCGCACGCGAGGAACGCTTCGCGAACGTCCGCGAAGAACATGGGGATGAACTCCGCGGCCTTATCCTCCTCCGGCTTTTCATCATCCTGCAGTAGCGCGATGCACTTGAGGATTGTCTGGGCGTCGTCGCGCACCAGCACCTCCTCGCCGTTCCACGGGTAGGGGGTCGCGCTCCCTCCTTCTTCGAGCCTTACGCGCAGGGATGTGAGGTCGCAGGCGTTCACTTGCGATTCTTCTTACCCTTGCCGCCCTTGATGACCTTGGGCTGGTTTCCGCGCTGCGCCTGCAGGAACGCCTTGGTCTTCGCGCTCTCCTGCGAGTAGTAGAGGCCGCACCTGCGAAGCTGCTCGTTCGTCGCCTTTCGTCCCAGCATCATGAGGAACGAGGCCATTACCTCGCCGAGCATGCTGGTGTACTTGGACGGCTCAATAGGCTCTCCGTCTCCCATCCACTTGAGCAGCTGGTCGTATCCCTCGATTCCGATGAACGCGACGATCACGCGCTTCTCAAGGTGCGTCATCATCTCGATGAGCTCCGCGCGGTCCTCCTCGTTCTCTGCTTTGTCCAGCTTCCGCTGTATCGACTGCGCGCGGTCGATTGCGTCCGATACCTTGGACAGCATCGTTTCGATGCTGCCGTCATCGAAGTAGACGCGGTAGCGCGGTGTGTCGGGGTTGTCGTTCGGGTCCTCGAAGTAAACGTCCTCGAACGGTCTCGATATGCGGAGGATTTCCATTTGATAGTTCCTTTCTCTGCCCGTGAGCTAGGCATGAAAAAAGGGGCGCGGGCCGCTCACTAGCCCGCGCCCCCGTGATTCGGAGGTTATGAAACGTGTCGCTTACGCCGACTTAGGCCCGACCGTGACCTTCACGCTCTTCATCACGGACGGCTTCGATGCCGCTCGCACGGTGACGGTGGTCTCGCCCTTTGCGATGCCCTTCACATTTCCGTCGCTGTCAACGGTCGCGATGTCCGTGTTGCCGGATGCGTAGAAGCATTTCGGGTTCGCTTCTTCCGGCGTTACGGACGCCTCGATCTTCTTTGTGGCGTCTACCGTCACGTCGATGTCCTTTGCCGTAATGCTCTCCGGCAGCTTGAGCTTGTTCGCTTTCGTGAACTTCGGGGAGCCCGCCGTCGCGATGGTGCATGCGAACGCTCCGAGCCCGGAAGCCTCTCCCTGGCCGCTGTTCGGAGTGAGGTTGAGCAGCGTGCATCCGCCCTCGATGATGTCGCCGTTCGCGGCGGTGTGGCGGAAGTCGGTCTTACGCCCCTCACCGGTGAGGAGTGCGCAGGAGGAGATGAAGTCTTGCGCGGGGTCTCCGTAGCATCGGTCTCCCTCTACCTCGTACTGAATCTGGGTGCTCGTAACGTCCGTGGTGGGCGTTCCGTACCCGTCGTAGTAGTCCTTGTCCTCGGTGCTCTCGTTTGGCGACGGCGTGATGCTCGTGATGCCTCGGGAGAGGATTGCCCACGTTGGGCTATCCGCGCCGGGGGTGATGTTGATCTCAAGGGCGTTCGCGTAGTTGCGTGCGAAGCCCAGGTCGCTCTTTGCCATCTATGGCCTCCTTCGTTACTGTCTGATGATCTGCACTACTAGGCGAGCAGCCCAAACGTGCCTCCTGTCGGTTCCCACCTTTATCTCCTCAATGTCGCCGTCGGGCTCCGCAGGAGCCGCGACCTCGTACGAGCCGTTTCCGCTCGACAGGTCTGCGGCGCGCAGGATGTCGGACGCGCGCTCGCATTCCGACATGGCCACGATGGGGTCGAGGTTCTTAGAGATGACCTGCAGGGTGCAGTTGACTCTCCGCGAGCCGTCGAAGTACGTGGCGACCGTCCTGGGAGGCATCATGCGGACCACAACTCCGTCCTTGCCGGTTATCCGGTCGATGCGCTGTCCCAGCACGCCATCCATTCCTGCGGCCTTGAGTGCTTCGACCGCCTTGCTGCAGATGTCTATGGTCTCGGTCATTTCTCCTCCATGAGCCTATGGGCGAACTCTTCCCACGCGCTCATGCGCTCATTCTTGGCCTCCTCGGGCCAGTGTGAGCGCGCGTTCGGGTTCTTTGTCTTGCGGATGCTGCTCTGCGGCAGGTCGTGGACGCGCTGGGCGTACGGCGTGTTCCACTCGATATTCCCGGTTTCGTAGTCGCTCGCAAGAGCCTCCGAGTCCTGCAGCGTTCCCTCGTCCCTCGGAACGTAGTCGCGCATCTCGAACGCCACGCGCTCTGCGAACGCCTCCTGCTTCGCCTTGAGCTGTTCCGGACTGAACCTGCGCTCGATTCCTGACAGGTCGATCTTGATGTTGCATGCCGCCGCCTTGCTCACTGCACGTCCACCTCCCAGTGGTGCGGGGTGCCGTCAGGGTGGTCGCACCTCTGCACGCTCGCCACGGCGTGTTTCTCGCCGTCGAATGCGATCAGGTCTCCTTCCATGACCTCTCCCTGGTACTCCGTCGCGTCTATGAAGACACGGGCGGAGCACCCGGATGTCATCTGGTAGTCGGTTGGTGACAGTGCGGCGCTGCGGTCTATGCGGCACCGTGGGATGGCCACGGGCTCACCGAAGCCATCATCAGTCTGCCGTTCAAGCTCGACTCGCTCCTGTCTCATGAATGTCGGTATTGGGGGTATTCGCACTCGGCTCACCCCATCCCCATGAATAGCAGGCCGCTTCCGACCAGCTCACCGTCTGCTGCGCGCGCCATGTCGACCTCCCATGAGGAGCCGCCGCCGTTCCCGCCGAAGCTCATGTTCACTGTGCCAGTGGTTACCGACGCGAGGCTGCCCGCCCCTCCTGTGAAGCCATAGGCGGCATCTACGTCGCAGGCTGCGCACACGGCGCGCATGTACGCGTCCATGTCCTCTTCTGGGGAGTTTGGCCAGATTCGCTTGCGTACGTAGGAGACGGCATGGGGGAGGGCGGCGTCGAAGCCGCCCTCGTCGAGTTTGCCCCCGTACTGCTCGGAGTAGAAGCTATATGTCGGCTTGGTGCCCGCCATGCTTACGCCGCCGCGATATGGGCATAGATCTTGCCCTTCTGCTGCTCGTAGACGAGCAGGTCGTGGAACAGGCGCAGCTGCCACTTGTGGGCGTCCTTCTCCTGGTTGGTGTCGGGCGCGAAGTAGCGCAGCTTGCGATGGCGCTGGATGGCCGCTGCGGCGGATGGATGGACGATCATGAAGTTGATCGCCACCGCGTCGTCAGCCTTCTTGAAACCGCCGGCCTCCTGGCCGCTGGTGGTGCCGTCCAGCAGCGTGATCTTGTTCTGGAATCGCGCGGAGGGGACGGTCACGATCTTCATCTCGTCGAAGGTCGCGAACTGTCCATTCGGGTTCTCTCCCTGACCGATGCGCCAGTTCTGCGCCTTGCGGAGCAGGGTCTTGACGGAGGAGGTGCAGTAGAAGAGGCAGGTGGACAGGTCGACGCCCATGTCCTGTACGGCCTCCTCGCCCTTAAGCACCGCGTCGAGCGCGGCGTCCTTGTCCTCAAGGGCGGCGGCCACGGTGTTGCCGGCGTTGCCGGCGAGAGTGGCGAAGCGAACCGCGTCAACCTCGGGGATGACCTTCGTGCGCTCGAACTCCGCCATGACGTTTGCGGACACGATCGCCTCGCGCTCCTCGTCATCCATGGCGTCGATGTTGAACTCGCGGCCACGGTCATAGCGCAGCTTGTAGGTCTCCCAGTCGGTGGACACGGAGCCCTTGACGAAGCCGTTCTCTCGGCTGTAGTTCGCAAGCCCGTCCATCGCGATTGTGGCGATCTTGATCTCTCCAACTCCGCTGAACTCGCCCAGCAGGTCGCCGTTCATGTTCAGGTCGTTTGTCAGCGTCTCGCGCTCGATGATCTTGTCGAGTCGCGTAGTGAACTTGGAAGCGTAATCTCCCAGTGCCATGCGTTACTCCTTCTTCTTTATTCCGAAGGCGCGGTCGAGCTTTTCGTCCAGCGCCTTGTCGGCGTCCCCATCGGGCTTGAGGCCCGTGGAGCCGGTCTGCTTGTTCTTGCCGTCGGAGAAGAGGTACGGGCAGTCCTCCTTGAGCTTGGCCACGTCGCCGTCGTAGTCGTCGAGGAGAGCCTTTGCCGCCTTGGTGTTGCGGCACCCAGCGAGTTCGAGCTTGTGCGTTACCCGCTCGTCCTTCTGGTCGGCTTCGAGCTTCGCGATCTTCTCTTCGAGCGCCTTGCGCCCCTCCTCGGTCTTGGCGGCCTCCGCGATCTGCGCCTTGAGGTCGGCGATCTCCTTGTCCTTCGCGGCTATGTCGCGCTGGTACTTCTCGCGGTTGATGCCGGGCTGGCCGTGGTTGTCCTTGACTTCGCCCTCGCCGCCGCCTTGGCCTTCGGCTGCGGGCTTCGGGTCGCCCTCGGTGCCTCCCTGCGTGCCATCGCCCTGTTTGGGCTCGGTCTGCGGGTCGGTGACCTGCGGCTCGGTCTGCGGCTTGTTCTCGTCTGCCATGTCCTTCTCCTTACCTAGGTTTGTTTGCGCGCTTCCCTGCGCGGTTTAGGTGGGTTTTTTGCGCGCTCCCACGCGATACGGAGAAGTTACCGAAGGTGTCGCTTCGCGTACGCCCATGAAAAAAGCCGCCCGCAGGCGGCTCGTGATGCTATTGATTTCCTGCCTATGCGCCGTACGGCGTTCCAGCTGGGTAGTCCGGAAACGATTCCTCAAGATAGTCGTGGCCCGTTTCGATGCTTTTGGTCATGAGGCCAAGCGCCTCGCTCGGAGAGATTCCGCATCCCTCCATTCCCCAGTCTGAATCCGGGAACTCCTTGCGGTAGCGCCCCCACGTCTCGATCAGCTGCTCATCGTTCCATTCCATGGCTAGAATCCTTTCATCATGTTCACGAACACATCATAAGTTTTCGGAAGGTACCGCTTCAACGTCTCAAGTGCCTGCGGGTTCGCCATGGAGCACTCGAAGAAGTGGGCGAAGGTCCCTGTGGCAAGCGACTGCGCTCCCCACCTTCCCTTCCAGTAGGACTTTCGGTGGGCGGGAAGTGCGTAGTCGCAGCACGTTCCGCTTGTCGCCCCGTGTATGATGTCCGATAGCCCGCCTATGAGTTCAGGGGTGGAGCGATACAGCGCGATGATCTCGCGGGTCAGATGCTCCTTCGCCTCGTTGACGCTGCCGTAGCCCATCGTCTTCTTGATGGTGCGCAGCATCGCCTGCACCTCTTTCTTCGCGGTCGCTCCCAGGCCGGCGGCTTCCGACGCGTACTGCATGGCCTGCCCGTTCCTGTGGTCGATATAGTGCCCGTATTCGTGGAAGAACGTCTGGTATGGTGCTTTGTCCTTTCGGTAAGCGAAGCCCCTCGCGGTGTCATCCATGTTCAGCGTTATGCCGTGCGTTCTTGGACTGTAGTACGCCTGGCCTCTCGATGCCGTCGTGCTGTCTAGCTTCAAGTCTGCGAGAGCTCCGTCGAACGCTCTCTTCACATCGGCATTTTTGCACGAGTCGGCTATCGTAGCTATCTCCTTCGCGCTTGCGTTTGCTATCCCTTTTCCCTGCATCACCTTTGCAGATGCCGTTGCACTGCGCGGGGCCTTCTTCTTTGCGGTCTTCGCATTTCCCTTCAATCCTGCTATTGCGCGCTTGAATATGCTCTGCTGGTTCGCCTTGCTCAAGTTCCGCCAGTTCTTAGGGTCTATTCCTTGGCTCTTCAACTCCGCAGACAGGGCCTTCTGCGCTGCCGACTTCGATATGCCGCGCGCCTTGAGCATCTGCTTGACTCCATCGCCGTCCATGAACTCCTTCATGGTGCGGCGGCTCGCGTCTGTCTTGCGCACCTTCGGCATGTCGCCCGCCCACTCGCGCCTCGGGCTGCGCTGCAGCACCGGGGCGATTCCTTTTCCGTTCGCCTCGTCGATGTAGCGTCTCATGCCCTCCTGCTGCCCGCGCAGCTTGGCCTTGAGGCGTTCGACCTCCGCGATGTTTGCGAGGCTCGCGTCCTTGTCCGCTATGATCTGCGCTCCTGACAGCTCGCGCTTGGTTTTCCTGATTTCGCGCTCGCGTCTGCGCTGCCCCTGCGTGAGACTGTATATCTCGTCGTTGTCCAGTCCGCTCGGGTGGCTCGGCTCCGGCTCGTATTTTCGAGGCGTGCCTGGGAGCCACGGTCCGAAGCTGTGCCGGCAGTTCGCCCCGCCCAACCCGTCCACCTTGCCGTAGCCTGTCTCCGCGTAGAAGTCGCGGTATCGCACGCCGTCGATGGTCACGTCTCCGTTGAGCGAGTAGACGCGACCCTGCCACCGCGCGTGGCTAGGACGTGCACCTCCATGGCTCGACACCTCCACGAGGCGGATTCCCGCCTGCCCGCACACGTCGAGCGTGCGTCGCATGCCGTCCTGCGCTATCTGCGTGCGCACATGACGGCGAACGGCAACGTCGATATTGTTGGTCACTGTTTGCTGCCCTGTGGTCGGGTCTCGGTAGGTAACGGTGGACACGCCATCGCGCATCATGCGGCGCACCGCCTGGTGTATGGCCCTCTCCGCTGTCTCCGCTCCCGTGTTCACCTCGGTGACTGCCTCCGCCACGCACCGGTTCCATAGGTCGAGCGCGCCCTGTGTCATGTCAACGTTGTCGCGTTCGAGTATCGCCGCTATGCCTCTGACCGTGAGCTCGACCTGCCTCGGCATGGTCTCGGCGACCGCGCCCGCCGCAGCAGCCCGCGCGCCTGCCGCAGCCACATCGGAGGCGTCGCTCTTTCCCATGGCTTCCTCAACGGTCATGCGCACGGCCTCGTTCACCTCGCTGCGGTGGCTTTCGATGAACTCCATGAGGCGAGGGGCGGCGGACTGCGCGAGGAGGTTCACGGCGGTCGCGCCGCGCTGCCCTAGCTCTTCTATGTCCTGGTCGAGCAGGAGGCGGCACAGGTACGCGAGCATGTCGGCCTCGATCTCTCCGTACACGCCGGCCACCATGTCGCCCGCCTGGTCGAGGTATTCGGGGTCCAGCATCCTAGAACCCCACGTCCAGCACGGTCTGCTCCGGCATGGCGGTCTTCGCCTCTTCGTCGCTCAACCCGTAGAAGCGCGCGAGATACATCCACTTCGGCACAACCCCCGCCGCGATCTCCGCGAGCATCTGCGTCTTCTCCGCCTGCGTGTCCGTGATGATGCTGTCATCCCACGATATAGTCACGGGCTCGAATCCATCCGCGACGCCTGCGCCCATGTGCAGGCGGGCGCACTCAACGAGAGCGGTGAGCAGCTTGCCCAGCTCCTTTCCCAGCGCGTTCTCGTGGTTGCGGATGTTGCGCATGAGGGCGCTGTTGTCGGCGCTCACCTCTGTGGCCGTCTTGAGGCCGCCCGACTTGTCGGGCTGGAAGTACTGCGAGCCGAAGCCGCACTCGTCGCCCAGCGCGGCGCACGCGTCGGCGTACACCTCGTGGATGGCGGAGGTGCGCATCTGCGGCGCGAAGGCATATGGCTTTCCCTCGTCGCCGATTGAGGCGGACGTGAGGCGGTAGAGTCGCTGCTCGCGGTTGCCGAACGGGACTGGCCTCTTCTCACCGCCATCGTCAGTCTCCACATCGATCATGGTGTCAGGAATCATCAGCACGGCGCGCAGCAGGTCGGTCTCGTCGTAGAGCGCAGTCCACGCCGTGTCGAGCATGCGCATGGTGTCGATGGCGTCGTGGAACACGCTCACGCCGTAGGGGCTTGTGTCCTGCACGGTGTTGTCTATGGCGGGGGAGAGCAGGCAGAAGGTCCTCATGGCGCATCCCGTGTCGAAGTCCTCGATGATGCCCATGGCCTCGGGGCTCTGCGGCTTGCCGTCGCGCCACACCTTCGTGACGATGTGGTACGTGCGGGTCTCTCCGTCAATCATGTGCATCTGCAGCTGCACTGCCTGCTTTCCCTTGATTGTCACTCGGGTGCAGAACGCGCACTCCGTGGTGCCGTCTTCGTCCCATGTGAGCGGGAGCGTCATCTTGGCGTCGTAACGGCGCACCCTGATGGCCGTCTCCTCGTCTCGCACGTCGAACCACAGCGCCATGGCCCCGGTGCCCATGGCGAATGACCGCTCGATTCCGCGCTGGAAGAGCGCGTAGAGCCCTGTGTCCTCACAGTAGCCCTGCACCCACTCGTTCGCGTCGGCGCTGTCGCTGCGCGCCTGCATCTCGTTGGCTATGAGGGACGCCCACTCTCGGCACACGCGGCGGGCGGGTCGCAGCGAGAGCTTCTGGCGCTCGTGGCTGCGGCCGTCAACGCCCAGGTACTTCTCCTTGTAGAACGGGTGCGTCGCTGTGTACCACTGGTACCACTCCGCGATGTGCGTGCTCATATCGGGGGGCATGGCGTAGCCGCGCGAGGTGATCTCCTCGCTCACGTACGCCGGCACCTCGAACTGGTTGTCTGCCATGGTCTATCACCTTCCTGCGTTCTTGTACGCCCCGCGCCTCGTAACCACGTCCATGAACGCGTAGCGGGTCGCATCTATCCAGTGGTCGTTCCCATCGGGGTAGTCCCCGGAGTACTCTCCCGTGTTCTCGTCCATCTCGAACTCCGCCTCGCGCACCTCGCGGGCGAGGTTCGGGCACCGCTTCGGGTCGATGACCCACGTGACTGACTGCATGAAGCGGTAGCTCATGGTTCGCAGACCGCCCTTGCCCGCGCTCCGTGCGTCCACGCCCTCGTCTCGCTGCGCCTGAATCTGGTCGGGGGCGGCGTCATCGGACAGCACGCGCAGCCGGTGGTAAGCAGGCTCCTTCGGGCTTCCGTCCGGGTTCTTGCCATCGCTCCACGTGAGCGCGGTCCTGATGCGCGCGGCCGCCTCGGTCGGGAGCACCTTGTTTCCGCCCAGCTCCGCGAACGTGATGATGCGGTGCTGGCCGGGCTGCCACTCGGAGAGCGTGAACGCCCACGGGTCTGGGAACCACCCGAAGTCCTGGCCAGCGTGCAGACGCTCGAACGAGGCGATCTCCTCGTCGGTCACATCGCGGAACTCAACGCGGTCGAATATCTGCCCTCCGTAGCCAACGGGCTCGCCCAGGTACTCGTGGCGATAGGCTTGCTCGTCGGTCTCCTTGAGGTCTTCGGCGTCGGCTATGAACTGCGCCCCCAGCCACTCGGGAGGGGCGTCTAGGTAGCAGCTCTCGAACACCTCCTCGCCGGATTCCCTGCGGCGGTCGGCCTCGCGGTTCGCCCAGTTGTCCCTCGTGCGCGGCGGGTTGTAGGTGTAGACCACGAACGTGCGCTCTCCTCCTCGGGCGGCTGACTGGCGCACGGTGCGAATCTCGGACATGCCCTTGAACTGGTCGGTCTCCTCGAACCAGAGGAAGCCGATGTGACCGAAGGGCGGCTTGAGACCCTTCGACTTGTGCGGGTCGTCGCATCCGGCGAAGAAGATGATCTGGCCCGTTGCCTTCTTGCGAATCTTGAGCGTGGAGACGGGCATCTCGTATTCATCGTCAAGACCTAGTTCATGTATCGCCCACACCACCTGCGCGTACACTGCATCGCGCAGGCTGTTCTTGCGCTTCATGACTGCGGCGGCGTGCTCGCCAGGGTGGTCTTCGATGTGGCGCACAAGCTCGATGGATGCCCATGAGCTCTTGAGAGAGCCGCGCCCGCCCTTGCACCAGAACTCTGTCTGCAACTCGCGGGCTATGAGCATGTGGGGCCGGAAGAAGTCGCGCCCGATCAGCAGGGCGAAGTCGCGCGTGAACTCCCCGCGTTCCTCGGGCTGCTCCTCCGGCAGCGCGTCGAGCAGCGTCTTGCCCAACTGCGTCACGGCGTTGACCGCCACGTAGTCGAGCGGCTTGCCGTCCTCTGCCCTGCGCACGCGCTCAACGCCTGCCTCGAAGGTCTCGCTCATTCCGGCTAGGACTTCCGCGCGCGTCGTGGTCGCCTTCTCTGCTGCTGCGCGCTTGAGGGCGGCTATCCTACCCTTGACCTTCCCATCCGCCTCAAGCTCGCAGGCGCGCTTATCCACTGTCTCGGGCTTCCATCGCGCTCGGTCCGGATATGCGGAGAGCATGGCCTGCCTCTGCGTCAGGCCCTCCACTCGCTTCTGGCAGTACACCTCGTGGCGCGGGTTCGCCAGCGGTATGTCCTTTGCGGCGACTTCCACACGCCCCTCCTTGCATCTTTTATCGAATCCCCCCGCATCACAGCGGGAGCCGCCCCGAAGGACGGCTCCCTGTGCCCCGTGCGGCGGAGGATGACCGCACGTCTATGTTCTCGAAGGTGTCGCTAGTCCTCGAACACTATGGTCCCGTCGTCGTACTCTTCGGAGAGCCACGCCAGATATTCGTCTCCGCTGTCGAAGCTGCGCACGAGCTGCGAGCTCGTCGTGAACTTCGACATTTTGCGGACCTCGTACACGAGCACGCGGACGGGGAAGCACAGCCATTCGACTTCCATTTTCGCGGCGACCTCCGGGGCCCCGAAGTAGTGCTCCCAGTTCGTCATGGCTTATACCGCCGCCATGAGAGAAAGCAGCCACGCGAAGAACTGCGCCGCGTATTGCATGGCGCAGAAAAGTGCCCACAGCGCAAGCGCGTCGATGATGATTGCCACGATGATCAGCGCGAGGCAACCGTAGCCGCAACCGCTCTCTCCTTCTGCGCAGGTTCCACCGCATCTCTCCCATGCTTCCTCATCGTGCTTCATCGGGGCCTTCTCCGCACCACTCCGCCACGGTCTTGAGCGGGATGCCTAGCTGCGCGCACACGCCGCGCTCGCACCTCGCCCCCTTCGAGCCGAACACGCCGGGAAGCTCCGCCACGCCGTCGTACCGAGGCTTTCCGCGGTACATGGACAGCATCTCCCGTATGGAGGCGCGCATGGCGCTCTGCCACGGCGCTCCCTGCTCGATCTTGTCGTGGGGGATTGTGACCTTGAATCCGGCCTCCTCAAGCTGCCGGCGGGCCTCCTCGAACTCCTCGCGGTTGTCCCCCTCATGCCCCGAAACGGGACCGATGACGTAAAGCCTCATCTCATAGCCTCCTTGAAAAGCGCCTGCGCCTCCTTTACGGAGCATTGGATGGCGCGCGCTATCTCGTCGAACGTGCAGCCGCTCTTCACCCGCATGCGGTACACATGCTTGGCGAGCTGGTAGCGGTTGCGCTTCGCTTCCTGTTCCTTCATCTCTCTCCGCCCTTCATGCGGTTCTTGCTCGTGAGGTGGAATCCCCCGCAATAGGGGCATCGGTACCAGTCCATCCCCAGTCGCGAGCCTGCCCTCATGGCTGACAGCTCGCTCGCGAACCGCGTCTTCTCGGAGCACATGCGCCTCTTGCGCGCAGTGCGCCTCCTGTGGTGGTGCCTGCCGTTGCTCACGATGCATCGCCTTCGGATATGTTCCTGGCAACCGATGCGTTTGCCCACATGACGCACTCTTCCAGCTTCGTCATGGCCAACGACTTCTCGCGGCTTCCTGGGCATTTATCCTCAATTAGCTCGGCGAGTTCGCGCCCTTTTGCTCTTATCGACTGATAGAGGGAGTCTTGTTCGTCGGTCGGTTTGTGGTACGTGAAGTTTCTGGCAATCGTCTCTTTACTCATGTGCGTTCCCCTTTCATCAATCCTCGAAGCACTCGCAAGCTGGACTCTCCGGGTCTACCTCTTCAAGGTCGCATTCGTCGCACGTGCAGACCTTGGCCGTGGTCTTGTCGAGCATCCTGCAGTCGCTGCAGTTGCGGCACTCTCCGCACTTCCTGCCCTCCCACGGGTCGGGCGCGTTCCACGGAGCCATCGGGTCTCCCTCGAAGCACCCGGGCGGGAGGTTCCATCCGCTTTGAGGCTCGTATGCGCTCATCATCCGCGCCACCTCCTCAACGGCCTCCACCCGTCCATTCCTAGGGCGTCGGCGTAGCTCGCTGGCTCGTCGAGTAGAAGGTACTCAAGGTGTCCCCCGATGCCTCCCGCCATGCGTCCGTAGTTTCCGAAGTTTCCAGGCACTGTCTCCTCCGGCACCCAGCGGAAGTGCAGCATGTTCGCGTGCGCGAGGCCGTGGCAGTAGTACCTGCCGTCAGCGTCTCGCAAGTTGTTTCCGAAGCCACACAGCGTGATCGTGGGCTTCTTCACCTCGATGCCAGCGCGGTAGAGCTTCCCCGCGCCCCTGCGCACCATGTGGTGCTGGTTGAGCGGGTGGTACCTGCCGCATACGGCGCACCTTTCGAGCCTGATGCTCGGCGCGTCCATGAGAGGCACCAGGATGGCGGGGAGGGTGGTCACTCTAGCCATCTCCCAGCCTCCTGTCCCCGCCGGTCATGGCAACCATCTCGCAGGAGCCCGCTATGCGCGACGCTATCGCCCGGGCAGTCGATTCGTCGCACGAGCCCATGCGCGCCGCAAGCTCGCTCAACTTGAAGTTCGACGTGATGACCGTCGGAAGCATGTTCGCGTAGCGCGCGTTGACGATGGCGTAGAGCCGTGAGACGGTCCATGCCGTCTGCTGTTCCTTGCCCAGGTCGTCTAGCACGAGCACCGGGCACTTCGAGTAGCGCGCGAGCACCGCCGTCTCCTCCCTCGGGGTGCCGTAGGTGCTCTGAACCTCGACCAGCAGGTCGACGGCGTTGACCATGACGGAGCGTCTTCCGTGGTGCACGAGCCTGCGCATGATGGCCGATGCAAGCGTGGTCTTGAAGGTGCCGTTCTCGCCCCAGACGTAGATCGATGCGCCTCCCTCGACCTTCTCCGCCAGCTCCTTAGCCATTGGGTGCTTCGCGTGCAGGTACCTCTTCGGCACCCCAGACTTTTCGAGCTTTTCGTAGAACTCCCTGCGCTCCTTCTCGCGCTTTTCCTCCTCCTCGCGGCGGAGCTCCCGGTCGCGCTCCTCGACCGCCTCCGGGCAGTCGCACGGCTCGTATCCGACCACGTGCGGCTTGCCGCCGAAAAGGGCAGGGAGGACGAGCGGTTTCAGCTCCTTCCCGCAGTGCGGGCACCTACCTGTCGTAGATTCCATATCCGCCTCCTTTCCTCGCCTTCGGGCGGTTGAGATAACCCTCGAACTTCGTGCCGAAAAGCGTCTCGGGGCGCAGGTAGGCGCTCATCTTGGGGTCTTCGCCCCAGGCGTCCTCCATGGTGTCGATGACGGCGATGAAGTCGGGGAGGCGGAAGCCCTCCTCCCATCTGGCGTGGATGAGCTGCCTGGTCTTCTTCGAGCTCGGACGGTAGGACGCTCCGACCGCCTCGTTGAGATGCCTAACGATCTCGCCGTAGGGGATTTCACCCTCCTCCCCCTGCACCCCCTCCTCGGAAGAGGAATCATGAAGAGGAGTTAAGGAAGAGGAATATATATCGCTTGCCTGTTTGCTCGATGTCTCGTTATCTCGCATGCTTTCGGCTTTGCTTGCTCGTTTGCTTGTAGTTTTGCTTGGCGGTTTGCTTGTGTTTTTGCTCTGCTGCTCGCTTCCGCCTTTGCTTCCCGCCACGATGCGCGACCGGCTCTTTTCGAGCACGGGGCGCACCATGGCGAGCGCCATCTTCTGGGAGTCAGTGCGCGGGGATGGCTCTGACCCCGTGCGGAGGTACCGCACGATCATCCCTATGAGCTCGTTGCCCTCGCGCACGTTCCCTAGTTCAAGCGGGCCGTCTATGAGCGAATCAAGCACCTGCATGGCTAGAACGGGATGTCTTCGTCATACAGGTCGTAGGAAGGCTGAATTTGCGCCTGCTGCGGAGCGTAGACGGGTTGCTGCGGAGCAGGTGCCTGCGCAACGCGCTGCGGTGCTGCCGGAGCCTGCTGCGGTGCGTATGCCGGCTGCGGGGCCTGCTGCGGAGCGTAGACGGGCTTCGTGGCGTACTGTTGGTAGCCCTGCTGCTGGTACTGCTTCGGCTGCGGAGGCCGGATGACGCCGATCTCGCGCACCTTGAGGTACGCCTTTGAGCGGTTCTGACCTGTCTGCTTGTCCTGCCAGCTGTCGTAGGCGAGGCTTCCCCACAGGAGGAGCAGAGCGCCCTCGACTATGTTGCGGGCTTTGTCATCGTTCTGCCCGTTGTGCCAGTACTCGCAGTCGAAGAACTGGGGCGTGTTTGATTTGGTTTCGCGGTTGTAGTTCGGGCTGTTGACAGTGAAGCGCGTCACAAGCTGTCCGCTCTGCGTAGAGCGGGTCTCGACGTTCTTGGTCACGTAGCCGTCTAGGGTGAAGTCTTTCACAGGTATCCTCCTTGGGTGACGTTCCCGCTGTTCCATATGCGGGTTATCTGCGCGTCCACCATGCGGATGCGCAGCTTGTAGACGTTGATGGCCTCTTGGCTCGCCTTGTAGATTGCCTCGGAGCAGTCGCGCAGCTTCTTGAGTTCCGCTATGTCCTCGCGCCCACGGCACAAGTCGCTCGTGATGGTGACCGGCGTGCCCTTCCGGCGCTCGTCGAGGATGGCGAGGCGGAGCGCCTTGCGATACTCCGCCTCGTTCTCGGCGTACTGGCAGCCGCTGGTCTTGCAGACCTCAAGCTCCGCCATGAGCTGGTCTGTCAGCTCGTCGAGCTGTTCGTACAGCTCCTGCACGGCCTACTCGATCTCCCAGGACGGTGCGGGGCAGCACCCTGGGCTCGCGGTGAAGGCGGCGTACTGCTCGGAGCTCTCGAACTGGTAGCGCGTGCCGCAGCTCCTGCAGTGGGCGATGAACGGCCCCTGCTGCGGAGGCTGCTTCTGCTCCTTGGCCGGCGAGAGCTGGTCGGGGTCGCTCTCTCCGTCGATGGCGAACACGCCGCAGAGGGCGTACTTGCGCGCGTAGCTCGACGCCATGCCGGTAACCTGCGCGTCGTCGCTGCCGTTCTTGTGCTCCGCCTCGCGGGCGAACGCGGAAACGGTGAACATCTCTCCCGGCTCATCGGTGAAGAACACGCAGACGGTCGACTTCACGTAGTAGCGGTCCCCGACGTTCACCACCTCATCGTGCATGAAGAAGCTGATGCCCGCCTCTTCGCACGGCTTCTTGAGAGCCGCCACGATGTCCTCGAAGCTGCGGTAGTTGAACTTGCCGAACTCGTTGTACTTGTCCTTCGGAACCACCACAGAACGCTGAACCTGAGCGATGGCGCTCATGATGCTGCGCGGCTGCTCGTTGCTATCAGGCATTGAAACCTCCGATCTGGCGGCGCTCCTTCTCGTACGCCTGCTCAAGCGTCCCCGTTACGAACTTGCCGGTCACTCTCGGGTTGAGGCTCCCGCAGAAGCGCCCGATCTGCTGCATCTGCTCGCGCGACGCGGCGGTTATGACCATGACGCATGGAACGTACTCTCCGCCCGGTGCCGCTACGGGAACTGGTGCGGGCTGCACCGGTGCCATCGGAACGGGCTCCGGAGCGTCCGGTTCCGGCTCCGGAGCGATTGGCACGGGCTCCGGCGCGATGGGTGCCGTCTCCTCCGTAGGAACCGTCTCCGGCTCCGTGTCCGGCATCGCATCCTCGAACCTGCTGTCCACGGCCTCGTGCAGCTCCGCTATGCGCTCGTCTGCCGCCTGCACCTCGCGCGCGGCGTTGAACGCGGAGCCGAGGTCCAGCGTCTCGAAGAAGACGCGCTCCGCCGTCTCGTAGTGAGGCATGGCCTTCTGCGACTTCAAGGTCTCCCAGTCTCCAGCGATCTTGGTGACCTTCTCCTCTATCGCGTTCTTAGCCTTCACCTCTCCGAAGGTCTTGTTCAACCACCGCTCCTCATGGATGCGGTCGTATGGGACGACTGGGACGAGCAGGCCGGCGAGGTCTTCGTAGAACTCCTTGAGGATGGCGTACGCTCTGTCCTTGCGCTCCTCCTCCGCCTCGTCAAGCTGTTCCTTGATGTTCGCGCTCGCTGCCTTGACCTTCGCGGTGATGGCGTTGGCCTTCGCCTCGAACTCGTCGTAGGGACGCATGTACTCGCGTTTCACGGCCTTGCGGCGCTCGTCTATCTCCTTGGCTATGCCGTTGAGATATGTGCGGTCGCGTTTCGCCTGCTTGATGTTCTCTGCATCAGAGAGGTCGTAGCGGGCATCCTTGTAATCGGCGATTAGCTTGTCCACTCGCGCGTCGAGCGATGCGAAGTTCGCCTCGATGGCAGCGGGGGTGAACGACACGGCGAGTCCCTTGTCCTCGACCGCTTCGGCCTCGATGACCTCCGCCTCGACCTCTACGGGCTCTTCCTTCTTCGCCCTAGCCATTCTCTTCTCCTTTCATGGCGGTGCGGCAGGCTTCCGCCGTGCGCTTCTCCGCCTCCGTCAGCTCGTAACCGTCAGCCTCCATCGCTTCGAGCAGCGCGATCATGTCCTTCGCCGCTCTGCGCCACGCGTACTCGGCTCCTCCGCCGTTCAGGATGTTCCACACCCCGTACGCGGTCGGAAGTGACAGGGACTCGTAGCCCAACGCGGTCGCGAGAGGGCAGGGACCCGTCTCGATCTCCATGTGCGCCTTCTGCTCAAACTCGGATATGTCTCGGCTCTCCACTGCCTTCCTCGCGAGCATGCGCGAGGTCTTCTTCATGGAGAGCACGTCGCCGATGCGTTCGCTTATCCATGCGACACGCGCCTTCATGGCGTCATCGAACGCGGCGTAGAAGTCAGCCTTTTCCTGCGCCTCTCGCTGCGCCTCCTCATCGATCTGCTCGTCGTCTCTCGCGGGCTTCATGAACGTGAGGCCGTACTGGGTCTCCACAGCGACGCACCCGTCGCCGTGCCCTTCGAGGAACGAGTCGAGCTGCCCGCTGTCGTAGGTGCTGAACGTGCGCTCCGCCTTAT
>ENA-UONW01001040-UONW01001040.1-human-gut-metagenome-genome-assembly--contig:-CS52-NODE-1040-length-36514-cov-6.065827_pt1 | contig 36514 bp, 20 predicted proteins | sample MGYA00242463_ERZ724010 | MGnify/ENA metagenome assembly ERZ724010 | reverse complement strand
AAATAAGGGATCGCTATGGAAGAAAAAAGGGCAGGATCGCTTTCCATGTCCGCCCGCGTCAGCGAGCCGGCGCGCCTGCTTCGCTCCGGCGGCCAGACCGACGAGCAGCTCGCCGCCGTGCTGCACGACGCGCACGAATGCGACATCGCCGCCGCGCTCGAGCTGCTCGACGTTCGCCAGCGCGCGCGGCTGTATCGCCTGCTCGGCGCCGAGCGGCTGGGCGACGTCTTCGCCTATGTCAGCGACGCGGGCAAGTACCTCCGCGAGCTGCCGCAGGAGCAGGCCGCCGATATCGTCGAGGCCATGGATGCCGACGATGCAGTTGACGCGCTGGAAACCGTCTCCCCCGAGCTGCGCAGCGCGCTGATGGAGAAGCTCGATCCCGAATCGCAGCACGACATCCGCCTCATCTGCTCCTATCAGCCGGACGAAATCGGCAGCGCGATGAGCACCAACTTCGTCTCCATCAGCCGCCATCTTTCCGTCAAACAGGCCATGCGCGCGCTGGTTGCACAGGCCGAGGAGAACGACAACATCTCCACCCTCTTCGTCAGCGACGACGACGGATCGTTCTATGGCGCCATTGCCCTCAAGGATTTGATCGTCGCGCGCGAGGATACCGCGCTGGATTCGCTCATCAGCCGCCATTTTCCGGCCGTTTTGGCGCATGAGCAGATCGAAGCGTGTCTGGATCGCCTGCGCAGCTACGCCGAAGCCTCCATCCCGGTGCTGGGCGAAAAGCGCCGCGTCATCGGCGTCATCACCACGGACGACATCGTCGAGGCCGTGGATGACGCGATGGGCGACGATTACGCCAAGCTGGGCGGCCTGACCGGCGAGGAGGATCTGCATGAGCCGCTGAAAACCAGCCTCAAAAAGCGTCTGCCGTGGCTGATTATTCTGCTGTTCCTCGGCATGGGCGTTTCCTCCGTCGTCGGGCTGTTTGAGGCCGTCGTCTCGCAGGTTGCGCTGATCGTCTGCTTCCAGTCCCTCATTCTGGATATGGCGGGCAACGTCGGCACGCAGTCGCTGGCCGTCACCATCCGCGTGCTGATGGATGAAAAACTGACGGCGCGGCAAAAGTTCGACCTCGTGCTCAAGGAAATGCGCGTCGGCTTTTTCAGCGGCCTGCTGCTCGGCCTTCTGGCGCTCGTGTTCATCGGGCTGTACGTCTGGCTGCTCAAGGGCAAAACGCTGTTCTATGCCCTGTGCATCTCCGGGTGCGCGGGCGCGGCGCTGGTGCTCTCCATGGTGCTTTCCAGCCTTGTGGGCACCGCCGTGCCGATGTTCTTCAAAAAGATTCACATCGATCCCGCCGTGGCTTCCGGCCCGCTGATTACGACCGTCAACGATTTGGTTGCCGTCATCGCATACTATGGGCTGGCGTATATCCTGTTCTTTCAGGTGCTTCATCTGGTGTAATTCGCTCCGTCTCTTTTTCCCCAAAACATTGAACCCCTTCCGCGGCCGCCCGGCCATGGAAGGGGTTCGTTTGATATACCTGTGTTTGAGCGGTTACTCGATGATCTCAAAATCATCGTCGCCGAAGTCGTTCCCGCCGTCGATCTTCATGTCGTCGTCAAGGTCCAAACCGCTCTGCACCTCGTCCGGCGCCGTTTCAACCGGCTCGGCGATATAGGCGTAAAGCACCGCTTCCGGCCAGTTGATCTCCGAGCCGGCGTAGTAGTTTTGCAGCCAATTCGTGTGGAAATCAAAGTAAACGTTGGAATAAATCGGCATCGTCGGCAGAAGCTCGTTGTAATACTTCTGGAACTCGATCCACTTCTGCTCGTAGGTCAGCACGTCGTATGGCTCAGTCTTGTGCATGTCCCAAGTCATGTCGATAAGCTGCTCATCGGTCATGCCGCTCGTGTTCATCGCGCCCACAAAGTCGGGATCATCGGTGAACGTCATGAACGGATCAAACGTGGAAACGAAATTCGTCGCCATGAAATTCATGTCGTACAGCCGCTCGCCGTCCTCACGGTAATAATCGCTGAGCATTTCGTTAAAGCTGACCTCATGCACAACCAACTCGATACCGACCTGCGGCAGCGTTTCGCTGAACTGATCGACGACCAGCTGTGCGAAATCGTTGTCCTTCACCTGCGCAAAGTCGAGCGACAGGCGCATCAACTCGCCGTCCACATCCTTGCAGCGCACGGCGTCGCGCGTTTCGTCAAACGGCTCTCCGTTTTCGTTCAGCGTCCAGCCGTCTTCCTCCAGCAGCGCTTTCGCCTTGCCCAGATCAAGCGTATAGGGATTCAGCTCGTCGAGGTTCAGCGCATCCCAGACTTCTTCTTCCTCCGGGGTAATGCCTTCCGGGCGGATGGTGCCCATCGCCGCCAGCGTCATCCACTGGCCAAGGCCGTAATAGCCGTTGACCGTCACGCCATAGCCCTTGAGCGCGTCGCGCACAAAGCTGTCCGCGTCAAAGCAGTAGTCAATCGCCTGCCGCACCGCCTTGAACTGCTGCGGCCCCTGCTCGCAGGCAAAGGCGCAGAAGCCATATCCCAGACGCGCATAGTTCAGCAGCGAATAGCCTTCGCTGAGCATCGGGCGCATGCTGTTGACCACGTCGCCATCGACCACTTTATTCAGCAGGTCGATTTCGCCGCTTTCCAGCTTCTCCTTCATGTCCTGCGGCAGCACCGGGACGAGCGTCACCGTGTCAATCACGGGACGCACGCCCTCATAGTTGCCGACGTAAAATTCGTTGATCGCGAATTCCACCGTGCCGCTTTCGCGGTCATAGCTGACCAGCTTATACGGCCCACAGGTCAGATACGGGTGGGACAGATACCCGTTTTCCGCGTCCAGCACCGTGCTTTGCAGCAGCTCCGCCGTAAAGACCGGCTCGACTGCCGTTTCGTCGATATTGGCGATATACGCGCCCTCTCCGTCGTCGCGCACCTCGCATCCGGGCGCAATCACGCCGATTGGATACGGATAGACGGACAGATACGACAGCTCGTAGAAATACGGTTCATACTGCGCCTTGACCGTCACGCTGAACGTCCGCTCGTCGATGAGCCGCACGCCGGAAAACACGTCCGTCTCTCCCGCGCTAAACGCCTCATAGCCCACAACGTGCGCATAAGCGCCCGTGTCTGCGCCGAGGGCCGCAAACTGCGGCGAGGTCAGCAGCAGATAGGAAAACACGTAATCCTCCGCCGTCACCGGGGTGACGCCGTCGTTGTAGGTCAGGCCGTCCACAATGCGGATGGTGTAGGTTCTGCCCGCTCTCGTATCAGCGGATTCCAGCGAATCCACGACCATCGGATCGGTCGTGAATTCAAGCTGGTTCATCCATACGATGGGGTTGTAGCCGTGGAGCATGTAGCGCACGTCGATGTCGCTGGTGTTGTTGCCAAACTGCGTGGTGAAAAAGCTTCCGCTGACCTTCGTCGAGTTGCCGACGGTCAGGTGCGTAGGCTCTTCGCTCTCCGGACGCATCGTCAGCGCGATTTCAGCGACGGTCGGCGCGGTTTCGGTCTGCATCTCTTCCCCTGCCGCACCCACGGAAACCATGAGCAGCAGGCAGAGCGCTAAAATGAGTTTTTTCATGGCAAAGTCTCCTTCTTGATGGCCTGCGTATCAGGGAAGCGGGGGTGCCGCTTTTAGTTGAAGCAGTCGCCCTCGTTCATGTTGATACCGCCGCCCAGAGGCACGCCGAGGTCGTCAAGAATGGTCAATCCGCCGCGACGTCTGTTCTCCGGGTCAACCGGGACAAAGCCGTCGTCAATGCGGTGCGTGTTGATGACCGTGAAGGTCGTTCCGCGCGTCACGACGCTGGCCGTATAGCCCTCCGGCACATCGTTTTCCACAACGTCGTAGCCATACGCCTCGCCGTTGTCGTCAAACATCGGCAGCTGCGTAAGCGTCTGCGTCCAGCGGTTCGCCGCGTTCAGCGTCAGCGTGGTGATCGTCTGTCCGTTTCTCGTCACATCGACCGTCACGCTCTGCGGACGCAGCTTCTGCGCGTCATTCGCGTCGTTCCACGCCTTGCGCACAATCAGGTCGGTGTACGCCTGCGTCATCGTGTTGACAAACGCCGCCATATGCCCGGTTCCTTTGATCGTGCCTTCGCTGCCCGTAGAGCTTACGCGCATATCCTGCGCCGCGCGCTCAGTGACGGTGTAGCTCGTGCCAAGCGGAATGCCGCTGAGCGTGACGCTCTCGCCGTGGCTCAAGCGGATGCTCGCCGCGCCGCCGTTAAAGTACAGTCTGCCCGTTTCGCCGCTCGTCCTGGTCGTGCGCAGCGTTCCGGTAAAGTCCTCGCCGTCCTCAAGCGTCAAGGCGATGTCAAAGACGAACTGCGTATCGGGAATCTCCGCGCCGCCGATGGCTTCAACCGTCTTGGTGACGGTCAGCGCGCCGTAACCCGGATTGGCTCGCGTGTTGAGGAAGGTTGCGCGTACCGCCGCCGTTTCCACCACGCCGACAGCGCCGGTGCTCGTGGTCGTGTAGCGATCCGCCGTGTAATCCGCTTCGGAGACCGTGTAGCTCGTGCCGGACGGAATGCCCAGAATCGTGAGCGATCCGCCGCCCGCAACGCGAACCCGCGCCGTCACGCCGCCCGCCGCGTTGTCCTCAAAGGCAACCGTGCGGCCGCTCTGCGTGAGATACGTGCCTGCCAAAGCGATATTGTCGTTTCGGCTCAAGGTAACGGTAAATTCAAACTCGCGCCCGAATTCCGCCGTTCTGCCGTCCAGGTTCTTGACGATTTCAAGGCTTCCGGTGTCGCGCGTGTTCACGAAGCGGAGCGTATCGCCCGCGTCGGTCATCACGCCGCCCTGTTCGCCCTGACGGACGACATAGCCCTCGGTCTGATAGCCGTTTTCATCCTCGATCACCGTGTAATGGGTATCCGCGAGGATATTGCCGATGGTCACACCGCGCTCCTCGCCCGTCGCCGCCGCGCCGTCCGCCATATCCACGGTGACATGCGCTTCGTCGTAGGTGAAGCCGTTTTCCGTCCGGGTTTCAAGCGTCAGCGCCTTTCCGTTCAGCGTCGGCCGGTTGTCGCCCGTCAGCCGGACGCCATCCTCGCGCCAGAGCCGCACCGTGAAGCCGAAGCTCGTGCGCACCGCGTTGCTTACGGCCACGCGGTCGTTATAGCCCGTGCCCTCCAGCTTCTTGGTGATTTCCAGCGCGCCGACATTGCGCGTGTTGGTGAAGACTGCGTCGCCGGTCAGCGCATCCGCGATGGTTCCGGTCACTTCGCTGCCGTTCACCCGGCCGTTCTGCGTCGAAACCGTGAGATAATAGCCGTCCTGCGCGTCAAACACCTCGCGCACCGCGTACCGCGTGCCCTTGAGGATGTTTTCCACATTCAGGCTGCCGACGCGCGCCGCCTCCGTCACCGGGATGGAGAGGCTGAGCGTCACTGTATGGTTCTTCGCGTCCACGGTCATGTTCTTCGGGGTCTTGCCATCCACCGTGGGCAGGTTGTTTGTCTGCGTAAGATCGATCCAATCCGCATAGGTCAGCGTGGCCGAGAAGCTGAATACGGCTCTGCCGTTTTTCTCGAACTTCACCGCGTTGCCGACCGCGTTCTTGGTTACGCTCAACACGCCGACGTTGCGCTCGTTGGTGAACGCAGCCGCCGCATCCGGCGTCTGGCTGTTGACCGCCGCCGTCTGCGTACTCACCGCTTCATAGCCTTCCGCGGTGTAGTCGTCCTCGGCCACCGTCGCCGTCGTGCCGTAGAGCACGTCCAGCAGCGTTGCCGTCTGGCCGCCCTTGAGCGTCAGCACATATTCGCCGTTCGCATTGCGCGCAACGGTCGTCTGCACGTCCGCCTTGTTCGCTTCGCGGATGACCACGTCATACGCGTCGCGCTGGGTTGCCGTGTCGAACCGCGCGTTTTCGAGCTTCACGCGGAACGTGAACGCCTTTTCGCCGTCCGTCGCGTTGCCCTTGAGCACCTTGCTCAGCGCAAGCGTGCCGCTCTCGCGCGTATTCGTGAACGTCATGGCCTCTTCGCGGCCCGCTTCGTTCACCACGTCGATGATGCCAAAGGCGTTCTGCGGCGTCTGGGTCGTGTAGCCGTCGTCCGTATAGTTGTGTTCGACAATCTCATAGCTCGTATGCGCCGGGATGTTGGTGATGCTCGCGCTCACCGGCTGTCCGTTCGCGCCCATGGTGATGCTCACCGTTCCGGCGTAAACGTCGTGCCCGTCGCGCTGCTCGTTCGTCTTTGTCAGACCGTCCACGCCGCTGGGCATGGTGCTCGTCTGCGCGTTCAGCAGGTTGAGGTTGTGTTCATTCCACAGCTTCACGTCAAAGGTGAACGTCTTGCCGTAGCCCTTGTCGCTCCCCGTTCCCGCAAGCGCTTTCGTAATCTCAATCGATCCGATATAGCGCTCGTTGGTGAACGTGTAGCCGATGATATTCGGCTTTTCGTTGATCTCCGTTTGGGTCGTTTTGAGCGTGTAGCCCTCGTCTTCGTGCTTCTCGCTCATCGCTTCCGTCACGATGATATCCGCGCCGTCCGGAACGTCATCGATCACCGCCGTCTCGCCCTTCTTCAAGGAGATAGTCTGTACGTCCCTCCGTCTGAAATCGATCGTTGCCGTTTTGCCGTTCACCGTGTAGGTGTACTCGCGGTAAACCGCCTCATCGGACAGCGCATCGTCCTTCTTTTCGATTCTGACGTTAAAGTCAAACGCATCGCCCTCGTTGGCCATTTGGCCGAGCACGTTCTTCGTGATGCTCACGCTGTGCGTGTCGCGCACGTTGGTGATCTGAACTGAGGAGGCCGTTTCTTTCGAAATCTTTCCCTTGTTCTTTTCGGTCGTGCTGCTGTTCCCGTCCGCATAGCTGACGGTAAAGCCCATGTCGCGATACGGCTGTTCGTCCTCGACAACGACGTATCTCGTCCCTTCCGGCAGGTCATCAAAGGTCACGACCTCGCCGTTATGCAGGTTCAGCCTCAGCGTCACCTCCTGGCCGACCTGCTCCTGCTTCACCGGATACGTGGTCTTTTCGCCCTCGCTCGGCATATTCGAGCGGCCGACGTGGCCGTTCAGCGACACCGTCTTGTTTTCCAGCGTCAGGGTGACGTTATACGTTTCCGTACCCGCCGCCAGGCCCTTGCCCACGCCCGTGCCCGTCGCGGTCTTGCCGATTTTCAGCTTGCCCGCGCTGCGCACGTTGGTAAACAGCGCCGTCTGGTTTTCGGCGTTCACAACCCTGTTCGGCGTAGACTCGCCAAACTTCATGTCCTCATCGTAATAGGCCGCATAGCCCCACTCCGCGAAGCCGTCGTTTTCGGTTACCGTGTAGCTTGCGCCATAGAGGATGTTGCCAATCGTCACGTTGACGTCAGGTTTCGTCTGCGAAACAGCGATCCGGATGTCCTTAATCGTCACCGTGCGGTCTTGAACGGTCATTTGGCTGCCCATCGGAATCTTCGGCAGATTGTCCGCGTCCTTCAAATCCACGCCAGCCGGATAGGTGATCGCCGCAGTAAAGCTGAACTCGCGCTCGCTGATCGGATCTTTGCCTTCGATCTTCTTGCGGATCGCAAGCGAACCGGCGTTACGGACGTTTTTCAGTTCAACCTTGGCTTCCGTGGCTATCACACCGCTTCCGCCGGACGTATAGGCGCTTGCGTCGATGTTGTAGCCCTGCGCCCGCTCGTCCATCTCCTCGACGATGTAGGTCGTACCGACCGGAATATCTTTGATCGTCACCGTCTGGCCGTCGCGGATGGTCAGCGTCGCCTCGCCGTTCTTCACGGTCAGCTTCGTCTCCGCCGCGCCATCCATCGGATAATCGCCATCCACCGGCACAATATCATTGCGGCTGAGTCCGATTTTCACGGTAAACGCGTCGTCTTTCAAAACCGCGTTGCCCGCCGTCGTCTTGGAAATCGTCAGATCGCGGCGCGCCAGTTCGTTCTTCAAAACGATGCTTCCGTCCTCGCCGCCGGAGATCTCCGCTTTCGGGGTCAGATGGCCCTGTCCGTCGTCTTCAAGCGTCACGGTCACAGTGTACTTCGTCTCGTCGTAGGTCACGCCGTCGAAAGCGGTATCCACCTCTTCAATCTGATAGGTGTACGTCATGCCTTCCCAGTCGCGCTGTGTCCAGCCCGTCTCCGGAATGGTCGCGTAGTTCATCGTCAGGTCGAATTTTCCGTTTTCATCCGCCTGCACAAAGACCGCGTTCTCCTCGACTGTGACGTTTCCGCCCGCCGCAACGCGTTTGGTCAGGTTCGGGTCATCCGGACTGGTGACCCAGATGCGGAAGAGGTTGGCATACCGCTCCAGCTCAACCTGCGTTCCCTCCGCAAAGACCTTCTTCTGCGCCGTGAGCATATACGTGCCCGCCGCGCTGTACAGATCGGTCGCGTTCACGTGATAGGTCTTTCGGCTGTCGGCCTTAAAGTCGCCGGGCAGCGTGTTCATGCCTTCCAGCACGAAGCAGCTGTGCTTTTCGCCGCCGATTTCAACTTCGTCGTGCGCCGCAATGCCCTCTCCGCTGAACGTCGCGCCCGTGCTCAGATACGGCGCGGGAGCGCTCGTTTCAACAACCAGATAGCTGTCCGCATAGGTCAGATACGCGCTCTGCGTGCTGACAAAGCTGTACACATTGCCGCTCGACGTCATCTCGCCGACCTTCTTCGCCGCCGAAACCGCGGTCAGATTGTCGAGTTCCTCCGTCGTATACGGGCCGTAAATCGCGAACACCGCATCGGAAACATTCGCGTCGTTGTCCGCCTTCTTGGTGATTTCAAGGTCGCGCACCGGCACGAGGCCGACGTCCACCTGCGGATAACCCAGCTGGTTGTCCTTCACCATCTCTTCGGTGGGCACCGGCAGATAGAACCACTTGGTCGCCGCGCTGCCGTTTCCATCGGCCACGAAATCGCTGTCCTCATCGGAGGCGATCGGGTTGTTCACGCCCTTCCTTGTGACCCTGAAGCTTTCCGGAATGCCGCTCAGCGTAAGCTGATACGTATAGCGTTCCGAACCGGACAGGTTGGTCGCCACAACGTTCCCGGCCGAATCATTCGGATCGTTTTTCAGGCTGGCAAGCTTCACCGCCGCAAACAGCTCGTCAAACTGATAGCTGCCGTCGGTGATCGTCTGCGTCTGCGTCGTCGGGCGGTAACGGTTATACCGCTGGCTGAGCTGCATGGTCAGCTGCTTGCCTTCGCCCGTGTACGCGTAATTCGGTTCGACCGACAGGTCTTTGGACTGAATGCCGTCGCCGTTGAAGTCGATCCAGACGCGGTTGCCCAGCCATACTTTCTCCGGGATGATCGCCACGCGTGCCACGTCGCTCGCCACGCCGCTGTGCTGGTCATAGCTGAGCCGCGCAATGTTGTTTGCCGTCGTGAAGTAAACGGAAGAATCCGTCACCTCAGGCGCAGAGCAGGTGTATTCAATCAGCACGCGCTCCTTGCCCGCCAGCGGCTGGGTCAGCATCACGGCAAAGCCGTGGACATCTGCCGGGGCCATGCTCGTCGCCCAGCTTTTTCTGATGTTGTCGGCGTCGAAATAGTCGTTATATGTAGTCCGGTTCTGAGACGTGATCTTCTTCTGCGTGAAGTAGACTGTGTAATCTTCGCCGGGTTTGAGTTCCGTGGAGCTTCCGTCCGCCGCGTATTTGGTCACGCTGATGGCCGTGCTCTCCAGCGCCACATCCCATTTGGAATCTCTGGTGCTGCTGTCGTTTCGCCAGTTGTCCGTGTGCGGCAGTTCGTCCATCACGGCGACGTTGGCTGCCGGCGAGAGCGACGGGTTCTCCACCAGAATTCTGTAATAGATCCGGTTGATTTCGTTGTCCTTTTCGGTCTTCGCGCCGGTCACGGCCACGTTCGACCCGCTGACAAATTTGTTCTTGCCGGTAATCGTGCCCGCCACATACTTGGAAATCGTCAGCGCGGAAGGCTCCGCCGACCTGTGCTCAGCCTTCGCCGAAATGCCGTGCTGGCCTTCAAAGCCGGGCAGTTCGCCGCTCTGGCTGTCGCCGGGCTGCTGCTTCACCATGCCGGTGATCTCGTTGCCCGCTTCATCGACAAACGGCACGCCGAAGGGGTTCTTCGTGTTCTTCACGGTCTGCACGCCGCTCATCGCATAGGCGATGTTGGCATCCATGCCCGTGTTGTGCGCGATAATCTGCTCCAGAATGCGTTCGCCGACGAACAGCGCGTCCACCGTCAGGGTGATCTTCTGGCCTGCTTCCAGCCGGCCGTCGCCCCGGACCACAACCGTGTAGCCGTCCTGGGATACCGTCGTCGTCAGCTTCAGCGCGGCGTTGTCGCTCGTCGCTTCCGCCTTCACGGCCATGGCCTGACGCGGCAGCGTATCGACCAGAATCGGCGCCTCGATTGCGGGCAGGTTCTCTGCCTGACCGCTGATATTCTCAAAGACAATCGTATAATGCGCGCCGGAACCCGCGCTCACCGTCAGACTTTTGCTCTTGGGGTTGGTGGCTTCCGCTTCCACGGTCACGACATAGTCGCCCGTGTTCGGGTTCTGCACAATCTCCGCGCGCTGCACCTGTTTGGTGATTCTGGCTTTCGGCAGGCCGATCGACGAATCCGCATCGCAGTTCGCCGCATCCGTATAGGTCTTGCTGACGCTCTCCTGCGACTTCGCGCCGATGGCATAGGCCAGGTTGAGGCCCGCCGTATTGCGCACACCGCAAACGCGGTTGATTGCTTCGCCGGATTCCTGGTGGAAGCGCATCGTCACCACAATCGGCGTATCCTGCCTGAGACCAGCAGGGATATCCCGGCCGTTCTGCATATGATACGCGATCTTGAAGCCCGTGTAGATGCAGCTGCCGTCTTCCGCTTTCAGGGAAACGTCTGCGCTGCTGCCGGTCACGTCGATGTTCGACTGAATCAGCGTCTCCTGCGTGCCGATCAGGCCGTAAATATCCGCATAGATTCTGTCGCCTTCCGCCGCCGTGCCATAGGCCTCCTTCAGCTGCGCAAAGCTCATCTGGCCGACGGTCACGCTTTCCACAAAGTGCTGCGTCTGCACGGTTTCCTCGCCGCCGTCGAGCCAGCCGCTCTTATTGCCGTGCGCGTCCACCGTCTGATATTCGACCTCGTTGTCCGTAATCACGAAGCTGCTCATCGGGTAGCGGATTGCGTCGTTCGCGTCCTCCGCGCCGCTGTCGCTCGTCGTCTTCCGGATTTCAAAGGTCACCGTCTGCCAGCTTCCGTCCGCCTGCGTGTTTTGCAGGTTGCCCAGCTTTCCGCCGGCCTCGCCGTTGACCGCCGAAACGGTCTTATCCAGATACGGATCGCGGTTCGGGATGTTGGCGAACGCCGCCGCGGCAAAGCCGCCTTTGTTCGTCAGCTCCGCTTTTGCCTCCGTGTGCCACGGCATGCCTGCGGACTGCGAAGCCTCGGTTTCGATATAGCCCGCCGGAGTCGTCGTTTCCGCGAAAGCGTAACTGCCGCGCTCAACATACGACGTGATGACGTAGGTATACCGATACCCCCGCTCGTCCGTGTAATACGTTCTGTTCTTCGCAAGCGTATACGTCTTTTCGCCGATTTCAAGCGTCTGCGGCGCTTCCGTCCTGTCTGCGGCGGTCGGTTCGAGGTCCGCAAACGCATATCTGTGCGTCTCGTCCGTGCCGTCCGTCTCCGCCGCGCTGAACTTCGCGCCGACGACCAGCGCGCTCTTGTTTTCATAGTCGCGCTTGAGGATCACCAGTCTGCCCTTCGGCTCGTTATATGCGTTGAAGTGCAGCGTGCTGAACAGCTCGTTCGGATTGGCCATCAGCTCTTCGCCTGTGACGACGGTATAATAGCCCGCCTCGCCGTCAAGCTTGGAAACATCCTGCTCGTCCATGCTGTGGTTTGCGTCCGTCTTTTTGAAATCGTAATAGGCCTTGAAGCCTTGACTCACCGGGTTCAGGTACGGCTTGTCGGGATCGTCGCCGATCGCGCCCGCGTCCGGCTGCTCAAAGACGACATACGCCTCGCCCTCTTCGAGCCTCGGCAGATACGGGAACAGCACGTCGCCGTTTGCGTCGGAAGTCACCGTCTGATACAGATACGGCTGTTCGTCGCTAAGCAGAACCTCGTGCAGTTTGCCTTCCGCGTCTTTCTTCATGATGTGAAGCACAGCGCCTTCGACAACCGGCGTATCATCGTCGCGGTTGATTCTCACGCTGCCGAACACGCGAACCTGAATGGATACGCCGCGCGTATTCAGCATCGAAATCGCGTTGGCCACGCTGCCCGCCGCCAAATCAATCTTCGCGTCATACGCCAGCTGATAGCTGTAATCCGGCGCGGAAATCTCTTCGACGTAATAGGTGTACGGCGCGCCGTCCGTCATCGCGTCTTCCGGCGCATAAACTTCGTTCAGCTGCACCATGCCGTTCGCGCCGGATTTGAAGCGCACCGCATTTTCACGCGCGCCCGTCCAGTCGCCAAACGGCGTACCGCTTTCACGACCCGCATAATAGCGCTTATTGTTCTGCTTGTCCCGCGTATACAGCGAGAAGAAGCAGTTTTCCAGCGCAGTCGGCGTGTCGCTTTCGCTCAGCTTTTTGGTCTTCTCAATCTGACCCGCCATCAGCGTGCCGGCGTTGACAAAGTCAACCTTCATCTGGCGCTGAACGTCCATCGCGTTGTAACGCGTGACGGTCACGTCCCGGCTGCTGATGATCCGGCCGTTCGCGACGGTCGTTCCGTTGTAAACCGGCGGCGTCTCCGGGTTTCCATCATTCAGATAGGCCGCGTAGGCCGCGGACTTGGCGAACCAGTAGCCCGCGCTTTCGTCCGTGCTTTCCACAACGGTGTATTCGCCCGGATCGAGCCGCACGACGACGGACTGCTTCCGATCATTCTCGGTGAAGCCGCCGAGCGTAATCGGCTGCGTCACCTTCTGCCAGCTTTCGGTTCCATGGTCATCGACGCGCATTTCCAGTTCGGCCGCTTCCGTCGTCCCCTCCTTATAGACATAGAAGGCGACGCTTTTCGGGATGCTCTGCGTCTGAGAAAGCTCAAACGTCTTGGTGATTTCCAGATACGCGCGCGGCGTGTTGGTCACATCGATGGTGTGATCGGTGATCTTCACGCTGTTGTTCGCGTCCTGGCGGCCCGCGTCGCTCCGATTTTTGAGCGTTGCGGAAGCGAGGAGCTGAACTTCGCTCGTGTAGCTCTTGCTCTTCCCGCTCTTGTCCAGATGCTTGTAATCCTCGTCGCAGATGACGCGGAACCACGTCGTAAACAGCTGCCCCGCGTTCACCTGTCCCTGCGGAATCGTCTCGACCAGCTTATACCAGCCGGAATACAGGCCGTCAAACGTGATTTTTCCCGTTTCGGCGTCCGTTGTGCCCGTACGCGGCAGATACACATAGCCGCTCTTCGGATAGTTCAATTTGCCCTCGAACTCGTTCTGCGATTTGAACGGGCAGAAATACAGGGCAAAATACGCCGCAATCGGCTTCAAATCCGCCGTATCGCCGCTCCGATCGCTGACCTTGTGAAGGGTGACGCTCGTCGTCGCCGGGTTGTAAACCGTAATCGGTTCGTCAGCCTTAACGTCCGCGCCCGCGATTGTCAGCTTTCCGCCGTTGAGCAGCTTGAAATACCGGTTGACCACTGCGTTCGGGTTCCAGTTTGCAGCCACCGGCGTTTCATCCAGCGTCTCGGCAATCGCGTACTCGGCCTTCGGATAATTGCCCGCCTCGCTCGTGCGATAATCCCAGATCGGCAGGCTGAAAATGACCTCGCCCTTTTCGTTCGTTTTCTGTCGCGTGTTCGCCAGCGCGCTTCCGTTGCTGCTCTGAACCGCGCCCTTGCCATTGGAATAACCAATCTGAATCGGCGCGCCCTCGACCAGCTTTTCATCCGCGTCCCGCTTGATGACGGTCAGCGAATGGAAACGCGTATTCGTGGAGCAGACGGCAATCTGGCTCTTGTACCCGCCCGTGGTGAACGTCAGTCGGTTGGCCGACGTGCCGTTCACCTTCTCGCCGTCAAACACAAAACCGCTCTTGTCGGTCTGCACGCCCTCGATTACCGGCGCGGTTGTCTCTTCAATCGTGAACGTCGTCTCGCGCGGCAGCTGCACCGTCGTCTCATAATGGTTCGCGTTGTTCAGCGTGACATGGGTATACACCTTGCCTTTTGCATCCGTGATGGTGTAAACCGCATCCGTGCTTCCCTCTCCGCCGTAATAGCGCTCGCCGTCCACATACTTGGCGACCGTCAGATAGGTCATCTCGCCGAGGATGTTCTTGATGGCGTTGTGCTGTCCGTCTTTGTTCAGATAATCGTCTACAACCGTCACGTACTCCGCACCCTGCGGATTCTGGACAGCCTTCACATGCAGGGCATACCGCTCCTGCATATAAACCATGTTAATCGGGTAATCCTTCTCGCGGAGGATGAAATCGGCCTCGTAGAAGGGTTGTCCGTTTTCATCCACGTCCAGCTTCACCGGGTTATCCGGATTGTCCGCGCCGCCGTTTTCCGTATAGAGCGTCTCCAGCGAAACGGTGATGCTCACGCCGTAGCCCGCGCTCATGCCGCTCTCGCAGCCTGTGACAAATTCTGTGCTGAACGCGCCTCTGCCCTTGACGGCCTCCAACAGGCCGTTCGCGTTTTCACGCGCAAGCAGGAGTTCAAAGGTCACGCCCGCCAGCGGCTTAAGCTCGCCGACCCGGTTGTTGTCCTTCGCTTCGGTGGACGGCCAGTATTCCTTATCCAGCTTCACTTGGAACAGACCCTTGAACTCGGTCTCCCCGCCGCTCATCACATCGGCCTCGTTGTATGCGTCCACTTTCGTCACGGCATTGACCTCTCTCGCCGCAGCAGACCACACGCCGCCGTAGACCTTCTGATAGCCGCCTGCGTGGTTGATCTTCACCTCCCGGAACAGGAAGGTATATTCGCCGACGTCGTCGCCCAGCTCAAAAGCGTCCGTCATGAACGCGCCCGTGCCCATGCCGCTCGCGCCGGTTTCATAGGTGATTCCGTCAGTAATCAGTTTGCTCTTCTGCTGTTCGTCGGTGAAAATAGCTTCCAGCACCGCTTCCGAGCCAGTATATTCGCCTTTTTCCACCGTATCTCCCGCCTGCGGCGCTTCAAACTTGCTGTTGCGGGCCAGCAGGTCGCGCTGTTCTTCCGTCAGTTCGCTCGTGCGGATGGCGTAAACCTCAAACTGGCAGTAATCCAGCGGCTGCGGCTCGCCGACGACAACGCCTTCCGTCGCCGCGCCGTCTTCAAACCGAACCGTGTAGCCGATCTTGTTCAGCTTCAGCTGCACATAGTCCTTGTAATTGGTGATGCTGCTCTGACTGTCGTTCTGATTATCGGTCTCTTCGCCCGTCAATTCAACATATTTGAAGTTCTTCAGCACATCCTGATAATCGCGCGGCTCTCTGTTGTACGCCGTGTTGTCGCTGTGCGCATGATCCGGATCTTTGGATTCATAGGCGCAGTATCCGTCCGGAACTTTCGTTTCCACGAGCACATAGTGCTTGAGGCCGTGCAGATCGGAGATCGTCGCAGTCGGGTTCGTCATGTTGAACGACTCAACCTGTTCAAGCGTGCCGTCGTCCTTCACTTCGTAGAGCGTCATCGTCGCGCCCGTCAGCGGATACTCCGGCGCGTTGCCGCGCTCCAGCTCATATTCCTTCCGGTAGTTCAGGCTGACGTTGAGAGCGGCCTTCGGCTCATTTTCAAACGTCAGCGTCTGACTGGCATTTTCGTCCAGCTTGAACTGCTGCTCGTCTTCCGCCTTGAAATATCTCTGCGCCGCCTGCTCCTGCTTCACCGTGTACGTCAGCGCCGTGGTTTTGTTGTTCGGATCGCCGTAAATCGGCAGGCTGGACAGCTTAAACGCCTGGCTTGCGCCCTTTCCGCCCGTGTAAACCAGCGTGTTCGTCGTTTTGTCGAGCACAAAGCCGGTTTCCAGCAGCGCCTGATAGGCATAGCTGTCCTCCGCGAGGTTCGACGCGCCCACCGAGACCGTGAACTTCGCCAGATCCTCCGCGTTCACATAATCGATGGCCGCGGGCTGCGTGCCCAGCTTTTCCTTCTTCTCGTCGCACAGCTCAACCGTCAGACTGCCGACGTTCGCCTTGTTGGGAACAGTCAGATTGTCCGCCCGATCCTTCTCGCTATACGTCAGCGGCCCAAATTCTTTGTCGTTGAGCATCATGTCGCCGGAAACCGCCGTTTCCCTGACATAGTACGTGCCGTAAGCCGGGATGGTGAACACGCCGACCGCCTGATCCGGCTTGCGCACCGTGACCGGATCACCGACCTGCTGCTTGCTCTCGTCGTACAGGGTAAACGTCGCAAAGCTGTCGTTCGCCGCCTCGGCCGGGAAATCTTTGGTCACCTCAAGCTGATACTTCCGCTGGTCCACCTGTACGGCCTTCTGGCTGTCGTCGCCCGCCGCAACCGTCAGCCAAACGAGTTTCGTATTCAAATAGTAGTTCTCCGGTGCGACCAGCTCCTGCAAATAATAGGAAGTTCCTTCCTCCACCGGGAGCACCAGTTCGATTCTGCCGTCCTTGTCCGTCGTGAAGCGATACTCGCCCGCCACATTTTCGGGCTGGGTCAAGCGCCCCTCTTCATCCACAATGGCCGGCGTCCTTTCCGTCAGCACGCCGTCCGTCAGCGTCCGCCCGACCAGATAGGTCGTGCCATCCGCTTTCCGGGTCAGCACGGCATAAACCGCGCCGGGCAGTGTCGCGTTGTCGCTGCCTGCTTTGGTAAAGGTCGTCCTGCCGACCTGACGCGTGTTGGTGACGGTAATCGTCTTGTCCGTACCGTCGTCCAGCGTCACGCTCTTCTCGCTGTACGTCACCGCATAGCCTTCCGCCTCCGCTTCGCCGACGGTATAGGTCACCACATGGCCGTTTTCGTCCCAGCCGCGCAGCGAAAGGGTCTGGCTTGCCTCGTTCTGTTTGCCGTCGGTCGTCAGTTTAACCGTCTGGCTCGGCAGCGCGTCGCCCGCTTCGCAGGCAGCCTGAACCGTGATCATCCACGTTTGTTCTTTGTTCAGGCCGCTCACATCGACAAGCCGCTTCGTGATGGTTAGCTCCTGCTGCTTGATGAAGAAATAGTCGGCGTTCTGGATTCTCGCGTCGTCCGTAAAGGTGATCTCAATCTCCTCTTCGGGCTTCTCCTCCTCGCCGTTCTTCTTGCTCGCGTAAAACAGACCGTCCGTCTGTTCGTTGCTCACCACCTTCACGCGGTAGGTGATGAGGCGCCCGTCCCCGTCGAATCTCGGCAGATAGACGGATTCCGCCTCATCCAGCGTCGTCTGCTTCACCGGCTCCGTCTCGCCGTCGCGCGTGATGGTCACCGTGTAATGGCTTTGATCCGCTTCCAGATTGGTCCCCCGCTCATACTTGCGCAGATAGGCTTTCAGGTTCAGCAGACCATCCGTCGAATAGTTCTTCACGGCGTTGTCGTCCGTCATCCGCGTCTGACTGCCCGCCTCGATGACGACAATCCTGTCGGCCGCCTTGGCAAAACCGTCGGATACGCCTGTTTCTTTCATCGTATAGGTATCCGCGGGCAGATAAACCGTGGTCGGTTTTCCGTTTTCGACCTTCACCGTGTAGGTGCGGCCGTTCTTCGCGGTCAGCGTAAACTCCGCGGAAAGGCTGGGGTTTGTATTTTGCGTGCCGTCCGGCGCATAGAACATCTTTTCGAGGATAAACTGGCCGTTCTGCGCGTTGTAATCCTCGAACTCGGCTTTCACCGCGTTTTCTTTCGTTCCGGCCTTCACCGCCACAAGCTGATACGGGTAGAACGCCTCGCCGATTTTGATCGTCTGGTCGCCCGGCTTGACGTTGGTATAGCCCGCTTCCATCCCCGTGCGCACCACATAGTAGTCGCCTTCGGGCAGTTCCCGGCTCGTCTTAAACGCGCCGATCCGGTCGGAAAGCTTCGCGTTCTCGCCAAGCACCAGCTCGCCCTTTTCGTTGCGCACTTCGCTGGCCTTATAAATCTCAAAGACCGCATCGCTGCCCGAATAGGCCGTTCTGTCCGCTACATCTGCCGCCAGCTTCACATACTGTTCCGGCAGGATGTAGCCGCCCTGACGCACGAAATGATAATACAGCGTTTTGCTGCTGTCGGCCTTCTTTTCATCGCTGTCGCCGTAAACCGTGTAGTTCAGCGTCGAATCCAGCGTGACGCCCAAGCCCTTAAAGGCAGCGTCATCCAGCCGTTCGTCGTCGCAGTCCAGCTCAAAGTCCGCCCTGTCATAGATCAGGTTGACCGTGTAATTGTTGTACGCATAGACCGACGGATGAACGGTATTATCGCCGTCCAGCGCCGCCGTGTTGTGGATCGTGTTTCCTCCGTTTGCGGGCATTACGAGGCTGCGCGTGCCATCCCCGTTTTCCACAATATCGCAGGTGTAGGCGCTGTCTCCAAGTGTCACTGTGGCCTGCTTCGGATAGACCTTCGCGCCATTCTTTCCCTCAACCGGCTGAATCGTTTCCTGGAGCGTATAGCTGGAAAGATCGAGCACGCCATGATCCACGTAGTCGCTGTTCTGGCGCAGAATCTCGCCCTGCGTTCCCAGCGCGCCCGTGCGCACCTGATAGGTGAAGGTTACCTCGTCGCCGTTTACCGTGTACCTCACGGCCTCGTTCTGCACATTCCACGGCTTTGCTTCCGCCACATTCTGGAAGGCGTTCGTGTGGATCGTTGCCCGATAGTCAATCTTCCTACCGGGGTAATCCTTCAGGTCGTTGTTTTCGTCATAGTAGCGCATCTTCGGCGTGATCCGCGCGGAGAGTAAAACCGTCGGCGTGATGCGATCGCCGTCGGCATGTACACCGTTATCGATCATGCGGCCAAAGAACGTATAATTCAGCGTCACGGCATTGCTGCCGTCCGCAGGAACGACGCTTTGGACGCTGTCAACGTTCAGGGTATCCGTCCAACCTCCGTTATCGGTCGCAGAAATCCGCAGATTGCCGGGCGCGCTGATTTGCAGCTTGATATCGTCGTAGGAATCGAACGGGCGATATCGAATGTACTCGTCGAACGTCATCGAATTCAGGTCAAACGCCCTGTATTCGGTCAGGTTCGTGGCGAGCTGGAAGGTCATGCTCAATGTAAAGGGGACGACCTCGCCCGTCTTCCACTGCGCCGCGTTCTGCGCCGGACGCAGGTTCGCGTAAATCAAGGTATCTTTTCCATTCTTTTCGACATCCCGAACGCGGTCGGCGAAAGACATGTGCGTTTCGTCCGTCGTCGTTTCAAACTCGGCTTTATAGGCTTCCAGCAAAGAGCCATACGTTTCGCCGCTTCTGAGGGTCTGCGCAACCGGCTTCTGCACCTGGCTGACCACTTCATCGGCAATCGCCGTCGTCGGGCAAGAGCTGACGAGCATCGCGGCCGTCATCACCCAAGCCATAACCCTTTTCAGATGGTTCATCCTTTCCATCCTGTCCTCCAAAAACATGTCGCTCAGTCTTCAACCGATACCACAAAGCGCCAGTAATATTGCGCGTTGATTTTGTCGAGCTTTACCGCATAGCGCATCTCGTTTGCGCCTTCAACGTCTTCAAAGTGTTCGCCGTCCTGGCTGTACTGCCAGCGGATCGACCACTTCGCATCCGTCGGCTGGACGTTGACCACGGCAGTCATTTCCAGCGTGTCGCCATAAGCCAGGCCGTCGCTTCCGTTGCTGATCAGTTCCGTCTCAATCTGCACCGGCTGCCGGACGACCTTCGCATCCCAATGCGCCTGCAATTTGATTCTGCCGTCGCCGCTGTTGCGCAGATCCAGCTCGTTGCCGTCGCCGTCCAGCGCCGCAAGGGTGAGCATCGTTTCCGCATCGCCGTTTCGGCTCAGCGTCAGCGTCAGCCGACGGCCGCCGCAAAGCACCTCGCCGCCCTGCGCCACGCCGTCGTAGACCCACAGAACGATTTCGCCGTTTTCCCAACTGAGGGAGGCGCCGTCCATCCAGAAATCATCCGCCTGCCACGCGTCCGTGTCGCCGCCGATGGCTACCGCAAACGGCTCCAGCCGCACGCCGTCCGCGTTGTTCACGCCGATCACCAGCCGCGCCGAATCGCCGTTTCCGTCCAGTCTGAGCTGCGCCCAGTCGATTGTTTCGATTTGCTCCTCCGGCTCAGGCGTGGACGTGGGTTCGGGCGTCACTGTCGGCTCAACCGTCGCCGTAGGTTCAGGCGTTGCCGTCGGCTCAACCGTTGCCGTAGGTTCGAGCGTCGCCGTATCTTCCGGCTCCTCCGTCGCTTCCGGCTCTTCCGTCGCTTCCGGCTCCTCCGTCGCTTCCGGTTCTTCCGTCGCTTCCGGTTCTTCCACAACTTCCGGTTCTTCCGTGGCTTCCGGCTCTTCTTCAGCCTCTTCCGTCTCAATCGGCGTTTCCGTCTCGCTGTAAACTTCAGATTCCGCTTCAGCTTCGGTGTATTCGGGCTTTCCGCCTTCTTCATACAAAACGATTCCTTCGCTCTGCTGCTCATCCTCCGCGTTCACGCGCATCGGAGACGCTGCGCCCAGCAACACCAGGCACAGCATCCATGCAAAAATTCTTCTTTTATTTTTCATATCGACATGCCCCTTTCGCCGATCTTTTTTTCATCTTTCCATTGAAAGCCGCATATACTTCCCATAGTGGGAGATATATACCAATTTCTTCTCTATTTTATTCTACCACTCTTCCTTGTTTTTTTCAACTTACCAATGCACAAAGGAAACGTTTTAGATCTAGTAAAAATGATAATTTTTCCTTTTATCTCAGCTCATATATAACGCAGCAAATTCTATGCAATTCCCAGCGGAATACTTTCAATTTTTCTCTTGACAAGCCGCTCAATATCCTGTATAATGGCCTTGTTGTTAGAGATAACTAACACCTCCCTGAACAAAATGGCGGATGAGGTTTGACGCGCCTCTCCGCAGCCTTGCAGGCTTGACGCACCTGCCAGGTATGCGCCCCGCTTGAGCGCAACCCAATCGAGCGAGGATCACTCCTCCCCCCCTATTTTCTCCCTGTTTCTTAACAGAAAGACCCTGTCGGGCATTGGACGCCGCCTGGCAGGGTCTTTCGCATGTTTACGGCTGAACCGTGATCTTCTGTCCGTCCGAATAGAGCGTCATCACGCCGTTTTCCTTCGCGGCGTAAACTGTCGCCCCGGCCTTTTGCAACCGAATGCGCACGCTGTTGGCGGGGTTTTTCCCCGTGACAAGCGCAACGCCCGGCTTGGCGACCTCCACCCATTCGGTGCATGTCGCCGCCTCGCTGCCCCCGCGCGCGGCAATCAGCGCGTCGCACTTGACCGCCGCGCCGGAGGCGACGATCTCCTTTTCGCCGCTCACGGTAATACAGCCCGTCACCACGGCGCTCGTCTGCCCGTAGTCGATGCGCAGCGTCAGCCCGTCGTCGCGGCTGTCCGTGTGCTGCGTCCGCGCCGGGCCGATGAATGTCACGCGCGCCCGCCCGAGGGTAAAGGCCATGTTCTGCGTCGCGGAGACGATCTGCGTCCCCCGCTTTTCCGCCGCGTCGATCATCTGCGCGTAGGCCTTTCCCTTGGTCTGCGTCGGCGGCACAAAGAGATAATCCGGCCGCGTCAGCCCCAGCGCCATTTTCATCGCGCCGAGCTGTTCATCCTCCGAGCCCATCGCAACCGCCGCGCTCAGGTGGTTCACGCCGCAAAGCAGAAGCTGGCCGCAGAGCGCCGCGCCCGTTCCGCTGCCCGCGCCGACGAGCATGGTGTATCCGTCCGCGCAGACAAAAACCGCCTCGCCGTCGCCCGCGCGCAGCGTCTTGATCGTCAGCCCGTTGGGGTTCACGCCGTATGCCCACTTGGGCAGCTTCTCCGTCAGCTTCGAAACGTCCGGCAGCTCGATTTTGCTCAGATCAAAGTCGCCGAGCTTGATTTCCGGCAGATTGTCAAAGCGGAGCGTCGGCGCGCCCGTCTGCGGGTCGCTCTTCACAAAGCCCAGCACATGCGCGCCGACAAACAGCAGCGCCGCCACGCCGAGCACGAGCAGCAGATTCGTCAGGCAGCCAACCAGACAGCCCTTTTTTCTCTTGCGCACATGAGACCGCCCCTCGCGCGCCATCAGGCCATCGCCTCCAGCGCGGAGACGAGTTTCCGGCAATCCTCCGCCGTCGTCGCCCAGCTTGTCACAAAGCGGACGGCCACGCGCCCGTCATCCAGCGTTGCCCAGCGCTCATAAGCGAAATCCAGCGCCAGTGCGGCGTTCTGCTCCTCCGTCAGCACGGCGAAAATCTGGTTGGTCGTCGTCCGCTGGAAGAAGGGAATCCCCGCGCGCTCCATGCCCGCACGGATGATATCGGCCATCTCGTTGGCGTGTCTGGCCCATGCGAAATAATCGTCATGCTCCAGCGCCGCCAAAAACATCACGCCGCCGAGCCGCCCCTTGGCGATCATGCCGCCGTTGTGCTTGATCATATAGCGAAAATCCTTTTGCAGCACCGGATTGACGATCACCATCGCCTCGCCGAAAAGCAGGCCGTTCTTCGTGCCGCCGATGTAGAAGCAATCCGCCAGCGCGGCCAAATCTTTGAGCGTCATGTCGCACTCCGGGCTGGTCAGCGCGCTGCCCAGCCGCGCGCCGTCCACAAAGAGGATCAGCCCGTGCGCGTCGCAGACCCTGCGCAGCGCCTTCAGCTCGTCCAGATGGTAGACGGTGCCGATTTCCGTCGGCTGGCTGATGTAGAGCAGCCGCGGCGCGACCATGTGCTCGTCCGTGTGCAGCGCGCAGACGGCCTCCACGCCCTCCGGCGTCACCTTGCCGTCCTTCGCCGCGCAGGGGAGCACCTTGTGCCCCGTCGCCTCCACCGCGCCGGTTTCGTGCACGTTGATGTGCCCCGTCGGCGCGCAGATTGCCGCCTCGTAGGGGCGCAGGAACGCCGCAATCGCGATGCTGTTGGCCGATGTGCCGCCGACCATGATGTGCACCGCCGCCCCCGGCTGGCCGCATTTCTCGCGAATCACGTCCGCCGCGCGCAGGCTGTAATCATCCAGCCCGTAGCCGCAGGTGTGCTCCATGTTGGTTTCAAGGAGCCGCTGCATCACAATCGGATGCGCGCCCTCGCCGTAGTCATTCATAAAAAACGTCTTCACAATTCTTCCTCCCGTTTGATGGTGCCGACGATCATCGTCTCGTCAACGGTGATCTCCGTCACGCCGCTCAGGTCAAGGCTCTCCGCGTCGATGTTGGCGAGCATCGGGGTCATTTTCGCCAGATGCAGCGCCAGCGCCCCGCTGACCGGCATCGTATAGGTGATCGTCCTCTGTTCCAGCACGTTCAGATGCGCGTGCGCGTAATCCGAAACGGGCGCGCCGTCGTAGGCCGCCAGCCGTCCGCCCGCCGCCTCGCGGAGCTGGCGCAGATAGCCCGGCCTCGGCGCGAGCTTGATGAGCACGCCGTCTTTTTTGAGGATGCGCCCGAACTGCGCGTAGTTCGCCGGCGTAAACACGTCGAGCACCGCGTCGCAGCAGCCGTCCGCCAATGGTATGTTGGCCAAATCGCCGACGAAATACGTCGAGCGCCTGTCGCCCTTCGCCGCCAGCAGAACGGCCTCCTTCGACAGATCAAACCCGATTCGGATCATGTCCCTCTCCGGGCAGACGCTCCGCAGATAGTATCCCTCGCCGCATCCCGCGTCCGCCACGACGGGGCGCTCGGCGCGCACATATTTTTCCAGCGCTTCGCCGATGGCCGCAACGACCGGTGCGAACACGCCCGCCTCAAACGCCCTCGCGCGGCTCTCAAACAGCTCCTTTTTGTAGAAGGACGGCTTGGCGTTCGGCGCGAAATTGACGTGCCCCTGCTTGGCGATGTCGTAGCAATGGCGCTTGCCGCAGAGCAGGCTTTTGCCCTCCTGATGAAAACTGCCCGAACAGATCGGGCAGCGAAGAAGCGCGACCGCTTCGTTTTGCATGGTTGTAACGCCTCACTCTTAGAAATAATCCGAGAAATACGGCTGCTCAATGGGGATGATATCCTCCAGAATGCGCACGGCGGTGTCATTGGCCTGCAGCCGCTCGACGCGCTTGAGGTAGGTCGGCCGCTTGTAGCCGTAGAACATGGCCGTCAGCGTCTGAATGTCGCAGCGGACGGTTTCGCCGCGCGTGCCGCCGCGCTCCAAAATGGTGTTGCCCGCCGCGTCCCAGCGCAGGGAGAAATCGCCGCAGTTGCATTCCATGATCGGGTCGTCGATAATGAAATGCAGGTCGTCGTGGATGGAGATGATATCAAACGGATACTGCCGGATAAACTCCTCGAAATCGACGATGCGCGCCATGATATACGGCTCGATTTCCTCCTGAATTTCGCTGTCCTCCAGCAGGAACGCCATCGGCTCGTTGGTGTAGTTGTTGCCGACCACCTTTTCGATCATCGAAAAGTGCGCGGAGATATAGTTCCACAGGCCGTGGCGCGCCTCCTGATTGACGTACACCAGCTCCTTGATGCGGAACACATCGTTGGCGATGTAGTAGACGAGGTAGCCGGTCGGCTTCTCGTTCGCGTCGTAATACACGGCGACGAGCACGTCGTCGGCCTCCCACCGCCAGTATTCCTCCCACTCCAGCTCGTTGCGCTTGAGCGCGCCGTGGCGCATCGCGGAGAATGCGTCGTGCACCCGGTGCACATCCTCGCTGTCGATGTCCACGCGCTCGACCATACCGCCGACCTTGCGGTGCTTGGGCAGCTGCGTATCCTTGATGGTGTAGGTCATCTTATCCGAAACGATTTCCCAGCCCTTTTTGCGGTAATACGGAATCAGGTACGGGAAGAGCATCGACACGCACTGGTGGTTTTCGCGCATGTTATCAAGCGCTTTTTTCATCAGGTGCGCCATCAGCCCGTGCCCCATGTATTCCGGATAGGTCGCCACGCCGGTCACGCCGCCCATGTTGTACATCGTGCCGAACAGATTGACCTGCATCGGGTAGACGCTGATCTGCGAAGCCAGCTTTTCCCCGTCAAACCAGCCAAACGACTCCGTCTTTTTGAGCACGGGTTTTTTGCTGCGCTCCATTTCCTTCTGGTTCCAGCCCAGCGAGGCCAGCTCGCTGTCCGTCACCTGAAACGCATAACGGAGCAGCGCGTTATACTGCGCGGTATCGTCCACCGTCAGCCTGCGCATCTGCAATCGGTCTTCCAGCTTTTCCTGCTTCATGGTATCCTTCCTGTTCGTCGCGTCGTTTCAAAGTCTGTCAAAATCGTATATAGTATAGCATAAAACCCGCCTTGATTTCAAGGCGGGTTCTTTTCGCAGACTGCCCATACGAGCAAAGCCCTGCAAAAATCGTCCGTGAACTCCTTCCGTCACAACTTCGTTGTGCCACCTCCCTCTAAGAGGGAGGCTTTGATGCACACCTCCATGTGAACGCAAGCTTCCTCCAACAACCGAGCAAATGGCAAATTCTGCATAAAAAACGCCCGTTTCCGGAATTTGTGCATAATTTCGGATTTGCTCATTATATTGCTCCCTCTTCGAGGGCATGAATCTTGCCGCCCGTTGTACGGGGAACAGGCAAGCGAAATGCCGAAGGTCTGTCAGCGAAGCTGACTGAAGGAGTTTTTTATTCCTCGTCGTCGAGGTTCGGCAGATCGTCCATGCCGTCGTCCGTCGGCCTCTCGTCGTCATCCGCCGCGCTCTGCACGACGGGCGCATCCTTGCCCATCAGCTCGGCGCGAACAAGCTTGTCAATTTCCGCGGCGATTTCCGCGTTCTCCTTGAGGAACTTGCGGGTGTTCTCGCGGCCCTGACCGATGCGCTGGTCGCCGTAGGAGAACCACGCGCCGGATTTGTGGATGATATCCAGCGCAACCGCGCTGTCCAGCAGGCTGCCTTCCTTGCTGATGCCCTCGCCGTAGAGAATATCGAACTCTGCGGTTCTGAACGGCGGCGCGACCTTGTTCTTGACGATCTTCGCCTTCGTGCGGTTGCCGACGACGGTTGTGCCGTCCTTGAGCTGCTCGCCACGGCGGATGTCGATGCGCACGGACGCATAGAACTTGAGCGCGCGGCCGCCCGGCGTCGTCTCCGGATTGCCGTACATCACGCCGACCTTCTCGCGAAGCTGGTTGATGAAGATGCAGGTCGAGTTCGTCTTGTTGATGATGCCGGTCAGCTTGCGCAGCGCCTGGCTCATCAGGCGCGCCTGCAGGCCGACGAACGAATCGCCCATCTCGCCGTCGATTTCGGCCTTCGGCACGAGCGCCGCCACCGAGTCGATGACCACGACGTCAATCGCGCCGGAGCGAACCAACGCCTCGCAGATTTCCAGCGCCTGCTCGCCGGTGTCCGGCTGGGAGACGTACAGCTGATCGACGTCCACGCCCAGCTTGCGCGCATAGACAGGGTCGAGCGCGTGCTCCGCGTCGATGAACGCGGCCACGCCGCCCATCTTCTGCGCCTCCGCGACGATGTGCAGCGCGACAGTCGTCTTGCCGGAGGATTCCGGGCCGTAGATCTCCACCACGCGGCCGCGCGGCACGCCGCCCACGCCCAGCGCCATATCCAAATCCAGACAGCCCGTCGGAATCACCTGAATATCGCGCACGGCGCGCTCGCCCATGCGGATGACCGCGCCCTTGCCGAATTGCTTTTCAATGCCGGCCAGCGCGATATCCAGCGCGCGCTTTTTTTCGGTGCCGTCGTCGTTCGCCGGAATCGCCGTGACCGTCTTTGCGGATTTTTTGCCCTTATCGCTTGCCATATTGCCCCTCCTGTTTTTACCCTCTTATCGCCGCGCGGCGCACCATGTCCAGCGCCTTGAGCGTCGCCAGCCTGCGCACCCGCGCGCGCCCGTCGCCGAGCTGAAGCCGCTCAACTGTCACGCCGTGCCTGTCCGCGCAGGCGACATATACCAGCCCGACGGGCTTTTCCTTCGTCCCGCCGCCCGGCCCTGCGATGCCGGTCGTCGCCACGGCGATGTCCGCGCCGCTTCTTTCGCGCAGGCCGCTCGCCATTTCAAACGCCGTCTGCTCGCTGACCGCGCCGAACGCCGCCAGCGTCTCCGGCTTCACGCCGCAGTATTTCACCTTCGCCTCATTGGCGTAGGTCACATGCGCCTCATACAGACATTCGGAAATGCCGGGATAATCCACCAGGCTCGCCGCGACCATGCCGCCCGTGCAGCTCTCCGCCGTCGAAACGGTCAGCCGCCGCGCCACCAGCGCGCGCCCCGCCGCTTCCTGCATGGAGCCCTCGCTCGTCTCGGTCACGTCGTAAACGCAGTCGCCCAGCACGCCGCAGATCGCGTCTACCACGGGCTCGACCTGCCGCAGCGCCTCGTCCTCGTCCCTGCCGCGCGCCGTCACGCGGAGCTGACACTCGCCCAGCGCGCAATACGGCGCGACGGTCACGCCCTCGCCGTTTTCAATCCACCTCGCGCACGTCTGCGCCACCTGCGATTCGCCCATGCCGTAAATGCGGATGAACCGCGACGCGATGCAGCCGCCGGTCTTTTTCGCCAGCCTGCCGTAAACCTGCCGGCCGAACATATCCGCCATCTCGTGCGGCGGGCCGGGGAGCTGGACGACGATCTTGCCGTCCTTTTCGATCATGCAGCCGGGCGCGGTTCCGCATGCGTTAGGCAGAATCGTGCAGCCCTTGGCGAACATGGCCTGCTTGCGGTTGTTCATCGGGCAGACGCGCCCGATTTTTTCGAAATACCGGCCGATTGCGTCCCAGCTTTCGGGGGCAAATTCCATCGGAAGCCCCAGCAGCTCGGCGGCGATTTCCTTGCTCAGGTCGTCCTGCGTCGGCCCGAGGCCGCCCGTCGTGATGACCAAATCGCTTCTGGAAAGCGCCAGCGCCAGCGCCTCGCGCATCCGCTGCGGGTTGTCGCCCACCACCTGATGGTGGTACACCGCGATGCCGAGGCTCTGCAATTCGCGCGAGAGCATCTGCGCGTCGCTGTCCGCAATCTGCCCCATCAGCAGTTCCGTGCCGATGGCCACAATCTCCGCGATCACTTCGCGCCTCCCAGAACCGCGCGGTTCTGCCAGACGTATTCGCCCATCGAGTACAGCGTCATCACCGCCGCGGCCAGCGTCAGCAGCCCCGGCAGAATGCCCTCGCCCGTGATCGTCAGCACGACCACCAGCATCATTTGCAGCACGGTCTTGATCTTGCCGCTCATGCCCGCCGCAATGACGTGTCCCTGCTCCACGGCGCACAGCCGCAGGCCGGAGACGACAAATTCCCGCGCGATGAAGATGATGCAGGCCGTCACGTTCAGCCGTCCGATGGCCGTCAGCATGATAAACGCCGTGTGCGTCAGCAGCTTGTCGGCAATCGGGTCCATGAATTTGCCAAAGTTGGTAATCAGGTTGCGCGACCGTGCGATGCGCCCGTCGAGCATATCCGTCAGCGAAGCGGCGACAAACACCAGCAGCGGCCAAATCTGCATCGACTTGTCGTTGTCAAAGAACCACAGCAGCACCAAATACAGCGGCACCATCGCCACGCGCAGCAGCGTCAGCTTGTTGGGCAGGTTCATCGCGCGAATCGCCCGCCCCGTCTGTTTCAGCGTCTCCACAAACTTTTTCATACGCGCTCACCCATCAGGTCATACGCCTTCGCGGCCGTGATCTTCACGTTCACAAACGAACCGATCTCGCACGGCTCCTCCGAGCCGAAGAAGATGCTGCCGTCCGTCTCCGGCGCTTCGTATTCGCTGCGGCCGACATAGCGGCTGCCGCGCTTTTTTTCCACCAGAACGCGGCAGGTCGTGCCCACGCGCGCCTTGTTCTGCGCCAGCGAAACGCCGTGCTGGAGCGTCATCAGCCGGTCATACCGCTCCTGCTTCACCTCTTCGGGAATCTGGTCGGGCATTTCCGCCGCGCGCGTGCCGTCCTCCGGGCAGAACATGAACGCGCCCATGCGGTCGAACTTGATTTCCTTCACGAAATCCATCAGCTCGTCAAAATCTTCCTCCGTTTCGCCGGGGAAGCCAACCATCAGCGTCGTGCGCAGCATCATGCCGCGCTCCTTGAACATGCGGCAGACCTCGCGGATGTGCGCGCTGGTGTCCGTGCGGTTCATATCATTCAGGATATGCTGGCTGATGTGCTGCATCGGCAGATCGAGGTAATCGCAGACGTTCGGCAGGCGCTTCATCGTATCCAGCAGACGCTCATCCACGCGCTCGGGATAGCAATACAGCGCGCGCAGCCATTCCACGCCAGGAATCGCGGCGATTTCCTCGATCAACTGCGGCAGCTGGCTCTCGCCGCCGTCGTCCGTGCCGTAGCGCGTCGTGTCCTGCGCAATGAGCGTAAATTCCTTGACGCCCTGCGCCGCCAGCTTCCTGACCTCGGCCAGAATATCCGCCTTCGGGCGGCTGCGGTAGCCGCCGCGGATCATCGGAATCGCGCAATACGAGCACCAGTTGTCGCATCCCTCGCCGATGCGGATGTAGGCGCTGTATTTCGGCGTGGTCAGCACGCGGCCAAATTCGTGGAACTTTCCGTCGTCGTCGGTGTAAACGGGGCGGCCGCCCTTTGCAGCCTCCTGAATAGCCTGATCGAGCTTTTGATAGTCGTTCACGCCCATAATCACGTCCACCTCGGGCATTTCCTCGCGGATGGCCTCCGGGTAGCGCTGCGCGAAGCAGCCCGTCGCCACCAGCAGGCGGCAGCAGCCCGTCTGCTTGTAGCCCGCCATTTCAAACAGCGTGGAGATGGCTTCTTCCTTCGCGGACTGGATGAAGCCGCAGGTGTTGACGATGATGACCTCCGCCCGCGACGGGTCGGAAACGATCTGATAGCCGTGCTCCTTGAGCACCGCGAGCATCTGCTCGGAATCGACGCGATTTTTGCTGCATCCCAGAGAGATCAGCCCAACTGTTGTTGCCAAAATGATTGCTCCTTTAACTGCCGCTCGGGCAAACTGCGTTTATAGTCATACAGGATTATTTTATCATGCTCCGGCGGCAAATACAAGCCTCACACGCGCAAAGCGCGCAATTCCCAAAGGATAAAAGAGAGCTGTCAAGCTTAAACCGAACATTTCAAAAAACAGATATCTAAGCATTTTGGGATATGGGGTTTTACCCCATCGCCCCACCAAAGGGCTTTCCGCTCGCCCTTTGGAATCCTTCGGGCACAAATACTTAGTTTTATTCTTGAAATGTCGGTATCGTTAGCCTGACAGCTTCCTGAATATCCGGATTTAATATTCGATTTTCTTCTGGATGTAGGCCACCAGCTCGTCCACGTGCACATGATCCTGCTCCATGGTGTCGCGGTCGCGCACGGTGACAACGCCGGTCTCCAGCGTGTCGAAATCGACGGTAATGCACATCGGCGTGCCGATCTCGTCCTGACGGCGATAGCGCTTGCCGATGGAGCCGGTCTCGTCGTAATCCACCATGAAATGCTTGCTCAGCATGTCATGGATTTCGCCGGCCTTCTCGCCGCACTTGTTCTTTTGCAGCGGCAGCACGGCGCACTTGTACGGCGCGAGCGCCGGATGGAAGTGCATGACGACGCGGGTGTCGCCGCCCTCCAGCGCCTGCTCCTCGTAGGCCTCGCAAAGGAAGGCCAGCGCCGCGCGATCCGCGCCGAGGGACGGCTCGATGACATACGGAATGATCTTCTCGCCCGTGGTCGGGTTGAGGTATTCCATGCTCTTGCCGGAGGTCGTCTGGTGCGCCTTCAGGTCGAAATCCGTGCGGTCGGCCACGCCCCAGAGCTCGCCCCAGCCGAACGGGAAGAGGTATTCAAAGTCCGTCGTCGCCTTGGAGTAATGCGCCAGCTCCTCCGGCTTGTGGTCGCGCAGGCGCAGGTGCTCGTCCTTGATGCCCAGGCCCTTGAGCCACTCGTGGCAGTAGGTGCGCCAGTAGCTGAACCACTCCAGATCCGTGCCCGGCATGCAGAAGAACTCCAGCTCCATCTGCTCGAACTCGCGGATGCGGAAGATGAAGTTGCCCGGCGTGATCTCGTTGCGGAAGCTCTTGCCGACCTGGCAGACGCCGAACGGCAGCTTGCGGCGGGTCGTGCGGGCGACGTTCGGGAAGTTGACGAAGATGCCCTGCGCGGTCTCCGGGCGCAGATAGATCTCGTTGCTCGCATCCTCGGTCACGCCCTGATGGGTCTTGAACATCATGTTGAACTTGCGGATGCCGGTGAAATCGTGCTTGCCGCAGGTTGGGCAGGGAATCTGCTTCTCCTCGATGAAGCTTTCGAGCTGCTCGTTCGTCCAGCCGTCCGCCTCGATCTCCTGACCGTTGGCCTTCGCCCAGTCCTCAATCAGCTTATCCGCGCGGAAGCGCGCCTTGCAGGCCTTACAATCCATCAGCGGGTCGTTGAAGTTACCGACGTGGCCGCTCGCCACCCAAACCTGACGGTTCATCAGAATCGCGCAGTCGATGCCGACGTTGTACTTGCTCTCCTGCACGAACTTCTTCCACCACGCGCGCTTGACGTTGTTCTTGAACTCAACGCCCAGCGGGCCGTAATCCCACGAGTTGGCCAGACCGCCGTAGATTTCGGAGCCGGGGAACACGAAGCCGCGGCCCTTGCACAGGGCGACGAGCTTATCCATCGTGTCGTTTTGCACCTTTGCCATGGAAAAACCCTTCTTTCTCTCGTCTTTCGGAGCCAAATAAAAAACCGCGAAGACGCCGCCCCGAATCCGCGCCGCCGCTTGGATTCAAGGGACGAAAGACATTCTTCCGCGGTTCCACCCTTGTTGACATGTGTAAAAAGCATGCCCACTTTTGATTGTTCGTTTTGTGCGCGCCGCTCCGGGCTGCCAACCCCTTCAACGCGATTCGCACCGTTATGATACTAAAAAAAGCGTGATTTGTCAAGCCTGATTATAGCTCGTCGTCCCGCCTCGGGTCGTGATGCGGCCTTCGTCCGCTGACGCGCATCATGTGCGAGAGCCGTTCGCCGTCCCACAGCTCCACGCCGGTCGATTCGGCCAGCTCCCGCGCGGAAGCCGTGAACATCGTCGGGCAGACGACCGCCGGAACGTCGCAGCCATAGTATTCCGCGCCCGCGTAGGCCTCCTGCACGGCGGCGTTGCCCACCGCCCCCGCGTAATTCTTGCACTGGATGGCGTAGGTTTTGCCGCCGCGCACGGCGAGGATGTCCACGCCCTGATCGCCGCACTCCACCGTCACCTCGACGTGCCGAAAGCCGTTGTCCCGGAGCACCTGCGCCATGTATTCCTCAAATTCAAAGCCCGTCAGCCGCAGGCAGCGCTGCGCGCGGTTGCGCTTGCCCGTCATCAGCCGCCAGAGCCTGCCCAGCGGCCACGCGAGCAGCAAAAGCAGGCGCTTGACCAGCCAGAGCAGCCCGCGCAGCAGCCCCGCCATCAGCCAGCCGATTCCGCGCAGAACCGCCACGACCGCCGCCGCAAAGCCTTCCAAAACGCGATCCAGCAGCGTCAGCAGGCCGTCGAGCAGCGCTGCGGCGGGGTTTCGCTTTTTATATTTCGTTTTTTGGTTTCTCGATTTTTTCGCCATGTGCGTTATGCTTTTTCAATACACGCGACCGCGTGGCTGGAAATGCCCAGCCCTTCGCCCTCAAAGCCCAGCTTCTCGGTCGTCGTCGCCTTGATGTTCACGCAGTCCGCGTCCACCTTGAGGTGGCGCGCCACGTTTTGGCGCATCTGCTCGATATAATCCTTGAGCTTCGGGCGCTGGCAGATAATCGTCACATCCACATTGCCGACGGCATAGCCTTTCTCCTCCAACAGCGCCACAACATGATCGAGCAGCTTGCCGGAATCCGCGCCCTTGTACGCCGGGTCGGTATCCGGAAAGTGGCGGCCGATGTCGCCCAGCGCCGCCGCGCCGAGCAGCGCGTCCATCAGCGCGTGCAGCGCCACGTCCGCGTCGCTGTGCCCCAAAAGCCCCAGCGTATAGGGAATCTCCACCCCGCAGAGAATCAGCTTGCGATCCTCCGTCAGCCGATGCACGTCGTAACCATGACCGATCCGCACCATGGGCTTCTCCTCCTTTTGGCCTTCCCGCCTCAAAATCACCTGCCGCGCCAGCAGCATATCCTCCGGCGTGGTCAGCTTGATGTTTTCCACATCGCCTTCCGTCAGGCGAACCTTAACGCCCATGCGCTCCGCCAGCGCCGCGTCGTCCGTCGCGCGTTCGCCGAGCGCATATGCCGCGTGCGCCCTGCGGATCAGCTCCGCCTCGAACGTCTGCGGCGTCTGAACGGCGCGCAGCGCGTCGCGCGGCGGGGTATCGACCACAACGCCGCCTTCGTTCACGCGCTTCACCGTGTCCTTGAGCGGCACCGCCGCCACGCCGCTGCCGTATTTTTTCGCGCTTTCCAGCGTCCGCGCGATGACCTCCGCCGTCACCAGCGGGCGCGCGCCGTCGTGAATCGCGACGTATTGCGCCGCGGGGTTCGTCGCCGCCAGCCCGCGGCATACGCTCTCCTGCCTGTCCGCGCCGCCGAGGACGACCTGCGCGTGCAGCCCCGCGTCGGCGAGAATCCGCTTCATTTCGCAAAGATCGCAGGCGCCCGTGACGACGACGATCCCGCCGTCAAACCAGCCCGTCCGCTCGAACGCGCGAACCGTCCGCGCGATGACCGGCTCGCCGCAGAGCGGCGCGAGCACCTTGTTTCGCTCCAGCCCCATGCGCGTGCCGCGTCCGGCCGCGACAATCACCGCCGCATTCATCACATTTCCTCCCCTTCGAGCATCTCGTACATGGCAGAAGCCTCGTTCTTACGCACCGTCTCCGCGACGGAGAGCACGCGAAGCCGCGCCAGCTTTTCGCCGAAGCGGATTTCAATCACGTCGCCCTCCTTCACCTCCGCAGAGGGCTTGGCAACCTTGCCGTTGATGCTCACGCGGCCGCCCTCGCCGGCCTCCTTGGCCACCGTGCGCCGCTTGATGATCCTCGAAACCTTCAGGTATTTATCCAGTCTCATGGTGATAACCTCCTCGAATTGCGCGCCCTCAGGGCTTTACAGTTCATCCAAAACGTCGGCATATCGCGCGTCAATCGCGTGCCGCATCCGTTCAAACGCGGGAATATACCGGTCAATCACGCGCTGCGCCAGCCGCCTGACTTCCTCGCCGTCGTAAATATGCGTGCTCGTGTTGCGATCCCGAAGCATATCCAGCCAAACCGTCTCATCCATGAAATCATAAACCGTATACGCCGCTTTGATGATTTCCCTCGGAGAGCCCGTCGCCGCCTCGGCGCGCCCTTCATAGGCCAGAAGCTCCTTGAGCAGCTTCCTCCCCAGATCGAATTGCAGACAGAATTTATCCTTAATCCCGCTGATGATAAATTCATTATCCAGTTTCTGTTCGTCAGCGCGTTTCAGCACGTCCAGATTCGACACATAATTATCGTATTTCTTCATACAGCACCACGCCATCCTTCACAATTTCCGCGCGGAACGTCTCGGGCAGCGGCCGCTCCAGATCAACCACGTCAAAAAACAGCAGCGTCCGTGCCTTCTCGTTCACGTCGTCCGTAAACCCCGCCACATCGCCGCCCTGAACGGCCAAATCAATGTCGCTCTTGGGGCGGTTGTCTCCCCGCGCCCGCGACCCGAAGAGCATCAGCTTTTGGATTTTTCGCTCCCTCGCAAACGCGCAAAGCTCCTGCACAAGCTCGGGTTTCAGTTGCATGTCACCCATGCCTCGCCGCCTCCTTCACGCTCCGCCCCGGCCGCGCCGCCAGCACGGGCAGCGCGCAGACAAACGGATAGATATACCGTCCGGCCATGACCGGCCCGAGCAGGAACGTGCCCCAGAGCAGCACCGGCAGCAGCGCCGTGCCGAACCGCCGCCACCGCCCCCAATACATCTCCCGCAGGGCGAAAAACAGCATTGTCCAGACGATCACGCCCATGTTGAACAGCCAGCCGACGACGGGAATCTGCATTGCGCCCTTCGCGCCGAAGCGCCACGAAAGCGACGCCAGCGCCCGCGGGAACGGGCTTCGGCTTTCCGGCGGATCAAAATCGCACCAGCCTGCATCGTATGCGTCGGACATGCCCATCTGCACATAATACCCCGAAACGCGGTATTCGCGATATGGATAGAAGAACGGATAGGTCAGCGCCATGGTCGCGTCCAGATATGTCCCCGCGCACTTTTTCCCGACGGAAAGCCATACGCCGACGTATTTCTTCACGTCCGCGCGGAATGCCTGCGTGTCGAATTCGAATTTCACCGGGTCGGAAATCGTCGGGTCATAGCATGCCCATGCCTCGCCGGGCATCAGCTCGTCGATGGCCTCCTTTTCCGCGTCGGTCAGCCGCTCCTCGTCATACAGCCGCGCGCGGGCAAGCTGCTGAATCGGCCAAGAGAGCATTTCGCTCATGTCGCCGCTCTCCGCGCGGGTCGCGCGTTTCAGCGCCGCGTTTCCGCAAAGGCCGACAGCCAGCGCCAGCAGCATGGCCAGCGCCGCGCTTTTCTCCGCTTTGCGCAGGCCGATCGTCAGGATCGCCAGCCACACCAGCGTGGCATACGCCATGTTGTTGCGCAGCATCACCGCCAGCGCGCCGCAGGCCGCGATTTTCAGCGCCAGCCCGCGCGACGGCTTTTCCCGGATCTCGTTCAGAAGCGCCAGCGTCAGCGCAAAAAAGCCGCCGAACAGCACGTCCTTCGTCGCGTTCACCGCCATCACCATGTTCAGCGGATAGAGCGCGAAAAAGACCGCCGCGCGCTTCGCCGCCCGCGCGCCGGACTGCCGCGCAATCGAGCCGCAGGTCAGCGCAAAGCACCCCGCCAGCAGCGCCATTTGCAGCGCGGTATACAGCGCCGCGCCGAGGTTGATATCGCCCAGCGCGCGGCCAAGCTGCAGCAGCCCGCCCAGCGCCAGCGTGTGCAGCAGCGGATGATGTGTCGAATACGCGCCCGTGACCACCTGCCGCAGTTGGTACGGCACATCGTAGGCGAACGAACCGGGGAACGCGACGCAGAACATCGGCACATAGCAGGCCAGTATGAACGCGAACGCCCGCCCCGCGCGGAATGTTTTTTCCCGCCTCAGCGTGCGCGTATAGCCGCGCTCCAGCAGCACGGCGAGCAGCGCCGCAATCGGCCAGACGAGCAGCGCCGCAACCAGCAGCGCGCCCCCCGCCCAGATGACCCCGCCGTGCTCGGCCTGCCAGCCAAAGGCGGAAAAAAGCGCGTACATCGCGCCGCCAATCAGGCAGACGGCCAGCTTTCGACCGTGCAGTTTCTTGAGCATGCCGCGCCTCCTTCCCTCTTTCTCTCTGTAAGTGTATCACAACGGCCGCAAAAGGGCAACTGCGGGCTTTTGCGCGGCGCAATCCGCGCCCTTTCGCGCAATTTTGGAGCGGAGATTTTCGCTGAATTTCGTTTTTCATCATATTTCTGCCACATTCCGGCGTTATAATGCTTCTCGTAAAGGTTGATTCCCATCCGCCTTTACGGGTCTTCGCGCTCTTTCTCCCCCCTCCACATCACGGCGAAGGCTCAAGTATCTTCCTTTTTTCTTCCCCTTCCTCATTTATTTCCCTTCCACAATGAAAAGCGCCGGTCTCCGCTCTCCACGGAATTCGGCGCTTTTC
>ENA-UONW01001021-UONW01001021.1-human-gut-metagenome-genome-assembly--contig:-CS52-NODE-1021-length-37264-cov-8.231584_pt1 | contig 37264 bp, 35 predicted proteins | sample MGYA00242463_ERZ724010 | MGnify/ENA metagenome assembly ERZ724010 | reverse complement strand
GGCCATGCGGTGTGGGAGGGGGTACCCTGCAAAGGGGCCCTCTACCCGATTGCCTGGGGGCCTCTCAGCGGAAGAGCATCACGCCCTCCGGGCGCTCCTCTGCATGGCGCCAGGTGTTGTCCCGAAAAGCTTTCGAAACGCCGCCGTGAAGGTCGCCTGATCCGCATAACCGGCGCCGAAAGCGGCATCCTTGAGTGTTCGTCCTGAGAGAAGAAGATCGAGCGACGCGCAGAGCCTCGCTCGCGCCATCCATTCGCGCCACGTCATGCCGAGCGCTTTATTGAATCTACGGCTGAAGGTTTTGGGCGAGAGCGCAAGGCGCGACGACGCCTCCTCCATCGTCATGCTCCAGAGGCGCCTCGAGAGGATCTCGCTCTGAAGCGGCCCGAAAGCTTCATCATCCGCGATCGGGAGCGAAGCGCCGAGCTCCTCGGCTTCGCCCACCAGTCGAAGCATCAGGTTCGTCATGAGAAGCGCCGTAGCCTGAGGAACATTGCTGGAAAAAAGCGCGCTGAAGAGTTCCCGGATCAGAGGCGTCGCCGCAAGAACGCGCACGCGGTCATTCAAATGCTTCAGACGGCGCAATGCATCGCCCGAAAAATAGAGACTCCGCATTTGCGTGTCGGCGAGAAAGGAAATCGAATGCCAGACGCCCGCTGGTATCCAGAGCGCCTGAAAGGGTGCGATGAGACGCACGGTGTCAGAAGTTCTGACGAGCATGACGCCCTTTTGCGCATAAAGAAGCTGCGCCTCACGATGACAGTGCTCAGGCCGATCCATGCCCGGCACAAAGTCGCGCGCAAACTCCCGCCAGCCCGATGAGAGTTCGGGAACTTCATCTATATTGATTGTCCTTTCATCCATATAACCGGATTCTAAACTTTTTGTCCTCAGCACCATTCCAACCCAAAGGTTCAGAGACAAAAGCATCATGCGGGAGAACTCATCTGCGATGGCCGGGAGCGTCCTGCTTCTCGTGAGCGCCTCGCACTTTCTCAACGACATGCTGCAGTCGATCATTCCGGCTGCGCTGCCGCTCCTCAAGGAAGAAAACAACCTCACGTTCGCCGAGGTCGGCCTCATCACGCTCGTCATTCAATTGACGGCTTCGCTCCTCCAGCCCGTGATCGGCTTTTCGACCGACAGGCGGCCGATGCCGATGGCGCTGCCCTTCGGCATGATGCTCTCCCTCATCGGGCTACTCTTTCTCGCTTATTCGGGAACGCTTTCTCTGATTCTTTTCTCCGTAGCGCTCATCGGCTGCGGCTCCGCCGTGTTTCATCCAGAGTCCTCGCGCATCGCGCAGGAAGCCTCGGGCGGCAGAAAAGGCCTCGCCCAGGCGATCTTTCAGGTCGGCGGGAACGGCGGCGCCGCGCTCGGACCCATTGCCGCGGCGCTCATCATCATTCCGTACGGCCAGGAAAGCATCGGCTGGTTTGCGCCTGCCGCCGCCCTTGCGGCGATTCTTCTCATCCGGGCAGCGCGATGGAGCAAGCGCAAAGCAGAGGCGAAAAAAAGAACGGTTCCGACCGGTCTCTCTCTTACCGACCGCGAGAAGGCCTTCGTCTTCTTCATCCTTTTCGTTCTGATGTTTTCGAAGCAGGTCTACATCTCGAGCCTCAGCAACTTTCTTACCTTCTTCGTCATGGAAAAGTTCAGCCTCGACGCCGCTTCAGCTCAGTACGTGCTCTTTGCTTTTCTTGCCGCCGGCGCGGCAGGGACGCTTTTGGGCGGCCCGATCACGGACCGGTTCGGACGCCGCAGCGTGATGCTCTTTTCGATTGTCGGGACGGCGCCTTTTGCACTTCTAATCCCCTATGCGTCGCTCCCGCTTCTCATTCTTCTCGTGATCCTCGCCGCGCTCATCATTTCATCGGCCTTCTCGGCCATTCTGGTGTGCGCGCTTGAGGCGGCTCCCGGCAGAACCGGCGTCGTCTCGGGCATTTTCTTCGGCCTCTCCTTCGGCCTCGGCGGCATTGCCGCCGCCTTCTTCGGGTGGCTCGCCGACATTGCCGGCATCAAGGAAGTCTTCACGCTCGCCTCCTATCTGCCGCTTCTCGGTCTCGCGGCGCTCCTTCTGCCGAAGAAGGCCAGCTGAGGCGCTCTTTTTTTCATCGGGCGGCCTGCAAATTGGAGAACGTTTTGCGACCGCCTTACATTACGTTATTCGGCGTAGCGCGTCGGGAGCGCCGGCGTACCTGGGAGCATCCGGTTGAGGAGTTCGTTCACCTTCTCTTCCGTATTGATGTATTTGGAAAAATTTAGGCCGTTCGCCGCGTGATACTTCGCGCTCCCTAGGAGTTTTCCGTCTTCAAACCACTCATAGGCAATGGTTGCCGTGTAGTTCGCCATGTCCCAGCGGGAAACCGTCTGGCAGGTGAGCACGGCCCTGCAGTCGCCCGTAGCGCCGGAAGGCACTTCGCGCACCGTGAAGCCTTTCTGCCGGAGTGCGTTGAGCGTTGCCGTGTAGGCGACCTTGCGGTCCGAGGCGTCGGGCGTCACGCAGACTTCGCAGGCGGCAACATCGTGCGGAACCGGAACGACCGACTGGGTTGTGCAGCCCGAGAGAAGCAGAAGCGCCGCTGCGCTGAGAAGCACTTTTTCGTTCATATCCATACTCCATCGGGACATGTCGGGATTCGCCGAAGCACAAAGCCTCTCACCTCATGATACGAGATTGCTTCGGACGCTCAGGACGCAAAAAGACCGTTCGAAAACACACCTTCCGAACGGTCTTTTTTCAGCCTGGATAGCCGCTTTGAGAACTCAAAGCAGACTTTCAAGCTCCGCGAGCTCCTCGGCTGCGCTCTTACGCTTCAGCCTCGGATCGTCGCGGTCGTTTGCCATCTCGCGCTCCCAGTCCTCGGGCTCGCGGGGAAGGTTCGGGTGATCGTCGCGCCACTTGTGTGCGAATTCCGACACCGCTTCGCGCAGCTCATCCAATCCCGCACCCGTCAGCGCAGAAACAAAGACGGCCTTGGGGCGCCCTTCATTGTCGCGGACGATTTCAGGCGCATGCCCCGTCATGTCGATCTTGTTGTAGACAAGAATGGTCGGCACGTCGTCGGCCTTGATGTCGTGGAGCACGGAATTCACTTCTGCGATCTGCTCTTCACGAACCGGAGACGAAGCGTCCACCACATGAAGGAGGAGATCGGCATGAACGGTTTCGTCCAGCGTCGACTTGAAGGCTTCAATCAGCTGGTGCGGAAGCCCCCGGATGAAGCCCACCGTATCGGTGGCGACAACCGTTTCCTCGTCGTTCAGCCAGAACTTTCTCGCCGTCGTATCGAGGGTCGCAAAAAGCTGGTCGGCGGCGTAGGACTCTGCGCGCGTCAATTTATTGAAGAGCGTCGATTTCCCGGCATTGGTATAGCCCGCAAGCGACACCGTGATCGAATCGCCTCTCGAGCGGGCGCGGCGCTGCGTGCCCCTCTGGCGTGCAAGGCGCTTCAGCTGATCGCGAAGCTGCTTCATCCGAACGCCGATCATGCGGCGGTCGAGTTCGATCTGCTTTTCACCCGGGCCGCCCGTTTTGCCCAAACCGCCTCTCTGGCGCTCGAGGTGTGTCCACCCGCGAACAAGGCGCGTCGAAAGGTGCTCGAGCCTGGCGAGCTCGACCTGCAGACGCCCTTCGCGGCTCTTCGCGCGCTGGCGGAAGATGTCGAGAATGAGTTCGGTGCGGTCAAGCACGGGAAGATTGAGCACGCGCTCGATATTGCGTTCCTGCGCGGCAGAGAGCGCTATGTCGAAGACGACGATGTCGGCCCCGGCTTCGCGGGCAAGATCGCCCAGTTCCTCGATCTTTCCGGAACCAAGGAATGTCGCAGGGTCGGGCTTGTCGCGCTTCGCCTGCATGAGGCCGACGGGCGTCAGGCCGTCCGACGTTGTGAGAAGTCTCAGTTCCTCAGCCGAATCCTGATAAAAGGTGCGGCCGAGCGAAACAACAACGAGGAAAGCGCGCGAGATCTTCACCTCGCGCGTATCGTCAAGCTGAAAGTTTGTCAGATCAGTTCTCCGTCGAAGCCGGCTGGGCAGTCTGCTGCGCGGCGCTCATGGCGACGGCGCGGGAGGGCACAACGGTGCTGATCGCGTGCTTGTAGACCATCTGCGTGAGCGTGTTGCGCAGAATCACAACGTACTGGTCGAAGGACTCGATCTGCCCCTGAAGCTTTATGCCGTTCACGAGATAGATCGAAACCGGAATATGTTCCTTGCGCAGGAGGTTAAGGAAAGGATCCTGCAGAAGCTGAACCTTGTTGTTGGCCATGATGTAGTTTTTCTCCGACACTGCAGCTCGCACAGTGCAGGCCTTATAAGTATTGGCTTTTTGTTATTTTTCAAATTTGTCCGGCAACCAGCTTTAGGTGAACCGTTTTTGGGCGGGTGCGACCGCTCATGTTCGGGGTTCGTCTGAGGAGAGCCGCCTCAGGGTCGCCGCATCCTGCTGCCCTGTTGTCTGCGAGAAGCCGCTGATGTCGTTCCGTTTTAGAAGCAGCGCCAACCGCAAAGAGCAGAGTGACAGCGTGCATCTTAACACTGCCTGAGGGTTCATCCCGATTGAAAGCGAGTGACTCGGTTGCAATTTGCAAGCAACCTTTGCCGGAGTGCTCGCTTCAGTGGTCCCGGTCCCTCCTCACGAACCAGAGGCAATTTGAAGGATGCAGACGCTCAATCGGCGCCACAAAAACAACAATTAAACGCAGTTTCTGCTCCAGCGATTCATTCAGGATGCGCCGTCAATATATTCATATAAATCAATATATTAAACACGCATCACGTCATTTGGACGATTTTTATCATGTCGTTTGGCCGCATTTCATTATGTCATTTGGCCGGTTTTTACCTCGTGATTTGGCATTCACGCTGCGCAGTCGGACACAGCGAAAACCGCCCAAAGGCAACTTCTCAGTACCAAGCAGCCCATTTCAAGCCACACAAACCGATAAGAACTCCGCACAGTTGAAAACGCTGCAGGCAGCCCGAACCCGGACTGCCTGCAGCACCATTCATCAACGATCAGGTCCTCTGAAGCATTACTTCTTCTTCGCAATGTCCTTCACGTAGGGATTGTCCTTCGTGCGGAATTCAATCCGAAGCGGCGTACCCGCCAGATTGAAGGCTTCGCGGAAATAGCCTTCGAGGTAGCGGCGGTAGCTTTCGCCGATGTCTTCGAGCGCGTTGCCGTGAATCACAATGACGGGCGGGTTCGAGCCGCCCTGATGCGCATAACGGGGCTTCGGACGGCCGCCGCGGGCGCGCGGGGGCTGCTGGCGCTGCACGGCCTCAAGGAGCGCGCGCGTGAGCTTCGGAGTCGACAGCTTCCGGTAGGCCGCCGCATGAGCCTCGTCCACGGCCTTCATGAGATGGTTGAGGCCGTTTCTCTTCAGGGCTGAGATGCGGATCATGCGCGCCCAGCGCAGGAAGTGGAGCTTGTGCTCGAGCTCAAGGTTGAAGCGTTCGCGCTCGTAGCTGTCAAGGAGATCCCACTTGTTGATTGCAACCACGAGGGCGCGGCCCGAGTCGAGGACGTAGCCCGCAATGTGGGCGTCGCCTTCGCTCACGCCTTCCTTGGCGTCGAGAACGAGAATGACGACATTCGAATCCTCGATCGCCTGAAGCGTCTTCACGACGGAAAACTTTTCAACCGCTTCAAAAACGCGGCCCTTCTTTCTGAGGCCCGCCGTATCGACGAGCTCGTAGGGTCGGCCGCCGTATTCAAAGTCCACCTTGATCGCGTCGCGCGTGGTGCCCGGCATGTCGTAGGCAATGACGCGCTCTTCGCCGATGAGGGAATTAATAAGGGTCGACTTGCCTGCATTCGGACGCCCGGCAAGCGTCACCTTGAGGCGCTTCGGAGCATCGGGATCGGGCGCTTCCTCAGGTTCCTCGGGCGGGCACTTTTCGAGCGCGAGCTCAATCACGTCCCGCACGCCCTGGCCGTGCGCGCCCGAGACCAGATAAGGTTCGCCGAGGCCGAGTTCGTAGAACTCCGCCTTGGCGGTTTCAGAGAGCCCCTCGGCCTTGTTGACGAGAAGAAATACCGGACGGTCGGCGCGCCGCAGATGCTGCGCAATCCGCTGGTCCTGGGGCGTAAGTCCCGCGCGCGCATCGCAGAGAAAGAGCACGCAGTCGGCCTCTTCAATCGCGAGCTCCGCCTGGCCGGCCATCGCCTGGACGATGCCTTCGCTGCGCACGGGCTCAAAGCCGCCCGTATCGATCACGATGTAGGGTCTGGAGCCCACGCGCCCCTGACCATACTGACGGTCGCGGGTAAGACCGGGAAAATCCGCCACGATGGCGTCTCGGCTGCGGGTGAGCCGATTAAAGAAAGTCGACTTGCCGACATTAGGCCGGCCCACGAGAGCGATGACTGGAAGCATGAGAAAAAATGGGGTTCAAGAAAATTAAAAAGGCCGCGCCCGGGACGCTATCGACCCAGCGCGGCGCTTCTGGTGGAAGGCGGCTCTGGAATTCCGCCGCCTTCGAGAGGGAGTCTTATTCGCCGCCCTCAACAACGTAGGCCACATCGCCCTCAACCGTCTGGAAGACGGCGCCGTAGCCGTACTGCGCGGCCGGCGTCGTCACGGCGCCCGAAAGACGCGTGCGGCCGACCGCTTCACCCGTTGCCGGGTCGAGGAACGTGATGTTGCCTTCATAGTCGCCGAAAGCGAGCGCCGCGCCCACGCGGATGGGAGCCGATGCACCGCGGTAGAGGAAGCGGTCGTTCACCCACGCCTCGCGCCCGTTCTGGCGGTTGTAGGCGTGAAGCCTCCCGGCATCGTCCACTTCGTAGACGAGGCGTCCGTCGGCCACGGGCCCCGTGACGGCGCTCACCGGCGCGTTCCAGACGAGGCGGCCGTTCTGCGTATGCATGCAGACGACGTTCCCCTGGAAGGCGGCCGCGCACATGAGTTCCTGATCCACCCAGGGGCGGCCCACGACGTCGATCAGACGCTCGACTTCGGTAATGCCCTTCGCCTGACCGATCACGGCGTCGAACACCACGCGGCCGTCATTGGGGTTGAGCGCAAGAAGGCGCCCGTTCGCCTGGCCGATCAAAACGCCCGCGGGCGACCAGGCCATCTGCGAGAAGTCTCTCAGCGTAAGGGCGGGCGCCTGACCCTGATAGTGCCAGAGCCTCTGGCCCGTGATGAGATCGAACCCCGTGATGCGGGTGTCCGACGTCTTCACGATCACGCGGCCCGCGCCGACCAGGGGCGGCACCTCGATGTCGGACGAAAGCTTCGCCTCCCAGACGAGCTTCCCCTCGGCATCGAAAACCTGCACCTTGCCCTTGTCGGTGCCGACGGCAACGTGGCTCCCGTCGGTGCCGACGCCGGCCGTTACCTCGCCGTCCGTTTCCGCACGCCAGACTTCGTTGCCCGTCTGGCGGTCAAGACGCACGACGCGGCTTTCGCCTGCCGCGTAAACCGCCGTATCGGTGACGGCCGGAGCAAGATTTGCCGCAACCGCATCGCCCACGTTCGTGCGCCACACGACCCGGGCTTCCATCTTTTCCGAGAAGTCGGGATAGTCATGCGGCTCATGCGGGTCCGACGACGAGAAGATGCCGCAGCCGGTAAGCGGAAGCGCGAGGGCAAGGGCTGCCGCGATGGGAAGCAATTTCTGGATGGCCATTTGTGAATCTGAAAAAAAATTTCCTGAGCTGTCCCCGCGAGGACTTTCGTCTCCCTCGGGTCAGCTTCGTGCCGGAATTCTAAAAGAAAACGCCTTCTTAAAGCGCTCCGGGGAAGCGCCTGAAATAAGGAAGGAGGCGAATGGCCGGCAAAGCGGCCAGTCAGCCTCCTCTTTTTCCGGCCTCCGCGAGCAGTGCTCAGGCGGTTCCGAGCGCTCAGCCTTCCTGCGGGAGGTTAGCGAGCTTCAGTTCAATGACGCGCGCGAGCGCATTCTGATGGTCGGTCGCCTGAGCGGCCTTGGTCCACGCTTCGCGGGCCTTCTTCAGGTCGCCCTTCGCCGCCCAGATGTCGCCTTCGCGGTCATGGTAGAGACCGAGCTGGCTCGAATCGGGCTTCGCGGCCTCAAGGGTCTTCAAGGCATCGTCGAGCTTCCCTTCATCAAAGAGAACGCCCGCGAGGCGAATGCGTGCGAGCGCATCGTATTCGGGACGGCCCGACTTCTCAATCACCCACTCGAGCTTCGTCTTCGCTTCGGCGAAGTTCCCCGAGTCGAGCGCGACGTTGGCGGCGGAAAGTGCGGCGAGCGGCGCATAGATCGTGGAGCCGTATTCCGTAACGAGACCCGTCGAGAGCGAGCTCACGTTCTTCTGGTCATTCGTCTGCACCGCATGCTGGAGCTGCGCGTACATGCCGGCAGCCTTGGCGGCTTCGTTTCTCTGCCACCAGTTCCAGCCGTTCCAGCCGGCAAACCCGAGGCAGACCACGCAGACGGCAGCGGTAACCGGGGTGCCCCACCGGTCCCACCACGCCTTCATTTGGTCAATGCTCTCCTGCTCTTCCAAGTCGTAAGCCATGGCTCAAACTCTCTTTTATCTCTAATGAAGTGTCGTATCTGAAGAGAAGCGGCGCCCGGGGAACCCGGACTCCCTTCTCTTCACAATTGCGGAATATTGATCAGGCCTTGAGCGCCGCAGCCACGCGGGCGGCAGCCTCATTCACGGGCTCGAGCGCCTGTTCGGCATAGGCATTCGCCCCTGCGCGCAAGGCCTTCACGCCCACCATGCCCTGAGCAAGCTCATCGGCCGTGGCGAAGACGGCAAGCTTCGCGCCCGAGGCGTCCGCCTTCTTCATCTGGCTCTTGATGCTCGCCTCGCCCGGATGCGTGATGACGCGGATGCCGAGGTCGCGCATCTCCTCAGCGAGACGCATCGCAGCAATCTGCGAGTCGCCGCCGTGGTGCAGAACATAGACATCCGTCTGGGTGCGTTCGGGAACATTCCCCACCTCGCGCATGAGTTCGATCACGCGCTCCATGCCCATGGCGAAGCCCACGCCCGGCGCGGGACGGCCGCCCAGCATTTCAACGAGCGGATCGTAGCGTCCGCCGCCGCAGATCGTGCCCTGCGAACCGAGACGGTCCGTGATCCACTCAAAGACCGTGTGGTTGTAGTAGTCGAGACCGCGAACGAGGCGCGGATTAATCGTGTACTCAATGCCGGCAGCGGAAATAAGCTCCTCAAGGCGCGAAAGGAACGCACGGCTTTCGTCTCCGAGGAAGTCGAGAAGCTTCGGCGCAGCGTTGACGAGGTCCTGCATCTCGGGATTCTTCGTATCGAGAATGCGCAGCGGATTCGTGTAGAGGCGGCGCTCCGCATCCTCATCGAGCTCATCCTTGTGGGCTTCGAAGTAGGCAATCAGCGCCTCGCGGTGCGCCTGACGCTCGTTCTGGGCGCCCAGCGTATTCATCTCGAGCTTCACCGGACCAATGCCGAGGGCCTTCCACATGCGAGCGAGCATGACGATCATTTCGGCGTCGATGTCCGGACCCGCCATGCCGAGCGCTTCGGCGCCCAGCTGATGGAACTGGCGGTAGCGGCCGCGCTGGGGACGCTCATGGCGGAACATCGGGCCGCAGTACCAGAGGCGCTGCGTGGTTCCGTAAAGGAGGTTGTGCTCATTCACGGCGCGCACGACCGCAGAGGTGCACTCCGGACGGAGCGTGAGCTGGTCGCCGTTCATCGAATCGGTGAAGGAATACATTTCCTTCTCGACGATATCGGTCACTTCGCCCACGCCGCGCGTGAAGACGCGGGTATTTTCAAGAATCGGCGTACGGATTTCCTGATAGCCGTACTCTTCGAGGACGCCCACGCAGGTCTTCTGCACAAACTGCCAGATGGCGGCGTCCTGCGGGAGCATGTCGTTCATGCCCTTGACGCCGGTGAATTTTTCCTTAGCCATTTCGCCTGAGGTTTCTCAACGTATTGGAAGCGCCCCGGACGCCTGAGTGAAAAGCCTCTTCACTGAGGCTTCTCCTTTTGACCGCAGGCGCTTCCCGACAATGAATTCGTGTTTTCGTCCCCTTTCTGCCCGAAAGCGAGAGACCGGAACCTTCGTTAATGGCGGGTTCCCCAGGTCTCGAAGACGAATTTTTCAATGATATCCTGAAACTGCCGGGCAATGTCCTCGCCCTTCAGAACTCCGGCCTTTTCGCCCCGGATATAAACCGGTGCAACCGGGCTTTCGCCGGAGCCGGGAAGGCTCACGCCGATGTCGGCCTGACGGCTTTCGCCGGGTCCGTTCACTACGCAGCCCATGACGGCGACCTTCATCGATTCCGACCCCGGGCAGAGGCGCCGCCATTCGGGCGCCCGGCGCCTCAGGTAGCGCTGCGTCTCTTCGGCAAGCTTCTGAAAGAGGTCGGACGAGGTCCGACCGCACCCCGGGCAGCTCGTCACCATGGGGGTGAAGGAGCGAAGATCCATCGACTGGAGAATCTCCTGCGCGACGATCACCTCTTCCGTTCTCGGCGCACCCGGAGCGGGCGTCAGGGAAACGCGGATCGTGTCGCCGATTCCTTCTTCAAGCAGGACGGAGAGAGCGGCCGTTGAGGCGACGATCCCCTTGCTTCCGATCCCGGCTTCGGTAAGCCCAAGATGAAGCGCCCAGGAAGAGCGCTTCGCGAGATCGCGATAAAGGGCAATGAGTTCCTGAACCTCGGAAACCTTGCAGGAAAGCACAATGCGGTTGGCCGGAAGCCCGAGGGCTTCCGCGGCCGCTGCCGACTGAACGGCGCTCTCGACCAATGCTTTTCTCAGCACCGCCTGAGGCGTCAGGAGCCCGCCCGACTTCAGGTTTTCGTCCATCAGACGCCCGAGGAGCGCCTGGTCGAGCGACCCGCCGTTCACGCCGATGCGCACGGCCGCACCCCACTTCTTCGCCGCCTCGATCATGAGGGCGAAATTCTCTTCCTGACGCGAACCCTTTCCGACATTGCCCGGATTGATGCGGTACTTCGAGAGCGCGGCAGCGCATTCCGGAATTTCCGTGAGAAGCTTGTGGCCGTTGTAGTGAAAGTCGCCCACGAGCGGAACAAAAATCCCGGCGGCATCAAGCCGCGCACGGATTTCCGGCACCGCACGCGCGGCTTCCGGCGTATTCACCGTGAGGCGAACGAGTTCGGAACCGGCCGAAGCGAGTTCGGAAGCCTGCGCGTAGGTGGCTTCAACGTCCGCCGTGGCGGTATTGGTCATCGACTGGACGACGACGGGCCGCCCTCCGCCGATGACCACACGGGTGTCCTTCCAGACGACTTCAACCGGGGTGGTGTAGTGGCGGCGAAGAGCCGTCGTCTCAATAACCGGCATGCTGATCTCTTTCCGAGCCTTTATTCAAGCGTGATGCGGCTGATGCCGTTTCGGGTTTCCTGACGGATGTCGTAGGGCTTGCCGTCGATCGTGAGCGTGAGCGCTCCGGCATTGCCCACGGTGATCCGCGAGCCCTGCGGAATATCCGCTGTTACCGGGGAGCCCGGCTGCATTTCGCGCGCAATGACGTTCCTGCCGTTGGGCGCAATCACCTGCACCCAGCAGGGGCTCGTCACCTCAAAGCGCACGACCCGGATGGGAACGCCCGCGGGAGCCGTCTGGGGAGTCTGAGACGCCGCAGCAGCACTGGCCGCAGGCTGCGTCTGAGGCTGAGCCTGAGGCGCTTGAGCCGGAGTCTCCGGCTGCGCCTGGGGGGCGTTTGCCGGCGCGGCATTCGTCTGGGGAGCAGCCGGAGAAGCCTCGCGCGAAGCCGGAGCATCTGCAGCATTCTCTGCGGACGCTCCATTGGCGCCAGCGGGCGCAGCCTCAACGCTGGCCGACGCATTCTGCGCATCCCCTTCAGTGGCGCCCGACTCAACCTTCTGCGCTTCGCTCCCCGAATGGACGCCCGCAAACTGATCGGTATAGACCGCCCAGATGCCGGCAGAAACAACGGCAACGAGGAGCGCGAGAAGCGCCACCTTGAGGCCGCGATGACGCGGCGTCGAATTGATCACCTCTTCTCTTGACGGGTCGTGAAGCGGGATCTGGCCGTGCTCGGCCGCACCTCCGCACCGGCCGTAGCGGTTCATGTAGTCTTCGGCGAGCGCCTGCGGGTCGAGGCCGAGCGAATGGGCGCACCCGCGGATGAAGGCGCGGACGTAGACGGGTTCAGGCAAGGCCGAAACGTCTTCCTCTTCGAGCGCGCGAACCTGCGCGACCGAGAGGCGGCTTCTCACGGCCATGTCTCCGAGCGATATCCCCTGAGCTTCACGGGCCGCGCGAAGCATGGCGCCGAACCCCTGAGGAGCGGCCGCAGCCGGAGCAGCTTCGGGAGCTTCCGACGCCGTCGTCTCGCGAGGTTCATCTGCCGGAGCAAAGGTGGGCTCCACCGCCTTGGGCGCGGCATCAGCGCCGCCCTTCGTATTCGAATGGAATTCGTCTGCCATGGGTGAGCCTCCCACCGGTTTAAATGTTGGTTTCAGTTCCCGCGCTTTGCGCCGGACTTCTGAAGAATGACCGCCGCTTCCGCCTTCTGCTGGATGAGGCGCTCGGCGCGCCGGGTGCGGTCGCGCACCTCGCCCGCGAGCTGACCGCAGGCCGCGTCGATGTCGTCGCCGCGCGTCTTGCGGATCGTCGTCACGTAGCCCGCCTCATTCAGGCGCCGGCAGAACGCGAGCACGCGCTCGCGGTCGGGCTTCTCAAGGTCGGACTGCGGGAAGGGATTGAAGGGGATCAGATTGAATTTGCAGGGCACCTCTTCGCGGCGCACGAGCTTCACGAGCTCGTCGGCCTCGCGGAGGCTGTCGTTGATGCCGCCCAGCATCACGTATTCGAACGTGATGAAGTCGCGCGGCGCGACCCTGAGGTACCGCCGGCAGGCGGCCATCAGATCAGCAAGCGGATGCTTGCGGTTGACGGGCATCAGCTTGTCGCGAAGTTCATCCGTCGCGGCATGCAGACTCACCGCAAGCGCCACGGGAGCGGCTTCGGCGAGCTTGTCCATCTGGCGCACGAGCCCCGAGGTGGACACGGTGACGCGGCGGCGGGAAAGCCCGTATCCGTCGTCGTCCAGGAATATTTTCAGCGCGCGGATGACGTTCTCAAGGTTCTGCAGGGGTTCGCCCATGCCCATGAGCACCACATTGCTGATCACGCGGTCGTTGGGATCGGTGATGCCGCGGTCGCGGCGCAGCTCGCGCTCAGCCCACCAGAGCTGACCCACGATTTCCGATGTGGTGAGATTGCGGTTGAAGCCCTGTTTTCCGGTCGAGCAGAAGAGGCACCCCATGGCGCATCCGGCCTGCGAGGAAATGCAGAGCGTCCCGCGGTCATCCTCGGGAATAAAAACTGACTCGACAGCGTTGCCGCTGCCGACGTCGAAAAGCCACTTGCGCGTGCCGTCGGCCGACTTCTTTTCATGAATCGGCTGGGGCGAGCGGACCTCCGCCATGCGAATGAGCTTCGCGCGGAAGGTCTTCGCGAGATCGGTCATATCCTCGAAGTTGTCTGCGAGGTGGCGATGAATCCAGCGGGTGAGCTGGCGTGCGCGGAAGGGCTTTTCGCCGATTTCCGCGCACCATGCCTTGAGACCGTCCGCGTCGAAATCAAGCAGATTGACCTTCGGCGACTCCTCGCGGATGTCGCCCGAAGGTTGCTTAACGGGCGTCTCGTCAGACATTAGCGGCTGTGAATCGCGAGCGTCGGGAAGAAGTAGGCGATTTCGACGGCAGCCGTTTCCGGAGCGTCGGAGCCGTGAACGGCGTTGGCGTCGATGCTTTCAGCAAAGTCGGCGCGGATGGTGCCGGGGGCGGCCTTCTTCGGATCCGTGGCGCCCATGAGCTCACGGTTCTTGAGGATGGCGCCTTCGCCTTCGAGGACCTGGATCATGACGGGGCCGGAGGTCATGAAGGAGACGAGATCCTTGAAGAAGGGACGTTCGCGGTGAACGGCATAGAAGCCTTCGGCTTCCGCCTGGGAGAGCTGGCGCATCTGGGCGGCGACGATCTTGAGGCCGTTCGTTTCAAAGCGGGAGTAGATCTTGCCGATCACGTTCTTAGCAACGGCGTCCGGCTTGATGATGGAGAGAGTGCGCTCAATAGCCATTTTTTTCTCTTCTGGTAGGAAATTGGTGTTAGGGGAAGATGATGAACCCTTCTTTTCCGCAAGAGGACATGAAAGGAGGAAAGGCCTTCCTGCGCTCAGGCGGGACCGGGCCCATTTCATCAGGCATGCGATTCTATCACGTGGTTTTGCCGAAACTTTTTCGCCCCCGCGACATCAATTGCGAAGAACTATTTCCGAGCGCGCTCGGCCTGAATGAGATTGAGCATTCGGCCGCTCTCCTTCATGAACTGCCCCGCGTAGTCGCCGAAATAGGCGCGCGCCGCCATGAAGCGCCGGATGAACTCCTCCCGGTCGCGGCCGGCAATGACGAGGAGTTCGGGCCAGAGGTTTTCCACATACTGGCGGATCAGATCCGCGTTTCTCGGACTCGCGAGAATGATGTCGGCGTAGAGATGCGGATCCTGCGCAAAGAGGCGCCCCACCATCTCAAGCTCAAGCCGGTAGATGGGAGAGGAGAGTTCGAGAATCTGCCGGATGTCGGGATGAATCTTTGCGAGAAAGGTCCCGTAGGCATAGGTCGTAAAGTGCCGCAGCGCCTGAATGATCGACATGGCGCGGTCGTGCTCTTCGGCCGACACCTCAACCACCCGAGCGCCCCAGATGCGAATCTGCTCGAGAAGGGGCTCCGCCGCCCCGTTGTCGCGTCCGGGCGCAAAGACAAAAACCTGACCCGTGAAACCCGCCACATCGGGCCCGAACATCGGGTGAAGCCCCGCCACGGGGCCGGGGTGAGCAGCAAGCATGGCGTGAACGGGCTCGGTCTTGACGGAGGTGACGTCGCAAAGGAGCGCGTCGGCCGGAATCCGGCCTGCGAGCTGCCTGATCACGGGCACCGTCACGTCGATCGGCACCGACACGATCACGGTGCCAGCGCCGGAGAGAATGTCGTCGGCGCGGTCCCAGTCGCCGCGCTCGAGAATCCGCACGGGCCAGCCCGACCGTTCGAAATGGCTTTTAAGCTGCCGGCCCATGCCGCCCGAGCCGCCCACAATGACGACGGGCTTCGGCTGCGGAACGGAAGAAGGAAAGGCTTCGGCCTTCCCGCGCTTTGCCGCTTCCCTTGCAATCCGCCCGAGAATGTCCTCAAAAAGCCCCGGAGGGAGGCCGGCCTCATCGGCCGCGCCGTGAGGCTGCCCAGCTTCCCCGGCCGCCTCGCGCCCGAGTGATGAAGCGAGCTCAAGGCGCTCGGCAATCAGCCGTGCGAGCGCTGCGTCCGTTTTCTCGAGCTTCAGGCGGATCTCTTCAGAATGCTCCATCAGTGTCCTCATCGGGGTGCTTTCGGGCAGGGTTCTTCTCCGCAGAAGAAAAGACTCACGGGGAAGATCAAGATTCCTGCAAGGTTAATCTCGAAACCGAAAAACGGCATAAGACAAGTGCCTGATATTTGATTTTTCCCGCCTCGGCTAAACTTCCGCACCGAATTAGGGCGCGATGGCGGCGGCGAGCATGCCGCCGAAGCGCCGTGAAAACAAAAATAAAACAAACCAAAAGAGGAAAAGAATCAGATGGGCGACAAACTCACCGTAGACAAGGTCTTTGCCGACAACCTGGGCACGGCCATAGGCGGATGCGTGCGCGATCAGTCCGTAACGCTTTTTTCGAGCGACATTGCCCGTGCGGCGGGCGTCCCCTGGAATCCGATTCCCTTCTTCGGGCGTGCGGAGAAAACGCGCTTCCGCGCCCGCTGGGCGGCGCTCCTTCAGGGCGTGGGCCTCTGGGCGGCGCTCACGGCGATTCCTGAACTTGCGGCCGAAGAGAAGCTTTCGAGAAAAGTCTCCTCCCAGATGCAGGCCTATACGGATGCCATTCTGAAGTCGCCCCTCCTCGAAGCGCTCTCCGAAACGGAAGTGCGCGACTACACGCTCCTGAGGCAGCGCTTCATGCGCCTAGGCGCCTCGCCTGAAGCTTCCAAAGACGCCTTTGCCCGGGCTTTCCTTTCGGCGCTCTCGGGAAAGAGCCCTGCCGAAACCTCGCTCGAACACACCCGCAGGCTTTCTGAAGAAATCGGCGCCGCGTATTCGCTCTTCACGAAGCTCTCGAATACCTGCAAGGCAGAGCCCCTCTCCTACGAACGGGCTTCGAAGAAGAAGTCCTGATCTTTATGGGACGGGCGTTCTTTTCCGGACGCTCTCCAAAGAGAAGGCCGGCATCCCATCCGCGGATCTGCCGGCCTTTTCCTTGTCTTCACGACGGCAAAGCGCCGTCCATCAATTCTCTTCCGAGAGGTGCATCTTCACATTGTCGTCGCCCTCGGCTGCGATGCGGCGTTCAATCGCTTCGGCCTCATCGGACTTTTCAACCGGACGCTCGCCGGGTTCGAGCACCGCGATCGATTCGACGTGGCCCGTGTGCGGGAACATGTTCATGATGCCGGCGGCCCGGATCTTCCAGCCGCCCTCGTGGTGGAGCACCGCGCAGTCGCGGGCAAGCGTCGCCGGATTGCAGGACACGTAGACCACGCGTCCCGGGCGCTTATCAGTTTTAGCGAGCACCCGGGCGAGCGCAAGCGCGCCCTCGCGCGGCGGGTCGATGAGAACGCGGTCGATGCCGCCCAGCGTCTTCTGAAGCTCCTCCCAGTCGGCTTCGCACCAGGTAAAGAGGTTTCGCGCGCGAAACACCGTCTTTGCGGCGAGCCCGTTGTCGGCCGCGCCCTGGCGCGCCCGGGCGACAAGACCTTCGGAACCTTCAATGCCGATCACGCGCTTTGCGCGTCTTGCGATCGGGAGGGTGAAATTCCCGAGGCCGCAGAAGAAGTCCGCCACCTTCATGTCGGGCGTGAGCTCGAGGAGCCTCACGGCGCGCGACACCATGGTTTCGTTGAGCGCATGGTTCACCTGCGTAAAGTCCGTGGGCTTGAAGGTGATGCGGACATTGAATTCGGAGAGTTCTAGCCCGAGCTTGGTTTCGTTCTCGGGGAGCGCCGCGTGCGCCGTTTCCGGGCCCTTGGGCTGGAGCCAGATGTCTAGATTCTTCTCGCGCCCGAAGGCAAGAAGCTTCTCATGATCCTCAGGCGTCACGGGGTCGAGCGTGCGGAAGACGAGCGCCGTACGTCCGTCGCCCCCGACTGCAACCTCGACCTGCGGCATGCGGTCCCGCATGTCGAGATCCTCAATCAAGGCGCGCAGGGGGTCAAGAAGCGCCGAAACATTGGGCGTGAGCACCGGGCACTCGTGCATGTCGGCCACGTAGGAAGAGCTCTTCTCATGAAAGCCCACGAGCACGCCGCCCTTTTTGAGGACGTTTCTCACCGTGAGGCGCGCGCGGTGGCGGTAGCCCCAGTAGGGTCCGTAGATCGGCATCAGCACTTCCTCGGGCTTCACCTTGCCGATGCGCCAGAGGGTGTCAAGGAGAATCCGCTCCTTGAAGGCCACCTGGGCCGAGGGCTCGATGTGCTGCATCGTGCAGCCGCCGCAGGAACCGGGCCCGATGCCGAAATTGGGGCACCGGGGCTGAACGCGCAGAACGCTTTCCTTATGGATTTCCGTGACGCGGCCGATGTCGAAGCTCGTCTTCGAGCGGAGCCGCTCGTAGGTCACGCGTTCTCCGGGAAGCGCTCCCTGAATGAAGACCACCTTGCCGTCCACATGCGCAATGCCGCGCCCTTCCTGGTCAAGGCGTTCGACGTCGACGGTGAAGTATTCGGGAGTGCGCTCCTTCGGTTTAGATCTGCGGCCCATTTTGGTCTCTTTCGGTTTACTGGGATTCTGGAAATTCTGGGGACGGGAAAAGAAAAGCGCCCGACCAGAGAGCCGAAAAGCTCTCAATGACAGGGCGCCTTCGCCCCTCAACGGGATCGGGGCGGAAATTTAGCGCAAAGCGCGGCTTATTGGCGTGCCGGCGGGAGGTATTTCATCGGATCAACGGGCTGGCCCTTGTCGCGGACCTCAAAGCGAAGCATCACGCGGTCGGCGTCGGTGCTTCCCATTTCGGCAATCTTCTGCCCGGCCTTCACCTGGTCGCCCGGCTTCACGACCACCTTGGAATTGTGACCGTAGGCGGTCACGAGGGTCGGCGTATGCTTCACGATCACGAGGTTTCCGTAGCCCTTGACGCCGCCTCCCACGAAGAGGATCTGACCGGCGCCCGCCGCCACGACGACGGAACCTTCCGTCCCGCCGATATCAAGGCCCTTGCCGTTTTTGGCGTAGTCGGAAAGAATCGGACCGCGTGCGGGCCAGAGAAAGCGCGTGCCGGGAATGACGGCAGGCGCTTCCTTCTTTTCGGGCGCCTTGGCTTCATGAACCGCGGGCTTTTCCTCCGCCGCCTTGATCACCGGTTCGCTCGAGGAGGTTTCCGCCGGAGCAATGACGGTTGCGGTTTCAATGGGAGCCTGCGCTTCCAAGCGATGAATCTTCACCGCGGAGCTTGCCGTCGTCACGGGAGCCTTCGTCGCGCGCGGAAGATGCAGCACCTGCCCCAGGCGCAGCGTCGTCGGATCCGTGATGGCGTTCATCTGCATGAGGTCGGAGGCGTTGACGCCGTAGCGCTGGGAGATGTTGTAGATCGTATCGCCCGGGGCCACCGTGTGCGTCGCGCCCGAGTCGGAGATGCCCCCGAGGGTGATCGGGGAATCAAGCGCCGTGCTTTCTCCGGAAGCCACATTTCTGTTGACGATCGGCACCTCGCCGGGCGGAAGCGAGGAGCAGCCTGCGAGCACGAGCGCCGCGGCGCCGAGGATGAAACCGGTACGTGAACGAGATAAAACGCGCATCATCGAAAAAATCTTCTTCTGGAAAAAAGTCCGGGAAATTTAAGCCGTTTCAGACAATCACCGATTGCCCGCAAGCGAATCCGAATCGAACCAGCGGGCGGCTTCGCCCACCTGCCGGTGGTTCGTGAGATCGGTCTGCAGGGGCGTCACGGACACAAAGCCGTGCGAAGTCGCCCAGAAGTCCGTTCCCTCCGCGGCGTCGGCAGGCTTTCCTGCGGCGCCCAGCCAATAGATCGGAAAGCCCCGCGGGCTCATCTCGCGGATCACCGATTCGGCGGACGACCGGCGGCCGAGCCGCGTCGCCCGGATGCCCTGGAGCGCCTCGCGGGGCATGTTGGGCATATTGACGTTGAGGAGCACGGCTTCGCGCTTCTCCCGGATCTGCGGAAGGAACTTCTCGACGACGACGCCTGCGACCTCGGCTGCGGATTCGAGTTCCGCCCAGCCTTTGTCGATCTGCGAAAAGGCGATCGACGGAATGCCGAAAAGATAGCCTTCGATCGCAGCCGCCACGGTGCCCGAGTACATCGTATCGTCGCCCATATTGGCGCCGCAGTTGATGCCTGAAACCACGAGGTCGGGCTTTTCATCGAGGAGCCCCGTGAGGGCAACATGCACGCAGTCGGAAGGCGTTCCCGAAACCACGTAGAGGTCGTCGCCCGGCATGTGCTCGACCGTGAGCGGGCGGTTGAGCGTCAGGGAGTTCGAAGCCCCGGAGTGGTTGTGGTCGGGGGCGACGATCGTGACGCGCCCGAAGCGGCGCATGGCTTTCGCGAGCGCCGCAATGCCGGGCGCCCGATAGCCGTCGTCGTTCGATACGAGAATGTGCATGGGAAAGAATTAATCCGTTCTGAAGTCCTTTGGGATTTACGGATTTTATCCCGCCTGAGGCGCGTTCCCGGGGCATGCCTCCCGTTCGCTCGAATTTGCTTACAGTTTGAGAGCCGTTTCAGAAGTCTTCCGAGAAGATTCTGGATTCGGGGAACATCATCGTAAAGGTCGAGCCTTTTCCCGGCGTCGATTCAATGAGAAGTTCGCCGCCGTTGCGTCTCAGCACATGCTTCACGATGGCGAGCCCGAGCCCCGTGCCCCCGGTGTCGCGCGAGCGCCCCTTGTCGACCCGGTAGAAACGCTCCGTGAGGCGCGGAATGTGCTTTGCCTCAATGCCGATCCCAGTGTCCTTCACCGACAAAGCCGCCCCCATGCCGGCGCGCTTCCATGCGACCGCAATCGAACCGCCATCCGGCGTATAGCGGACGGCGTTTGAAACGAGATTCATGGCGGCGCTTCGGATTTCATCCGCGTCGCCGATCAACGAGATGTCTTCGGTCTCCAGCGTGATGTGGTGGCGCCCGAGGGAGAGAGCCTTCCCCTCCCGCACCACGTCCTCGATGAGCTTCGGCATGGCGATCACCTCGGCGTCGGCATCATCCGACTCGTCCTTGTTTTCAAGGCTCGACAAAAGGAGGAGGTCGTCGAGAAGCGAGCGCATGCGGGTCGCCTGCTCGAGCATGAGCTGCCGGTGGCGCTCAAGCATTTCGGGCGGGAGCTTCCCGGCATCGACCTCCATATTGAGGAACCCGCTGATTACCGTGAGGGGCGTTCTCAGTTCGTGGCTCACGTTTGCGACAAAGTCGCGCCGCATGTCGTCGACGCGCCGGCGTTCCGTCACGTCATGCGTGACGATCATCATGTGGCGAAGGTCGGGCGCAACCACGGCCACTTCAAGCTCCCTTCCGGCCCGGTCCAGAAACGCATAGTGGCGGGAATAGTTTCTTTCAAGAAGCCACCGGCGGAAGTCTTCATCCTTCACCGCCTCAAAGAAGCTCGCGCCGAGGGACGCCGCCTCCAGACCGAAATGCTCCATCGCGCTTTTATTCACCCACTCGAGCCGCCAGTTTTCGCCGAGAATCGTGACCCCTTCCGGGAGAAGCGCGAGGGTCTGGCGATAACGCTGATCGCGGTCGCGGATGCGCTTGTCCTTCTTTTCGTCTTCCTTCAGAAGCGACTGCCAGAGGCCTGCCGCCAGAAGAAAAATCAGAATCACCGATCCTGCCCAGACAATCGTCACGGCGTTCGACGCGAAGCGCACGTTGAGAAAGACGGCAAGAATCGAAATAAGAAGAAAGGCAGCGGCGAGCACGATCCCGCGCCGCCTCAGATGCTCGCCTCTTTTTTCCTTCTTTTCCGTATTCGCAGCGGCCTGAGCTGAAAGTCCGTCGGCCAAGGTGGGAAAGACGTCCCCTGCATCGTCGCGTCCCGTCATGGATATGCCTCCCGCGATTACAGAATCAAACGTCCCGGCAGCGGTAGCCGACGCCCCGCACCGTTTCGATGAGATCCTCGGCGGCCGTTCCGGCAAGCGCCTTTCTCAGGCGCAGCATGTGTACGTCCACCGTGCGCTCGTCGACGAACGCGCTCGGCCAGACGGCATCGAGCAGGTTCTGGCGCGAAAAGACCCGGCCCGGCTTCGACGCAAAGAGGGAGAGAAGCTTGAATTCCTTCGCTGAGAGCTTCAAAGGCACCCCGTCCGCTGTGGCCTCAAAGCGCGTTTCATTCATCAGAAGCGGTCCGCAGGTGATGACGTGTTCATGCTCTTCGGCCGGAGCGGCGTTCACAGGCGCGCCCGACCCGCCCTTCCGGCGAAGCACCGCCCTCACGCGGGCGGTGAGCTCCCTCGGGAGGAAGGGCTTCACGACATAGTCGTCCGCCCCGGCGTCAAGACCCGCCACCCGGTCGGCCTCGTCGCCGCGGGCAGTGAGAAGAATCACGGGGAGCCCGGCCGTGTCGGAAGAGGACCTGAGGTCCTTCAACCAATCGAGCCCGGAGCGGTCGGGAAGCATCCGGTCAAGGAGCACAAGGTCGGGGCGGTCCTTCCGGAACGCTTCCTTTGCCTCGGCAACGCTTCCCGCGCGCGCGGTGCGAAAGCCTTCGGCCTCGCAGACAAAAGCAACAAGCTCGCGAATGGCGGCTTCATCCTCAACGATCAGGAGGAGCGGTGCGGTCATGGAATCGTGAAATGAATCGGAAAAGAGATGGCGTCAGGGTGCGCTTCAGTCCGCTTCATCGTCGTCATCAGAAGATTCCTCATGCGCGATCTTTTCGTGGCGGATGTCGAGCCCCTCAACAATAAAGATAATCGCCTCGCCGACATTCTGCATGTGCGCGGCAACACGTTCGAGCGCGCGGTTGATGCGGATGAATTCAAGTCCGTCATCGAGCGTAACGGCATTCATCTTCATGCGGGAGACGGTTGCCGTCAAGGCGTCATGCACCTGCCCGGACACCAGGTCGCGCTCTTCGACGAGATGGCGTGCCGCCTTCGCGTCCATGCCGACCAAAGCCGCATTCATTTTGTCGGCCATGCCCTTCAAGCGCTCGAGCACGGAAACGAGTTCCGTGAGCGCCTCTCCGGCCTGCCCTACGGCCGGGTTGGCAAGGCGGCAGATGCCCTTGGCGGCATTCCGCACCTCATCCCCCATCCTCTCGAAGTCGTTCGTCATTCTCCAGCAGCCTAGGAGCATCCTCAGATCCACCGCCTGAGGCTGGCGCTTGGAGATGAGCATCTCCATAAAGGCGTCGAGCTCCTTTTCCCAGAGATTGATCAAGGCATCGCGCTCGACCACCTTCTCGGCTTCCTCGCGATTCAAGCCCGCGAGCGCAGTGGAAAGCGCCGAAAGCTGCCCGCGCACGGCCCCCGCCATGTCGAGCATGTTGGAGAGAAGGCTCTTCAGCTCCGCGTCGAAAGCCTTCACGATATGTTCTTTTTCGGTCATCGCCATTTCCTTTTTCCCCTTCCGCCTTTAACCGAATCTGCCGGTGATGTAGTCCTCAGTTGCCTTCTTTTCGGGGCGCATGAAGATCTTCTGGGTGCTGCCGAACTCAATCAATTCGCCCAGATACATGAAGGCCGTGTAGTCCGAGACGCGCGCCGCCTGCTGCATGCTGTGCGTGACGATCACGACCGTGTAGTCCTTCTTCAATTCATTGATGAGGTCTTCAATTCTTGCCGTTGAAATCGGGTCGAGAGCCGAGCAGGGTTCGTCAAGAAGCAGCACCTCGGGCTTCACGGCAATCCCGCGGGCAATGCAGAGACGCTGCTGCTGGCCGCCCGAGAGGGAGGTGCCGGGTTCATTCAACTTCGCCTTCACGTCGTCCCAGAGCGCGGCTTTTTTAAGCGCCCATTCGACGCGCTCCGTCAGTTCCGCTTTCGTGAGTCTTTCCCGCAGCCTCACGCCGTAAGCGATGTTGTCGAAGATCGACATTGGAAAAGGCGTCGGACGCTGGAAGACCATGCCGACGCGCGACCGGAGCGCCGTCACGTCGATTGAAGGATCGAGCACCTCCATGCCGGAAAGCCTGATCGAACCTTCGGCGCGCTGCTCCGGATAAAGATCCTGCATGCGGTTCAGGGACCTCAGGAGCGTCGACTTGCCGCACCCCGAAGGGCCGATGAAGGCGGTGACGCACCCTTCGGGAATCTTCATCGACACGTTCTTGAGCGCGTGGAAATTCCCGTAGTACACGTTGAGATTCTGAATGTCGATCTTCGCGGGCGGCATTTCCTTTTCTGCCGGCTCGTTGAGATGATCGGGATGAATCATGGTCATTTCGTGTTTCTCTTATGTTGGGGTTGTCTCTTGACTCTTGCTCTAAAGGCTTCTCTCACCATCAGCGGCGGCAGCGTTCGCGGATCCAGATCGCCGCGGAGCTCATGAGAAGCACGAGTACAAGCAGAACAAGCGCAGTGCCGTACTGAATGGGGCGCGTCGCTTCAATGTTGGTGCCCGAAGTCGCGAGCACGTAGATGTGGTACGGAAGAGCCATGACTGGCTCGAAGGGCGAAACGCCGTCCTTCGGCGTAAAGAAGACGCTGCCGGTGTACATGATCGCGGCGGTTTCGCCTGCGGCGCGCGCGAGGCCCAGAATGGCGCCCGTGAGGATGCCGGGAAGCGCATTGGGAAGCACCACCTTGAGCGTCGTCTCTCTTCTCGAGGCTCCGAGCGCAAGACTCGCCTCACGCCAGTCCTGGGGCACCTGCGAGAGGGCCGCTTCCGTCGTATTGATGATGATGGGAAGGGACAACACCGCAAGGGTGAGGATGCCGGAGAGGAGGCTCACGCCGAAGCCGCAGAAAACGACGAAGAAGGTGAGGCCGAAGAGGCCGAAGACGATGGAGGGCACGCCCGCAAGGTTCGCGATCGAAAGCCTCGTCATCGTGACCCAGGCCGAGGGGCGGCTATATTCATGGAGGTAGACCGCGCTCGCCACGCCGAGCGGGAGCGCAATCACGAGCGCGCCCACCGCGAGGCAGAAGGTGCCGAGAATGCAGGGCAGAATCCCGCCCTTCGTCATGAGGTCGCGCGGAGGTTCGGTGAGGAACTCCCACGAGAGCGCGGGCCAGGCGTTGACGATGATGAGGCCGATGATGCCTAAGAGCGCCGCAATGTCAATCACGACCGCAAGGCGCATGATCGTGAAGCCAGAGGCTTCAGCAAAGCGGCGAAGCACTGCCGATTTCATTTGTTTTTCTCCAGCCCGAAGCGGCGCGCCGCATACCAGGCGCAGAGATTGAAGACGAACGTGATGAGGAAAAGCACGAGACCCGTCGCATAGAGCGCGTGATAGTGGGCGTCGCCCACGGCGGCCTCAGCCATCTCCGCGGCAATCGACGAAGTCATGGGTCTCACCGGATCGAAGATCGATTCCGGAATAATCGCGGCGCCGCCCGCCACCATCAGCACCACCATCGTTTCGCCGATGACGCGCGAGATGCCGAGCATGACGGCCGTTGCAATGCCGCCCATCGCCCAGCGAAGCTCCACTTTGACAAGCGTTTCCCAGCGCGTGGCGCCGAGCGCGAGGCTCGCTTCGCGAATGCCGCCCGGAACGTTCCGAAGCGCATCCTCGGAAATCGACGCGATCGTCGGCACGCACATGAAGGCGAGCATGATCGACGCGTTCGTGAGATTGAGGCCCGTGGCAAGACCGAAGGTGTTCTGAAGCCAGGGCGCCAGAATGATCATGCCGATGAAGCCGATCACGACGGACGGAAGCGCCGCCATGAGTTCGATCATGGGCTTCACGACCCGCTTCATGCCGTCGGGCATGCCGGCGTGGATGGCGCAGGCCGTGAGCACCCCGGTCGGAACGGCGATCACGGTAGTGAGCGCCGCGCAGGCAAGCGACCCAACGATCAGGGCGCCGATCCCGAAGACCGGCGGATCATCGGTCGGATACCACTCGGTTGAAAAAAGAAAGTCCTTGAGCGAGACCTGAGAGAAGATCGGCAGCGCCTGGCTGAGCAGAAATAAAACAATGGCGGCGAGCGCAAGCACGCTTACGCCGGCCGCCATCGCGAGGCACCGCCGGAAGGTCTGATCCGCCCTGAGTTTTGCGGGCATTGCGGCCATTCCGACTGCTCCAGTTTGTTCTGGAATCGATTACTTCAGATCAACGGGAACAAAGCCCGCCTTCTGAACATCCTTCTGGCCCTCAGCCGAGAGCATGAACTTGATGAGGTTCGCGGCGCTCGCCTTCACGTCGCCCGCAGTGAAGAGGTAGAGATCGCGGGCGATCGGCCAGGTCTTGTCCTTGGCGGACTGCATGCCGGGCTTGACGTTGTTGACTTCGAGCGCATGGGTTTCCTTATCCATGTAGCCGACGCCAATGTAGCCGATCGCATTGGGGTTCTGAGAAACCGCCTGCACGACGCCGCCGTTCGAAGCCTGAATCAGAGCGCGCGGAGAAACGCGGGTCTTCCCCATCACGAGTTCCTGGAAGCACTCGAACGTACCCGAAGAGGAGTCGCGGCCGACCACAACGATCGGAGCCTTGGCGCCGCCCACTTCATCCCAGGACTTCACCTTGCCGGCGAAGATGTCTTTCAACTGAGCCATCGTGAGACCCTTGACGCCGTTTTTCGGATTCACGACCGGGATGATGGCGTCGTGCGCAACCGTGTAGCGCGTCACCTTCTTCGAGTGCGACTCGAAGTCCTGCGCTTCCTTGGCCTTCAGATCGCGCGAAGACATCGCAACGTCCGTCATGCCGTCGCGAAGGGCCTTGATGCCGTTGCCGGAACCCGTGCCCGAGATCGTCACGGTGACGCCGGGATTGGCCTTCATGAAGCCTTCCGCCACGAGCTGCATCGCCGGCAGAACCGTCGTGGAGCCGTTAACCGTCACGGTATCGGCAGCGTAGACATTGCCCATCACGGCAAAACCAGCCAGAGCGCCGAAAACGGCAGCCATCTTGTTCGTCATTTCACTTCTCTTACAAAAACAATGAATCTGAAATTCGGTGTGCCGGAGAACTCTCGGTCTCCCTGAAGCACGAGAGGCAGTATGTAAAAGTGAATTGAACGGGCAGTGACGTTTTCGTTAAGGTTTCGTGACGGCTCGCGAATGTGCGTCATCAAAGCGTCATAAAAGATAATTTTCCTTCGCAGTTTCCAATGAATCTGCCGCAGAGCGTTTTCCGGACCCATCCGGCATCCGTTTTACTCGGCGTCTTCCAAGGCAAAACACGGGTCAATCCTCTGCGAACGCCGTCCTTCATTTCAGACCGTATTGGAAGCGCACCTCCTCAAAGATCGTGATGTCGTGCGTGCCAAGCTCTTTCGGGCGCTTCACCTTGCCGCTCGCTGCCCGCACTGCGCGAAGCGCGGCTTCGTCAAGAACTTTGTCGCCCGAACTTTTCTTAAGCTTTATGCCGAAAAAGCGGCCTCCCGCATCCGCATGAAAGACAACAAGCGCAATGCCTATCAGATCCTTGCGTCCTGAATCGAGACGATGAGCATGAATCAGCGCATTCACCTCGTCCAGATATTGCCGGTAGAGCATCCGGCGCCGTTCAGCCATCTTTTCGGCGTCGGGGCCCCGCCCTGTTTCCACGGCTCCAATCGCCAGCGCGCCGGACTCAGAAACACTCACGCTTTCAAGCGCATTGAGGTCAATGCGGATATCCGTGAAGCCGCTTCCCGGAGCATCCGGATCTGCAATGCCGATCAGAAAAACGGCATGAATGCCGATGGAGGCTGCAAAGCCGATCCTCATGCTGTCTGAAAGGTGCATCTCAGAAGCCTCCGTCAGTCTTTCTCGGGCGCCTGCGCGGCAACCATGAGCTTCTCTCCGCCCATGCGGCGAACCTGATCGACCAGGTAGATAAGCGCTTCAACGGGGGCCTTGGGTGCGGCGAGGAGTACGAGCTGACCGGTTTCGGCCCTCAGGCGTGCAATCGTTTCGTGGAGCTTGTAAGGAAGGTCTTCCCTTGCGATCGGCACATCATCGATCATGAAGCCTCCCGATTCTAGAAGCCTCACCTCCACGATTTTCCCGGTAATCGCGCGCGTTGCCTGCGCGGGCGGCAGCTCAATATCGAGCCCGCGGATCGTGAAGGATGCGGCGATCACGAAGAAAAGCAGCAGGATGAAGACGACATCCATCAGGGGCGTCATGTCAAGCGCATCGCGAAGCCCCGTTCTCGTGCGAATGCGGATCATGAACAAGACTCCTTCTGAGGCTTCTCGGCGCCTTTTTCCGCCAGGACGATGTTGGCGGCAAGCGTCAGAAATTCTCCCATGGCATCCGCTTTGGTCTGAAACCACGCCGCCGCAATGTAGGCCGGTATGGCGATGATGAGGCCGGCTGCAGTCGTAATGAGCGCTTGCCAGAGGCCGCGCGAGAGTTCGCTCATGTCGACCCCGGTCGTTGACGATGAGACGACGAAAAAGGCCCCGATCATGCCGAGCACGGTTCCGAGAAGACCCAGCAGCGTTGCCGACTTCGCGAGTACCGTGAGGAGCGAAAAGTGCTTTTCCATTTTCAAAATGATGGATTGACCGGCAGCTTCAAGAAGCCTCTCGTCCGGATGCTCTCTTTCCAGAACGCTCGAGAAGCTCGCGAGCGACTCGTTGCTGCGAACGGCTTCGATAGCGCGTTCCGGGGAATCCTGCGGCAAAAGCGACGGCACGCGATAGCCTGAAAGCACAAGGAACCTTTCGATGATGATGGCGACGACCGCCACCGAAATCGCCAAAAGCGGCCACATGATCGGACCGCCCAGGAAAATGATGTCCATGATTCCGCTCCTTTCGGATTCTGTGACTTCCTGAGAGAGGGTTTACGCTTCGCTCCCGCGGATGAAAACAAGAAAGTTTCTGCCTTCAGCAAAAGCGCTCTCATCGACTTCCGGCGGCACCGGTTCGCAGTGAAGACGCCCGCTTGCATACTGAATCAGCAATCGTCCTTCATCTTCGATTTCAGCCACGCCCTTGACGCGAAGCAGCGCCTCCCCTTCTTGAGCAATCATGCTCTGGAGCGCATTGAGAGAAATTGCCTTCTCGAGCTGAAGGGTTCTAGCTCTGAAGCGAACCGCAGCATCGTCATTTCGAGAGGGCGCGCCAAATGCTGCGGCGCTCTTTCCCCAAAGTCCCGAGAGACGAGTTGCGGTGGCGGAAGACCTTCCGCTCCGGGACGGGAGGTCAAGCGCTTCTTCATCAAGCCAGTGTTCGTAGTAGCGGTCGAGAACTGCAAAAGGAATCCGCCCGTGATCGGCTTCAATAATGAGCGCTCTGGGGTTCATCTGGTGAAGAGATTTCCCGAGGTCCCTGAGAGCTTCTTCCGCAACAGCGTCCGCCTTGCTCTCGATAATCACGTCCGCACTTTCAATCTGATCGCGGATAGCCACGTCCTTCATCCTCTCCGGGTGCTGCGTAATGTCAAGGCTGTCGGCAACCGTAATGAGAAGACCGCGCTTCACAAGGTCGTTCAGAGTCCAGAGCGAATCCATGACTGCGGAAGGCGATGCAACACCCGTGGTTTCGAGAATGAACTGCTCAGCGGGCGTTGCCGCAATAAGGCGCTCAATTCCAGGTCTCAGACTATCCGCGAGCGAGCAGCATACGCACCCGTCGTCAAGAGGCTCAACCCTCGTCTGCCCCGAAAGAATGAGGCTGTCGAGATCCGCCTCGCCGAACTCATTCTGGATGACGCCCGTGAACCGTTCGCGTCCGTGAAGATATTCGAGCCATTCGCGAAGAAAAGTCGTTTTCCCGGACCCGAGAAAGCCCGTGACGACATGCACGACCGGAAGATTTTCGAGCGCTTCGGCACGGGGCTTATGCTCGAAATAGCGCCGCTTCATGCGTCTTCCGGGCAGTTTTCCCCCGAGGGAACCCGCCGCGAAGGAAGGTTCGAGCGTAAGGTCATGCTGCCCCTCGCCTTGCTCAGCATTCAGAATGCTTTCTCCGGAGGAAGAAAGCGCCGCTTCAATCGTTTTTGAGAAAAGCGTGAAGAGCGTCATGCCGAGCCTGCGCTCGGCAGAGGGAAATTCAAGCGTTAAGAGGATGCCGGAACCGTCCGCCGGAATATTGAGTTCAAGGCTTCCGAACTCAAAATCAGAAAAATCGCCCGAATGAAGAGAAAGATCCCGAACTTTTGCCCGAAAAACCTCGCTCTCGAGCGCCTCCTCCGGGAAATAGAAGATCCGGAATCGCCCCGTAATGAGGCCGCCGCCCGCGTCTTCATCGAGTGATTCAATGCCGAAAATTCCCGTCAGGCCCGCAGTCCTCAGAGACCAGGCAGCGCCTCTTGCAAAGGATGGCCTGACGCCGCGCCAGCCGATCAGGCGGGCTTGTGTACGGTCCAGATGAATGGCGCCGATCAGCGCCGTCATGATGGAGACGGATTCGGTGCCGGATTCTTCGCTGAGCGGTCTCGGAAGTATGCGCGATAAGAGCATGGGCGGATCCCGAAATGGAATTGGATGAAACGCTTCATCGGGGAGAGGCAGAGAACAATGACCTGCCGCTCCCCTTCAAGAACGCCGCACTCTGCTATGACGGGAAGGTGAGCGTATCGCCGTTTCCGAGATAGTTGGTTGTCTTCGAGCGGAAGCGTGCCGTTCCCTTGACGACGGGGTAGCCCGCGTCGACGAATTTCTGTGCGGTGATGAGGCCCGTGCAGTGGTTGCACCCAACCTTCTGGAGATTCCACTTCTTGAGTCCGATCACAAGGTCGTCGTACTTAGGATCCCAGTCATCGAAGGGCGAGATGTGAAGACCGCCGTATAGGCCGTAGAACTGATCCTTTTCGTAGGCAATCTCCTTATAGGCCGTATCGGCGAACAGAATGATGCCCTGGTGGCAGCAGCCCGTGATCGAAACAAGTCCCACGTCCTTTACATTGCAGTACATCGACATTTCGCCGAAAACGCGAAAGATGATCGGGCACTCGAACTGGTAAAGCGCAACACCGTCCTGAATGCGATGGAGCCCCTTGCTTACTTCCGTTACCTTTCCGACATGCCCGGACTTTTCCATGTAGTCCTTGCCTTCCGGATAGAAGGTCGAGGGACGGTAGACGTGGATATTGGGAGCATATTTTGCGACGACGGGGAAGCCCCAGTAATGGTCCATGTGTTCATGCGTCGAAATGAAGGCTTCGATCTCGTTGTTGGCGAGCATCTTGTCGACGCCTTCGCGCTTGAAGCACGTATCCATCCACTGATAGTTCCAGCCGCAGTCAAAGAGATAACGGGTCTTTTTGCCGTCGAGCGCCTCAATTTCGACGAGACAGGAGAAGCCCCCTGCGTTGTCGGGATGGCGGCAGACTTCCTTCGCCGCATTCCATGCGCCGTCGAGATCGTGCTTTGCAAGATAGGGCGAAAGCAGCTTCATGCCGTCGGCATAGGTGCCTTTTCCGGCACCCTTGCCGTTGCCGAAAGGCGCCCAGTTGTAGGTGTACTGGTCGACGAGCAGTCCGCCCGAAGCCGTAACGTCTTCCATGAAGATCTTGTTGTCGAACCAGCTCGTTTCCGAGATGTTGATGATCTTCACGGATTTGCAGAGGCCGATGTCGGTGGTGCCGCGAACAGTTTCCGGCAGAAGAATCCGGCGCATGGGCGAGTAGCTGAACGCCCCCATGGCGCCTACCGTGCCGATGCCGGCGCCGAGCGCGGCGCCCGAAAGCAGAAGTTTGCGTCTGTCCATTTTCTTAAAACCTTCAATGTTCGTTAATCAACCAGCGTGAAGTTCGCCGAAAGAATCGGCAGGAGCCAGATGAGTGCTATGTAGAAGACGACGCCGGCGACGATGCCGATGATGAGACCAGCAGTCATTTCAGAGCGCCAGATGGTGCGGGCTTCGTCTTCAGCTTCAGCGGCCTTCACTTCTTCAGGCGTACGCATCTTCAGCTTCCATCCGGGCCAGCCGTCCATGAACCACCAGTTCACGAGCCAGATATTGATGAGCCAGATCATCGGAATCATCGGGAACTGCTGCGGATGCGAGAACCCTTTCTGCGTCCCGAGAACGAAATGCGCGTACTTGTAGTAGAGGCAGTAGATGAGGGATGCGCCGACAATGACGATCGTCGTGCGGATGAGAATGTTGACGGGTTTGGAGAACTTGTGAGGCCAGTTGCCGCAGTAGAACTGCAGGAAGAGTGCCGGAACAAGGCAGAAGATTGCGGTTTCGCCCACGTGGAGCCAGCGCCAGTCGGGAGCTGCGTCGCGGCGATGACCTCGAATCGCTTCACCCCATGTCAGTTCCTGCATGTACCAGAAGAAGAAGCAGAGAGCGACCGAGATCACGATGATGCCGAAGAAGAGTGCAGTGCGTCTGAGCCACGGCGTCTTGATGAGCGTAAAGGGATAGCGCTCCCAGATGCCTTCCATGAACCAGACGACGACCGTGCAGCACATGATCCAGGCAACGTGGAAGTTGGCCGAAACGGTCTCAGCGAACTCTTCCCAATAGGGCGGCGTAATGGCGGTGAAGTACTGCCACGGGTAGTAGAGAATGCCCATGTGGTTGTGCATCGTCATCAGATAAATGACGAGCGAAAGGGCAAAAGTGCCGAGCCAGATTGAGAAGCCCTTATAGGGCTGCACCAGATCCTGCCAGGGACGCCCCTCGAGGGCGACAACCCAGGCCGGGCTGATCCATGAAGCAATGACGGCAAACATCATGCAGGCCTGAGCGGCGTATTCCGTCGCGTAGAACTCCGTGAGTCCAGGGAGCTTCTGCAGCTGGTCTGGATTGAAGTACGCAAATGCCGTGTTGCCGAGAATGCCTTCGAAGAAGCCGTGGATGATGACGATGAGAAGGCCAACGGAAATCAGCGAAAGGACTACGCCTTTCTGAAGCGGATGCGCCGTTTCCAGCCATTTTCTGCGGAATGGCCAGAAGTCGAAGATGTAGGCCATCCAGATCAGGATGATGAGCCACCAGCGGCAATAGTTGTAGCCCACATAAGGCGTATAAAAGCGCATGATGCCGCGCGGGTCCTGGAAGATCCACCAGGTGACGGCAAAGATGGCAAGCGTGAAGACGAGATTCGCAAGCGCAGACCACGGTCCGCTCCAGCGCTTGACGAGCTCGCGCTGCTCAAGAAAAGGCAGTTGGTCCCGAGACATTTTTCCTCCCGGCTGTTCGAGGGCGCCGTCTTCAGGAAAAAGAAACGAAACGAAGCAGAAGCGGGTTTGATTTCTTCCGGACAGGAGGCGTTGGGAAAACTTCGCCTCTAGCGGAAATTTCCTGTTATAGGTCTGGCGAGCGCTCCTTTGATTGTCCCCATATGGGATTTCGGCCAATTGTCAATAATTAGCGTCTTTCCTCTCAGTCATTCTCGTTGCCGCAACTTGAATAAGATATTCGCATTAACCCTTCAGGGTTACTGAGCATTGAAATATAGAAAATATCCTGAGAAAAATTATATAAAACAATCGGTTAAGTAAACGGATTGTTTACTGCAGCAGGCCGTCTGATGCGCTGCAAGCGCAAGTCTCAACGCTTCTCATTAAGCGCATACAAATTAAAAAGAGTGACCCTGGCGGCATTGACGAACTGAGGAGATGCCACAAATTCACGGTGCTCTGCCGTGAAGCATAAAAAAGCAAGTCGATTGCTTTGAACCTGCTCGAAAGGGTTAAAGCTTTTTCCAGGCAACAAAAAAGGCCATCTTGCGATGACCTCATTTGTTCTGGTCGGGGCGGCGGGATTCGAACTCGCGACCCCTTGCACCCCATGCAAGTGCGCTACCAGGCTGCGCTACGCCCCGAACAGAAGCGGAATATTACCTGAAGATTTCGAAAAAAGCAAATTCAGGTTGAGTCCGCTTATTCCTTGTCCTTGAGGACGGCGCGCGTGCGGCGGGTGCGCGGCTGTTCCTGCGGCGGAATCAGGTTGGTCGTCACGCGGGCGTTGAGCGTTCCCGAGGGATGGAAGGTGACGACGCGGCGCTCGGTGATAGTCACCGTTTCGCCGGTCTTGAGATTGCGGCCCGGACGGGCAACCTTGTCGCGCACGGAGAAATTGCCGAGACCCGGAATCTTCACCGTGTCGCCCTTTTCAAGGTGCTCGGCGATGAGTTCGAAGAAGGTTTCGACGATGAGCTTCGCATGCGGACGATCAAGGTCCGGAATCTGTGCGATCAGCGCTTCGGCAATGCTCGCCTTATTGAGCGTGCGAATGTCCTGATCGTCCTGTTTTTCTTCCTGATCTTTCATATGTCTTCTTTTCTGTCGATGGAAATTGCTTAGGGCTGATGCCGGTCCGCTCTCCACAAACGGACCGGCAGCGGAATTACTGACGCAGGCGAGCGCCCTTTTCCTCGAGCACTTCGAGAATAGCGCGCACGGCGCCTTCCGTCTGCTCGTCGTTCAAAGCCTCATCGGTGCGGGAATTAAGTTCAATCGCAAAGGCGAGCGACTTTTCGCCCGCGCCCTCGCCTTCCTTCGGACGATAGAGGTCGAAGAGGCGGAAGTCCGTGAGGGGCGCGAGACGCAGATCCTTCTTCTTCGCGGCAGCAACCGCGTCGAAGAGCACCTGAACCTCCATGTCGGCAGGAACCACCACAGCGAGGTCGCGCGTGACGGGCTGGAACTTGCTCACGGGCTTGTAGTCCGGAAGCGGCAGTTCCATGAGCGGGTCGACGGCGACTTCGAAGACCACCGGCGCATGCGTGAGGTCGAACTGCTGCATGACGCGCGGATGGAGTTCGCCGATGAAGCCGATGCGCTTATCGCCCACGTAGATGCCGGCAGAACGCCCCGGATGGAGCGCCGGGAAGGATTCCTTCACGAAGCGGGCCTTGAGCGGACGGATGAGACGCTCAACGTCGCCCTTCACGTCGAAGAAGTCGACGCGGCGGGCGGCAACGCCCCACTGCGCATCATCGGCCGTACCGTAGGCGAGGCCTGCGATGTGCTGCGGCTGGCGCACGCCCTTCACCGTCCAGGGGCCTTCCTCAACCGAGGCATCGGGGAAGAAGACGCGGCCGAGTTCGAAGACGCGGACGCGCTCAGCGCGGCGATTGAGGTTGTAGCGGAGGATGTCGACGAGGCCGCCGATCAGCTGCGTACGCATGACGGAAAGCTGCGAGGCGATCGGATTGAGGAGACGAATCGGCTTCTCATTCGCGGCGAACGCGACTTCCCATTCTTCGGGGACGAAGGAGAAGTTGATGAGTTCCTGGTACCCGAGGTCCGCCATTTCAAGGCGCAGCGCATGCGCGGAGCGGCGCTCCTCGCGCGAGGGCTTCATCGCGATGCGGGCGAGGGGGGGACGGTCCGGAAGCTTTTCATAGCCCCAGAGGCGGGCAACTTCCTCAATCAGATCCTCTTCGATTTCGATGTCGAAGCGGAAGGAAGGCGGCACGACCGTGAAGACGCCGTTTTCGAGCGTGTACTCGAACCCGAGGCGCTTGAAGCTCTCTTCCATCGATTCGAGCGGAATGTCGACGCCCACCACCTTGCAGCAGCGGTCGACGCGCATCTTGACCGGAGCGCGCTCGGGGAGGTTCGCGACCACATCCTCGACCGGACCCACCTTGGTTTCGGGCGTGCCGCAGATGTCGAGAACGAGCTGCGTGATGTATTCGAGGTGCTCGGCCGTGCTCGCATAGTCGACGCCGCGCTCATAGCGGTAGGCGGCATCGGTCGAGAAGTTGAGCTTCCTGCAGCGGCCCTGAATGGCCTTCGGGAACCAGAAGGCGGATTCGATGAAGAGGTCCGTCGTTTCGTCGTTGATGGACGACCGGTCGCCGCCCATGATGCCCGCCAGGCACTCGGGCTCGTCGCCCGCGCAGATGACGCCGTACCAGGGGGTGAGTTCAACCGTTTCGCCGTTCAGAAGCTTGACGGATTCGCCGTCGCGCGCCCAGCGCACGGTGAGGCGGTCGGCATTCAGCTTCTTGATGTCGTAGAAGTGCGTGGGGCGGCCGAGCTCGAGCATCACGTAGTTCGAGATGTCTACAAGCGCCGAAACCGAACGCTGACCAGCGCGCTCAAGGCGCGACTTCATCCATTCCGGGGTCTTCGCCTTCGGGTTGAGGTTCCGGATCACGCGGCTCGAGAAGCGGCCGCAGAGGTCGGGCGCCTGAATCTCGACGGGGAGCCTGCACTCGCACGTGGCGGGAACCGGAGCCATCGAGGGGAGAATGAGAGGCGCGCCCGTAATGGCGTGCACGTCGCGGGCGACGCCCACGACGGAAAGCGCATCGCCGCGGTTGGGCGTGAGCTTCAGCTCAATCTTCGCGTCGTCAAGACGCGCATATTCGCGGATGTCTGTGCCGATCGGCGCGTCGTCCGGAAGGATCCAGATGCCGTCGTGGTTCTCGTTGATGCCGAGTTCGCGCGTTGAGCAGAGCATGCCCATCGACACCACGCCGCGCAGTTTGCTCTTCTTGATGCGGAAGTCCCCGGGGAGCACCGCGCCGATCGTGGCGCAGGCAACCTTGATCCCGGCACGCACATTGGGCGCGCCGCAGACGATCTGGAGGGTCTCGCCCGTGCCGGCATTCACTTCGCAGACATGGAGGTGATCCGAATTCTCGTGGTCGCGGCAGGTGAGGACCTCGGCGACGACGACGCCCGAAAAGGCGGGAGCAGCGGTCGTGACTTCCTCAACCTCAAGGCCCGCCATCGTAAGGGCTTCGGCGAGCTCATCGGTCGAAAGCGCCGGATTGACGTACTGGCGCAGCCATTCTTCAGTGAAAATCATTTTTCTCTTCTCTCTCCGCCGTTATCAGTTGAACTGCTTCAAGAAGCGCAGATCGCCCTCAAAGAAGAGGCGCAGATCGTCGATGCCGTAGCGCAGCATGGTGAGGCGCTCAAGGCCGGAGCCGAACGCAAAGCCGATGTACTTTTCGGGATCAAGTCCGTAGTTGCGCACCACGTTCGGATGCACTTCGCCGGCGCCCGAAATCTCAAGCCAGCGGCCCTTGCGCGGACCGCTCGTGAACATCATGTCGACTTCGACCGAGGGTTCGGTGAAGGGGAAGTAGGACGGACGGAAGCGGACGATCAGGTCGTTCGTCTCAAAGAAGCAGCGAAGGAAGTCGCTGTAGACGCCCTTCAGGTCCGTGAAGCTGATGTTCTCGTCGATCCAGAGGCCTTCGACCTGGTGGAACATGGGCGAATGGGTTGCATCGCTGTCGACGCGGTAGGTGCGGCCCGGGGCGATCACCTTGATGGGCGGCTGATGCGTGCGGGCATAGCGCACCTGCATGGGCGACGTATGGGGACGAAGCGGGAGCGGCCGGCCCTCGTCGTCGTTTCTGTCGACGTAGAACGTATCCTGCATCGAGCGCGCCGGATGGTTGGGGGGATTGTTGAGCGCCGTAAAGCTGAACCAGTCGCTTTCGATTTCCGGACCATCGGCAACATCAAATCCGATCGAGCGGAAGATTTCCTCAACGCGCATCCAGGTGCGAATCACCGGATGAATGCCGCCCTCTGAGCGACCGCGCCCGGGGAGCGTCACGTCGATCGATTCGGCAGCGAGCTTCTGCTTCAGAGCTTCGTCGGCCAGAGCCTCGCGGCGGGCGTTGAGCGCCTCTTCAACCTGGGCTTTGGCGCGGTTGATTTCCTGACCGCGCGCACGGCGTTCTTCGGGAGCGAGCTTCCCCAGCTCCTTCATGAGCATGGTGAGCCGGCCGGTCTTGCCGAGGTAGCGCGCCTTGGCGTCCTCAAGCGCGGCAGCCTGCCCCGCCTCGGCGAATTCGCGCTTTGCGGACTCGATGAGTTCGGAAAGATCCTGCATTTTGTATTCCAAAACGTTGAAATCTGAGGGGCGCAACGAGCCTCTTCTCTCTCTGAATTTCAACCAGGGGAAAAGACGGGGTGCGTCCTGACGTTCGGCTCCAGGCACAGTCCGGCGGACGGCAAGGGATGAAATCTCTTCGCCAAAGTCTCTCCCCCGGACGTTCAGGCGGGCAGCCGAATTCTCGCGAAGCGCCGGATGCCCTTCAGGGGACCCCTGGACGCTTCACGCTGAAAGGGTGAATTCTACCTGCAATCCAATGAGAATGCTGAAAAATGATGGCAGGGAAGCTTCTTTTCAGGAACGAAAAGCCGATGTTTACGGCGCTTCAATTTTTCCCGCCCGCAAAGGGAATCCGAAGCAGGAAAGTTTCCGGAAACCCAAATCGGGTAGAGGGCCCCTTTGCAGGGTACCCCCTCCCACACCGCATGGC
>ENA-UONW01001019-UONW01001019.1-human-gut-metagenome-genome-assembly--contig:-CS52-NODE-1019-length-37294-cov-6.738070_pt1 | contig 37294 bp, 21 predicted proteins | sample MGYA00242463_ERZ724010 | MGnify/ENA metagenome assembly ERZ724010 | reverse complement strand
TATGCTCCGTTTTCGGCATCTTCTAAATACCTATAGATTAGTAGCTGTTTATAACGTTTATTAGGTATCATATTTAATATCTTCATTGCATCCTCTCTGTTTAAATTATTGAAATCTATATCTACAGTATCAATTTCAAAAGAATTATTTTTTGAGAATGTTCTATCTTCTTGGTCCAAAATATTTTCGTAATCGAATTTCTTTTTAGCAAAAAGTTGATGACAATAATTCTCAACTACAATTTTAATCCACATTGTTAAAGTACAACGGAAACCAAAATCTGCAAGTTTACATTTTTCAGTTTTCTTATTAGTGGTTAAAATATAAATATAGATTTCATTTATCAATTCTGTTGGAGTCTCACAATCTGTGTAATACTTTCTGTGAACAGCATTAAAGATTGGGTAACATTTCTTGTACAAATATAGAAATGTTATCTCTTTATCCCGATTTAAAATTGCTTGAACAATTTCTTTATCAGACATATGTAATAGTTTTTCAATATTGTAATTAGCTTTCATTCTATTTAATTTTTTGCTATTTACATTGTTTATTCTATAATTTCTGATAATTGCATTTAATAGAATTTAAATATTTTTTATTACTTCAACAAAAAGGTAATATAATGAATATAAAATTTAGCTATTTTATGCATAATACATTTTACCACAAGAATTCCAGCATTTTTAGAAGCTGTTTAAATTTTATTGAAAAATTCTGTCATACAGTTATTCAAAATATTGAATATCAGTAGGTTGATTGATATAAAATTGGTAACTTCATGAGTACCAATCAACTAAAGTTATGGAACAATACTCAACCAACCTTACTGATAGACTGTGGCAAGTTATTGAAAAAATAGAAATCCGCAAGAAAGAAAACGAAAACATTCTCTTAGAAACATCATGAATGCGATTCTGCATCTGCTCAAAACAAAGTGCCAATGGCGAATGCTCCCAAAGGACTTCGCTCCATGGGAGAGCGTGTACTACTACTTCTGCAAGTGGAAGAACGAGGGCATAACCGAGGAACTTCTTGACAGGCTCCGCTCCGATGTTCGCATCATGTCAGGCAGTCAGGAAACTCCCAGCATAGGTATCATTGATTCTCGAAGCGTCAGGACTTCGCATCATGTGGATTCTGATAGAGGTCTGGACGGAAACAAGAAAATCAAGGGCCGGAAGTAGCATATAATTGTTGATACCCAAGGCAATCTGATGTCTGTTACCGTTCATGAAGCCAACATTCATGGCTGCAAGGGAGCTCCCAACGTCATTGAAGATATGTCCTACAAGTTCCCACGTCTCGTAAAGATACTTGCAGACGGAGGCTATAGAGGAAGTCTTGCCGATTGGGTCCTTGACAGGTTAGGGTGGGAACTCGAAGTTGTGCTCAGGCCTGATGAGTGCCCATCCAAATTCAAGGTCATTCCAAAACGATGGATTGTAGAAAGATCATTCGCTTGGCTTGAAAATTTCAGAAGGCTCACTATTGACTACGAGTATCATACGGACACTGCAGAAGCGGTGGTACAATTGGCCTTCTGCAAAATCATGCTTAACAAATTTATCGAATAATTTTTAAAACAGCTTCTAAAAAACGTCAATAATTATTTCCGTCATATTTGCCAGGCGTACACAACAGTATGATATTATAAATTGGGATAAGCAAAAACCACCCACTATTTCCTGTATCATGCATACGCCTTACACCTACTGCAAGCATAGGCAATAAAAATACAATCTGAATCAATGTCGCCAAACTTTCGTCAATGACAGAACCAGCACAAAACACGAGAAAATAAAACAGCCAAAACCACCAATATTCCGAACGTCCTGCACGTCCTTTAAAATCGGCATATTTTGTAAAACATGTAACGATAGCTTCTTTAAATTCCATAATACTCTATTTTTTAATATTAAACATAATTTACAATCACAAATTCAAAGCATACAAACATCTAAAAATGTAATGGCGCTTAAGCTATTCAACAACCAAGCTGTCTGTCTCAGCACTATATACTTCATCAAGTCCTAAACTTTCGGACATCTTGTCTGAAAACTTGGCGAAGCAGACAGCTGTCATCTGCTTATATCCATCATTGATGTTTTCAATACCTTTAATTTCATTACCAGGTTCACCTACTTCAGAGTATGAATAAGTTACAGAAGTTCCAGGAATCGTGAATTTCGCATCAAATAATACATCAATTGCCAATATATAAGATGTAGGAACATTATTTGAAGTATACGTCCATATTTCAGGAATCTCCACCTCTGTTTCCTCATTACGATTCTTTATAGTATAGTCAAATGTTATTACAGGTGATTTTTTATCTGCTTCTGAAACATCTGTCACAACGGTCACAAATTCAGGTGCAAACATTCTGCTAAAACTCTTTTTCACACCTTCAGATAAAATATCAACCAAAGCATCTCTATTTTCCTTAGGAAAATTATCCTTAAGAGATATTATATTTTCATTTTTTAAAGGTAACTTTTCATTTGTATAAAACAATTCAAGCAACATTCTGATTTTCTCATCATATTCTGTATAGTCTTTCAAGGATATGGTTGGATTAACTTTTAAATACACTGTATTAACCATATTGTCCTTCATGTGATGAAGCATTTCCGTCATAAATCTTACGGCTTCAGGAGATTCACCTGTTTTATCACGATTCTCGTATTTATCAAATTCTACGGCCCACATGCCATCATACATTTCACGCATCTTTTCTACGTATTTTCCATTAGGGAATTCTTTCAAATATCTAGTAACCAAATGCAAAGGAGTAGATGTCAGCTCGACTTCCAACATCATAACATCTTCATAGAACCTGCCTGAAGGATATTCTTCATAATACTCATTGCATTTATATATAGTTCTTTCTTCTAATACTTCATCATATAACCTTTTTTCCTTAAAATACGGAAGGTTATAAATCACAATACCCCCAACGATGACCAGAACAAGAACAAGCCACCAATACTTTTTCTTTTGTGTTCTTTCGTTTGTTGTTTTATTATTCATGCAAATAGATGATTTTTCATTTTTAATCATAAGTCTTAATCTATATAAAAATTACAACTAAATATAACATTAGCTATATATCCGTCAATCAGCAATATGTATTTACGAACATCATTAATATGACAAATAACAAATATCAGCTTTAATTAAAAAACAGACCATTCATTGTAATCCCAATTACAGATCCTGCTACTGCACTCCACAAATAGTTCTTTGCAACCTCTGGCTCATTTCCTCTCTTTACGAAATATAGTATATATCCTACTATTGGCAATAAGACCGATAGAACTATTAGTCCCCCATTCGTTTTATTAGATTCAACCATTTTCATATACCCTTTATCCGTGTCGGGCACAACTTCAAAATAAATAAGTTATTATCTAAACCCTTTCCAAAAACGCGCTCGGTATGTAAGCTGTAACAATGGTGCAGAGGCCGTCAAGTTCAACAACTACGCGCTGTTGCCCTGCAACTCTAGCAACTCGTCCTACAACACCGGTGAAATCTCCTTCGATTACTCTTACGATGTCACCATTCTTATAATGACACTGCGACGGGTCGACGAGCATGACATGTTCGTTGTCCACGCTTGTAGCTTTTATGAAACTCATCATCTCATTGTAACCAACGGTCAATGGAATATTTTTGCCGTCGGGACCTTTTTTGAAATGATTGTAATAATAATTGAGGAAATAAAGTTCGGGTGTGTCTTTCACCAATGTTTCTATTTTGGATCTTTCTGCGTAAACGAAAATTATGTTTGGAATCAAAGGTTCAAGAATACGTTTTTTCTTTCCTCTTATAAATTTAAGTCTGTATCTCATCGGAAGATATGCTTCCGTCTTGTCCTTCGTAATCAAATCGTATGCTTTATTCACCCTACCGTATGTGGCCCTCAAAACAAACCACTCTTTACTGTCATCTTGCTTATGTTTGCTATGTGCATACCTTACCGACTTCCCTTTCGGCACTTCTTGTGCTTCGGAGATTACATCGGAGGCAAATCCGATGTCAGGAGGTTCTTTTCCGCCTCGTCGGAGTGTCACATTAGACAATGTGCTCATAATATTTGATTGTACCGTATTTATATTATGGTACATGGCAAAACGCCATGACTCCACCTGCCAACCCCAACTCATATTGTATGTTTATGTATGGTAACATTATCCCCCAATGCTCTGCATGAACTTTTATCTCGAAATATCACCCTATACAAATTTTCAGAAAGTTGGTTCTCTATCTTGAGAGTCTTAACAAATTTAAGAATAAAAATCAATAGAAAAAGATTTTACTTATAAAAAAAACTGATTGAAGCATTTTTTTAACAAGTCACAGATTTATTATAAATCATATATTTTCAATTGTCATATAATAAAAAGACCTGTAGCAATCTATTGCGGAAATCAAAACATAAGAATTCTAATAATCCAACAACGATTATGCAACAAATAGTTTATACAACATACAATCTTAAAAAGTTTCATAAGTATAGTGCAATCCGAAACATTTACAAAGAACCTCTATAACATCCTTTTGGTCTTTCATACATCCCATTGTGATTATTTCCAGGTACCCTAACTCGTCCTCCAAACCATAATTATCTATCCACCCGTTACTTTGACTGTACCTCTTCCGCCAATCCGGATCGTATATGTCAAAATGCTCCATAAGGTCAAGCAAAAGTCCCTGCATATCGTTTGGACAATCAAACTGCCATATTCCATTATCATACCAATTTTCGATAAATGATTCAGCCTTTTGCAGGTTAACCATTTCTCCATACAGCCTGTAACATTCATGTACAGGAAAATCAGAATCGTAATTAAATGTCTGTTCTACCATATATACTATAAATTTTAGTGATTGCGCTCTTTACCTTATACGATACGTCAATCAAATTATTTGAAATTATAAATATATTCAACAATCATTAATTGCATAATAGACTTGTGTCTTTACTGCAATCTCGGATGAGTCCCAAATTTCTTTATTTTCAGGTGCAGCTTTAACCTATTAATATAGAAACCGATAAATTCAATCTCACAGCCGAATAGTATATTCTTGGGTAAACCTCGTTTTCATTTGAAGTCATATGCAAGCCCAAAACAAACTTCTCATCATTCATCAGCTGCGAGTTTCTCTTGACACTCCTCAAACGTAGGACGTAGGATTCCAAATATCTGCAGAAAGTTCTCTATTGACAATTTCAAAGACCTTTCATCAGAATAATAAAAACCACTGTATGCCGATATGGTGTTAGAGTCAGAGTCCATACAAACCTTTACCATTCTAAAATCATGAGTCAATTTATTGCAAACTGCCAGCATAAGATGTTCATCCTCTGCATCAAATTCATGAAAACACGGCAAGGTCATAACAATATACGAGTCATCGCATTCACCGAACGATATAAATATGTTTTTCATCTGGTAGCAGACAAACATGTTTCCTCTTTCGTCACGTCTTATGCTATACCCTATCTCATCAAAAACTTCAGCTACCAGTTCTTTATTTGTCATAATATACATTTAATGTTTATTTGTCAACATATCATTTTCCGTATTCATCAAAACAATAGCGCAAGAACCTCTTTGTTACACGAGTATAATCCCATGCTTTATATAATTGAGAAATCATATTTGCCACAACGGGCTTTAAGTCTTCGCCACCAATTATTTGATACTCATAGGACAGCCAGATACTGTTTTTATAAAAATTAGTCTTTACACATGATATGGTATTGTTTATTTTATACATCAACTCAAAACATTCCATAAGCCTGTCATCCTCCTTACTGTAAACAGAAGGAATAGAAATAGTTATCAAATCAGCATCATGCTCATGTGTCAAAAAGACATATCTAATCCCTTCGTAAATGAATTCATAACCCAAGTCTTCTAAAATTACAACTTTGAATCCTAAATCCCTTAAAATATCAAGTACTTTTTCTTCCATTGTATAAATATTAAACATATACCAGCATTATCAAAATATCTGTTCTGAGAATTATTGACATGAGAAAATATTTCATGTATAATCTATACATTTTCTAATTTTTCATACCAGCCTCTTTTATGCCGACAATAAAATCATCGACAGACACATAAAAGTGCACATATACAGAATCTGACTGCAACAATTCATTTGTCTGTCTTATAAAAGTATCTGTATAATCCCGAATAACCTCGTCCCCGTTCAAGTCAGGATACTTTTCCTTCTTATAATTCAGAATCTTAAGGAAACTGCTGGTTGTTGAAGCAAAATCAACAAAAACAGATTCGTATTTATTGCCTTCAGAAGCCACCCTACCTATGACCGTTCCGCGTTTGATTCTTGTAGGCAATTTTTCTGAATATATAGAATCTGCATGCAGACTATTCTTCATGCACTCGCCGACCTTTGCAATCCTATCCTGATGCTTCAAGTCATTCAAGGAGTACGGCATCAGTATATAGATTCCGAACGAAGGATTTTCCTTTTTAAGATAATCTATAGCCGGACTCAAAAAATTATTTTCATATCCGAACACAACGGACAATGGGAATATATTTTTCTCAAATTCAGTAAGTTCGCGCTGTTTTTCTGTCAATTTCTGCTGGCGGTTCAATGATATATATAGAAATGCTGTAGAAAAAAGGAACAAAATCATAAAAGCCAAGGAAAGTTTGACTTTATACGATCTTTTGCGTCTTGAATAATTTTCATATCTGTTATAAAGCTTCGTAAAATCCACCTTCAACAAAAATGAAGCTACATGATAAAAGCAATACAGATTGGCTTCACTTTTTTCGTTCAGCTTGGTATTGTAAATTGGACAATTTCGTTTAAGTATGTCTATTCCTGAAAGAGCAGGAGGCAGACATCCGTCTATCTGATCAACAAAAACAGGCAATATCAGCTCTGCACGGTATTGATGGGTTGCCAGAAAATAATTTATTTCTTTCTGTACGTACTCAGACTTTACGGCCTTTTTTGAACATATGACTATAAGATACCTGGACTCTTCCAGGCTGTGCCTGATATCCTCCGTAAATTCATGATATGTGACAGGAAGATCTTTCATATCTATAAAAATCTTACGTACAAATCGGTCATGAAAAGGCCTGTTTTCTTCAGAAACCATTTTTCGTGGATAAGGATATTTTTCCAACTTATGGTGAAGCCAAGATGCTACACCTATATCAGCTCTAGTATAAGAAATAAAAGCAAAATACTTCATGTGCAACATATTATATAATAATACCCAAACTTAGAATTATCACCTTACGAGTCAGAATAAAAGCGGACCGACTTTAAATCATTTTTCCCCAACTATAATGACTGCTTTATAAGCCGCTCAATTATGCGACAATGTATAAAGTACAAAACAGGCAGAATACTTGCTTCATGCCAAAAGCATTATGAAGACAAAATCAAATGCCACTATTCAGCCGATACAAATCGAACCTTTTCAATAATGCCATTATAATTAAAATCCGTCATGCCACATTTACAAGCACTTTCCCATCCTACATAATAAGCAACAGAATGTTCCATAATTAAGGAACCATATAAAGATATGTACTTTTTTGAAAAATAAATACAACTCTTTTATACTCCATTCCTTAGAACCGGCAACATTTTACTTGACAATCTACGATTACATCATTTCCACAAATGGGCAATCCATAAATCATTCAACTTTAACACAATATTTGCATATTTTTTCGAAATACGCAAATGAAACGTCACTTTTCTGTATTTTTATATACAGCACTATCGATAATTCATATCACAAAAGAAAAGCATCTGCAACTGCATTTACAAAATTTCGAGCGCTCACAACATTCATTCCGAGGGCTCAGAATATTTGTTGCGAGGGCTCGGAACTTTAAAGATGAGCGCTCATAGATAAAAAATTAGTGTAAAATACATGCAATTTGCATTGGGCATGCTGCATTACAAATATGTAAAGACAAATGGAAATAGCTGTTTGTGGAAAATACGTCGGGATATGATTGAGCAATAAAAAAGATAAATAAAAAATGTGATAATGGGATTAAGAGACTATAGGAAACAGAAAGTCCCGACGGAATGGGACTTATCCAAATCCGTCGGGACTCGTTTTTGATGTCTGCCGTTTTATGGTACCATTTCGTGCCAGTCTTATGAAGAAGCCTCAGGATGAAAAACTTCTAACTGCGACTTGTCATGAAATACGCATCATCGGCAAAATAGAGTTTTTTACTTCTTTTCGATTGTCATGACTTTCTTGCCGTCTCCATCGAACAGAGTGGCTTTCTTGCCGTCAATCTTTATTGTTTCAACAGTGTTGATAGCCTTTGTCACAGCATCTTCGATGTCCATGCTTGAGCCCATCATACGTGTCATGCCTACCTGGTCAAGCTTGAGTTTCTTGCCGTCAAAAGTGTAGCTTCCGAAGAATGAGTTTACAGAAGCGTTGCCGTTGACCTTTCCGTCCTTGGCAAAGTTGATGAATGCTGGTTCCATTCCACCTTCGGCACTCTTGCCGCAAGCTGTCACAATGTTCCACTCGCCTTCGAGTGCTGCTGTACCTGCCGCGTTCTTTGATGAACTGCATGAACAGAGAATCATGCTCACTGCCACTAAGGAAGCCAATGCTCCCATGAAAGTTTTCTTCAAATTTGAAAATCTCATAGTTCTGTCCTTTTTAAAAAACATTACTTTTTCTTTTGCGGGCACAAAGATAGCTCTTTTATGCGGCAGACATAATTTATAGAACATTAAAATAGCAAAATATCGTTAACAAATGGAAAAACGATTCTTTTTGTAATTCTGCATTGAGCATTATGATTAATGTCGATATGATTAACATTATTTTTTGTGCGGATGCAAGCAAAATATTTTATCTAGTAAAAAACATCTATACAAATTTATACGTATATTGTGACTATATATGAAACGGCAGAACACGGTCAAATTGAAAACGCTGTTTTCATTTGCCTCTGCGCCAGCCTTTCACTATCTTTGCTGTCAGCTTTAACAGAAAATATGCAAACAACGATATTTTTAGAATAAAAAGATATGCCTTTAAGATTACCAGACAGATTACCGGCCATTGAACTGCTCAAGCAGGAAAACATCTTCGTGATGGATACGAGCCGTGCCTCAACACAGGACATTCGTCCGCTGCGAATTGCCATACTCAACCTGATGCCTATAAAAATTACGACGGAGACGGACCTGATTCGTCTGTTGTCGAACACGCCGCTTCAGATTGAAGTGGACTTCATGAAAATTAAAAGCCACACGTCGAAAAACACGCCGATTGAGCACATGCGGGCGTTCTACCGCGATTTCGACGAGATGAAAAAACTTAAATACGACGGTCTCATTGTTACCGGTGCTCCTTTGGAACAGATGGAATACAACGAGGTGAAATACTGGGACGAACTGACAGAGGTGTTCGACTGGGCTCACCGCAACGTCACTTCGACAATGTTCATCTGCTGGGCCGCACAAGCCGGCTTGTACCATTTCTACGGTGTACCGAAGCATGCTACCGGCAAGAAAGTGTTCGGAGTGTTCGAGCACCATGTTCTGGAACCTATGCTCCCTATATTCCGCGGTTTCGACGACACATTCTACGTACCGCACAGCCGCCACTCCGAGGTCAGACGCGAGGACATCGAAAAGGTCAAGGGGCTTGACATCGTGTCGGAATCGGAGGATGCAGGAGTGCACATGGTCATAGCACGAGGCGGACGAGAAATATTCATCACGGGCCACTCGGAATACTCGCCTTACACTCTCGATCAGGAGTACAAGCGCGACCTTGCAAAGGGACTGCCTATCGACATGCCTAAGAACTACTACCGCGACAACGATCCGGATAAGGGACCGCTGGTGAGATGGAGAGCTCATGCCAATCTGCTTTTCTCAAACTGGCTGAACTACTACGTTTACCAGGAGACACCTTACAACATTGACGAAATAAAAGAATAATGGAGAATCCGACAACGGATGCCATTCATAAAAGATACATATATAATCACAATGCGGAAAATTGAACTTCTGGCTCCGGCCAAGAATCTGGAATGCGGCATCGAGGCAATACGCCACGGTGCCGATGCCGTATACATCGGGGCCGGCAGATTCGGTGCGAGAGCGGCTGCTGGCAATCCGGTGGACGACATCAGGAAGCTGGCAGAATATGCACACTTCTTCAGAGCGAAGGTATACGTGGCTCTGAACACCATACTTAAAGACAGTGAGCTCAACGATGCCGAAAAGCTGGCATGGGAACTGTATGAAGCTGGGGCAGACGCACTTATTGTTCAGGACATGGGTCTGCTTAAACTGCATCTTCCGCCTATACCTCTGCACGCAAGTACGCAGATGGACAACAGGACGGCTGAGAAAGTACGGTTTTTTCAGAGTGCCGGATTTGAACAGGCGGTGCTGGCCCGCGAATTGTCGCTGACGGAGATTGCCGACATCCACAAGGTCTGCCCTGACATGAAGCTGGAGGTGTTCGTCCACGGTGCTCTGTGCGTAAGCTACAGCGGACAGTGCTATATCAGCGAACACTGTTTCGGGCGCAGTGCCAACAGAGGCGAATGTGCACAGGTGTGCCGCATGTCGTTCGACCTTGAAGACGATGAGGGCAACAAGATTGTGAGCGACAAGCATCTGCTTTCGCTCAAGGACATGTGCCTGCTCGACGACTTGGAAAAGGTGATTGAGGCCGGTGCCACTTCGCTCAAGATTGAAGGGCGCCTCAAGGACGCGGCATACGTGAAGAACGTCACGGCGGCCTACAGCCGAAAGCTCAACGAGATAATCAGCCACAACAAGGACAAATACATGCGCAGTTCGTCGGGAGCGACAGAATACAAGTTCACGCCCGACGTCAACAAAAGTTTCAACCGCGGTTTCACCAATTATTTTCTCTACGGACGAAACGACAAGATATTTTCTTTCGACACACCAAAGGCTTTGGGCGAATTCGTCGGCACGGTCAAGGATACAGGAATGCACTGCTTCACAGTTGCCGGAACGAAGACATTCAGCAACGGCGACGGACTTTGCTTCATAGGCAAGGACGGAAAGCTCCACGGCTTCAGGGTAAACAAGGTGGAGGACGGAAAGCTCTATCCGTTTGAACTGCAGACGGTCCTCATGCCGAAGACGAAGCTCTACCGCAACCGCGATGCCAAATTCGACCAGATTCTGGCGCACGATTCTGCCGAACGCTTCATACCGGTAGACATCTGCATAGACGAGACCGACAAGGGCTTCGTGCTCACGATGAAGGACGACGACGGATGCGAGGCACGCATCGAAGCGGAATGTCCAAAGGAACTGGCACGCACACATCAAAGCGCCAACGTAACGGCTCAACTTGCAAAACTCGGAGGCACAGGATTCAAGGCCAGAAATACAGAAATTGCATACACAAAGAACTGGTTCATTCCTTCGTCAAAGCTGAGCGCATGGAGGCGCGAACTTGTTGAAAAGATGACGGAAGAAAGACGCACATTCCGCCCGCAACCGGCTGGAAGAATTGAAAAGGAAAGGCTCGATTTTCCTGCTCGAAACGGGAAAATCACTTATCTCGGCAACGTCATGAACAGCAAGGCCGAACAGTTCTATCAGGAACACGGTGCAGAAGTCGTCGAACCGGCGTTCGAGAAGGAGCACCGCAACGGAGCAGTCGTCATGTTCTGCCGCCACTGCATACGCTACAGCATGGGATGGTGTCTCAAGCGCCAGCACAACAGTCAGGCATATCGCGGGCCTCTCTATCTGACTATGGACAACGGGATGAAGTTCAAGCTGGAATTCGACTGCGCACAATGCATCATGAAAGTATGTGCGATGCCGAAAGAGGGCAAATAACATATCACAGCCGAAAGAATACGTCTGACGGCATTTCGAATATCAATAAAAGTACTGAGATGAAGAAATTGAAAATTAAGCCTATTACGTTTTTCATACTTACAGTCATGTTCTTCGTGGCTCTCGGCATCGTTGCATGCCAGAGAAGTGAAAGACCGCTGACTGCAGATGCATCCGGACAGCCGGAAACCATAGAGGAGCATGAAGACACGGTGGCCGACTCGACCATACGAGATGAGTTTACACCCGAACAGATTGATTCAATACGCTTCATCTACCAGCACCACTACAGCATAAACTTCAATTTCGAAGTCACTGACGATTCACTGATTCTGTTGCCAGATAAGGATGATTTGGTTCAGGATACATGCCACATATACAAGGACAATATCATTGCTGTGGCGAGCATACGCATAGAACCGACCGACTCGATAGATTCGGTATGGGTGAAGGTGGCACGCGACCAGTACACAATGGGATGGATAAGAGAAAGCGAACTTCTGGACGGTGTAGTGCCTAACGACACGATTTCAAAAGCCATAAAGAAGGTAAGCGGATATCGGGGCATCGGCATGTCGGTCATACTTGGCCTAGGCATGGCCGGATTTCTGTTGCGCCGCGCACGCCACGGCTCGTTGCGCATAGCACGTTTCGAGGACATGGACAGCATATTTCCACCGTTGTTCCTGACACTAACAGCCACTCTCGGCACCGTCTACGCCAGCATACGCAATTTTGCCCCCGACCTCTGGCAGGAATACTACTTCCACCCTACTCTCAACCCGTTGACTGCGACCGCCCCATTGGCAGTGCTCCTCGTAAATGCCTGGCTGGTGCTGATGGCCATGCTGGCCATGCTCGACGAGATTTACCATAATCTCACGTTCGGCAACGCCGTATGCTACATACTTGAGACCATCGGTCTTGCGATGGTGGTGTATATATTCTTCTATCTAACCTCGTTCATCTATATCGGCTACATTTTGCTTCCGATATTCATTCTTGCAAATTATGTAGTGTACAAACGTTTCATGCAGCGCCGTTACGTCTGCGGAAACTGCGGAAAGCTTATGCGAAGAAAAGGTGTATGCCCTAACTGCGGAACACTCAATGAATAAAGACTGCATGCGGAGCATGAACTGGAATGTTCATGCTCCGCATGTTTGTTTTTGTCAGTCCGAACATCCATCGCCGAATGTCGTAACAACAAAGACTATCCGTGTTAACATTCAATGCATGCATTACGAAGACAGATGCAGATAAAAGTTAGTGCAAATCAGATTTATCATTAAGAATGAGAAACAAAAAAGTCCGGACGCAAATCCGGACTTTTTTATTCATTTATTTTTTATTTTTTCTTTCAAGTTCCTGAAGATTCTCCATCTTGCGTGCTTCAAGAAACTCATATATTCCGCACAGATGTTCCTTCACTCGGCCACCTCCGAACTCATACACCTTCGTCACCAATCCGTCAAGGAAATCACGGTCGTGGCTGACAACAATCAGAGTGCCGTCATAGTCGAGCAACGCCTGCTTGAGTACATCCTTGGTCTTCAAGTCGAGATGATTGGTAGGCTCGTCAAGAATCAGCAGATTTACCGGTTCGAGAAGAAGCTTTAGAATTGCCAATCGCGTGCGTTCACCACCGGAAAGCACCTTTACCTTCTTCGTGCTCTCTTCACCGCCGAACATGAATGCACCGAGCAGGTCGCGAATCTTGTTGCGCACATCACCCTTTGCCACATCGTCGATAGTCTGAAACACAGTCAGTTCGCCGTCGAGCATCGAAGCCTGGTTCTGAGCAAAGTATCCAATCTTCACGTTGTGTCCGAGTTCCAGACGTCCTTCGTGCTCCAGTTCTCCCATGATGCATTTCACCATCGTAGACTTACCCTCACCGTTGCGGCCAACGAAAGCGACCTTTTCTCCACGTTCAATTGTAAACGATGCTCCGCTGAAGACGGTGTGCTCGCCGAACGACTTGCCTACTCCGTCGGCAATGACAGGATAAGAACCGCTTCGTGGCGAAGGCGGGAATTTCAACCGCAGTGAAGAAGTATCAACTTCATCGACCTCAATAAGTTCCAGTTTCTCGAGCATCTTCACACGGCTCTGAACCTGAAACGTCTTAGAGTAAGTACCCTTGAAGCGCTCAATGAAGTCCTTCGTTTCCTGAATCATCTTCTGCTGTTCCTCATACTGTTTCATCTGCTGTTCACGGCGCTCGCGTCTGAGTTCGAGGTAATGGCTGTACGAAGCCTTATAGTCGTAAATGCGTCCCATTGTCACCTCGATTGTACGCGTAGTGATGGAATCGACAAACTTGCGGTCGTGGCTTATGACCACAACAGCCTTGGCCGAAGTACGGATGAAATCCTCCAGCCACTGAATACTTTCTATGTCAAGATGGTTGGTAGGCTCGTCGAGCAGAAGCACGTCGGGGTCGCGAAGAAGAAGTTTTGCCAGTTCTATACGCATGCGCCATCCTCCGCTGAAATCGCTTGTCGGACGATTGAAGTCGGTTCTTTCAAAACCGAGTCCCAAGAGAGTCTTCTCCACGTCCTCCTCAAAATGCGTCATGTCGATTGCATAGAACTTTTCGCTCAGTGCAGTGACCTTCTCTATGAGTTCCATGTACGAATCACTCTCATAGTCCGTACGCGAAGCAAGTTCGGCATTGAGCCTCTCAATCTCGGCTTCCGTTTCATGAAGATGCGCAAAAGCCTGCGACGCTTCTTCGAATACAATGCGCCCGTCGTCCACCATCAGATGCTGAGGCAGATAGGCAATCTCCGTACCTTTGGGTGCAGTCACACTTCCGCGCGTAGGCTGGCGCACACCTGCCAGAATCTTAAGCAGAGTACTTTTGCCGGCACCGTTCTTGCCCATCAGTGCAATGCGGTCTTTCTCGTTTATTACAAAAGATATATCCTTGAAAAGTGTCGTGCCGCCGAACTCGACGGTCAATCCATCAACTGAAATCATAAATACCTATGTATATGTGTATAAGTCTTAACAAACCGCCGAAATGCGGAATGAGGTGCAAAGATACGGAAAAAATGCACAGTTCAGAAGTTTATGCCGGCCGTCAGCACTTCGCGGAAGATGTTTTATTGCTACATTTGCATAAAGCAGGCTCAACGAAGCCTCAAAAAAAGAAAAACATCACACAACTATATGGCAAAAGACAAGACAGCATATGTCTGCACCAACTGCGGATACGATTCTCCGAAATGGATAGGCAAATGTCCTGCATGCGGAGAATGGAACACATTCAGGGAACAGCGGATAGCACCGTCGTCAGGGGCAAGTTCACACTCGCTTTCATCCTCTACGGCGCATTCCAAACCTGTACCGCTCGTCAGCATAGAGGGCGGAGAGGAACCGCGCATAGACACGGGCGATGAAGAGCTCAACCGCGTTCTCGGAGGCGGTCTCGTTCCAGGCTCGCTCGTACTGCTCGGCGGTGAACCAGGCATAGGAAAATCAACACTTATACTACAGACAGCACTTCGGATGAAAGACCGCAAAGTGCTCTACGTAAGCGGCGAGGAGAGCATACACCAGATAAAAATGCGCGCCGACCGTCTGAGCGATTCGCCGGCAAGCGACAGTTGCATGGTGGTGTGTGAAGCATCGATGGAAAAGATTTTCGAACATGTACGCGAAGTCAAGCCCGACATTCTCGTAGTCGACTCCGTGCAGACACTTGCAACCGAGGGCATTGAAAGTTCTCCAGGAAGCATGTCGCAGATACGCGAGTGCACAGCTCAGTTGCTCAAGTTTGCCAAAGAAAATACAGTACCAGTATTTCTCATAGGCCATATCAATAAGGAAGGAGGAATTGCAGGTCCGAAAATGCTCGAACACATGGTCGACACGGTGCTTCAGTTCGAAGGCGACCGACACTACATGTACCGCATCGTGCGAAGCATAAAGAACCGATTCGGAAGCACGTCAGAACTTGGCATATACGAAATGCGAAGCAGCGGACTCCGCCCTGTGGCAAATCCGTCAGAACTGTTGCTCTCTGAAATGGCCGACGGCGAAGGTCTCAGCGGCGTTGCAGTTGCATCGGCCATCGAAGGTATACGCCCGTTCCTCATAGAGACTCAGGCCCTCGTGAGCACAGCCGCCTACGGCACACCGCAGCGCTCGGCAACAGGTTTCGACCTGCGACGCCTAAACATGCTTTTAGCTGTACTTGAGAAACGTGTCGGATTCAAACTCGCTCAGAAAGATGTTTATCTGAACATAGCCGGAGGCCTGCGCGTCACCGACCCGGCCATCGATCTGAGCGTCATAGCGGCGATACTATCAAGCAACATCGACACACCGATAGAACGCAACGTATGCATGGCCGGAGAAGTAGGCCTCAGCGGTGAGATACGCCCCGTGGCAAGAATAACCCAACGAGTTGCAGAAGCCGAAAAATTAGGATTCACAACAATCATTATTCCTCAAAACGGAATGAACAGCATAGATTGCAAGAAACTGAACATAGAAGTCAAACCTGTCCGAAAAGTAGAAGAAGCTCTTAGGGAACTCTTCGGATAGAAAAATAAAATGTAAGCACTCAAATAAAATCCCATGGGCAAGATTGACGTGTATTGTTAATCTTGCCCATGGGATTTATTTGATATATATATTTCTCGAATCCCCCTCAGAAAGGATAACCTACAGCAAAGTGCCAAGCAATGCCGTCCTTGAAACGAGGAATGTTGTAATATCCGCTCTTGCCTGTGTCATAAGGAGCATGAAGAGCTATTCCAAGATCAAGACGCAAGACGAGAAATTCCAAGTCGTAACGCAATCCAGCACCAGTGCCGAGAGCAATCTCATCAAACATGCGCGAGAGTGTTATTTCACCCTTTGGATGACTGTCATCTTTCTTCAGATTCCAAACATTGCCCGCATCAACAAAAAGCGCGCCGTAAAGATTACCAGTTATGCAGAAACGATATTCGGCATTCAATTCAAGTCGGAAATCACCTGATTGGTCAAGATAGGTGCCACGACCGCTGACATCGCGGTAACCTCCAGGGCCTATGGAGCGCACGGCAAACGCACGTATGCTGTTGGCACCTCCGGCATAGAACTGTTCACTGTATGGAGCCACAGACGAGTTGCCGTATGTAAAGACCGTACCCAGATAAAGACGCGTTGCAATACTGCTTTTCTGTGTAAACTTGAAATTGTTGCGAAGTTCAAAGGTGAGCTTTGTAAACTGGGAATAAGGATTACCGAGCAGTTTCTTTCCTTCACGATTGAAATCGGAACCGGCCAATGCGGAAATGCCGGCAATAAGGTTGGCCGACTCTTTCACAGAGGCTTCAAACCATGTCGTTATGCGTTTGCGCCGCATAGACGTATTGTCGTATGTGAGCGTATACTTTATTGCAGGAATGAACTGGTCGCGCAAACTTATGTACAGAGCCTCGTTGGCCGATGTGATGGAGTCAAACTTGGCTGTCGTGCTCTGCATCTTGTTGAACGTAAGTTCCAACGGCGAGAAAGTATGCGTGAGCGTACGCGAAGTCTTGAAAGTGTACGTGGCATCAGCGCTGAACGAAAGCAGGCGGTAGTAGCCGGCACGGTTCAGATGGTCGGCCGTAAGCTTGAACGATGTAGATGCCGGATAGCGGTACATGCGCGATGCCAATCCCGGAAATGCAAGCCACGGATAGGCCAGCGATGCCTCTATGCCATACTCATAGGAATTAATCTTCGAGCTCTTGCCCTCAACAGATTTGCTTGTCTGCCACTCATAGGAACCTTTCAGTCGGATTGAAGCCGTTTCACCATGGCGGAAAGCATTTCGCTTGGAGAACAGCAAAGAAAGATTAGGACCGACCTGAGAGTTGCTCTTCTGCGTGATGTTGAAGTCAACTTCCGCATCAATGAGCTTGTCGAGAGTTGTATTGAGCATCACGTCTAGTACGGTACACGTATCAGTCGTATCGCGCGGTACATAGTCAAACTGTACATTTGAAAAAATACCAAGATTGGACAAGTTGGTTGTTGTAGCATCGGCTCTGCGCTGGCTGAACATATCGCCAGGACGCAAATACATATTTCTGAACAAGATTCGAGGAGCGACGGGCATTCTGTCACCAGAATGTTCCATCAGGACTCCACCGACACTGACCGTATCAGTAAGCTTGTCCATAACGTTGCGTCTCATGCGTACACCTATCGAACCAATGGTCCATCGGCGTGATGCATACGCCGGCATATCCTTGCTGGGCGTTACAAGCAGCTGGACTTTTCCTGGCGCTTGAACCGTATCGGCAAAATATGAGATATACTCAGGACGATAATAATAATATCCGCTGTTTCTGAGCTGTTCTGACAAGCGCGAACGTTCTGATTCCAGATTATACACACTGAACTGGTCACCTTTTCTCAACTGACGCAAGCGCGGGAAACGGCTGACGATACTGTCCTGATAGTCCGGGAAATCATAGCGTATAGAATCAAGGAAATAAGCTAGCCCAGGCGTAACAGTATATGAAATCTTCTGCTTGCGCGGATTTTTCTGCTGCACCAGTTCATAGTCGACAGTCCCTTGAAAATATCCGTAATTCTGAAGTATGTTGGCAGCCACTTTGGTTCGCGTAGGCGGATTGACAGCCGAAATAGTGACCGGCTGGCGTGCAAACGTATTGAACACCCACTTGCCGAATCCCTTATGGCTGTGGTTGACCATGGCATTGTATACCCAAAGGCCTATAGGCAGAGGAAAGCGTATGGACGAACTTCCCATAAACGAGTTGTTTGGGGCATAGGCCAACGCCGCCTCCACTTCAGTGAGGGCGGCATCGGAAATTTTCACCGAATCAGGTTTGTTGATTGTAGTTTTCTTTATACCGGTATAAAGCACCTCACCCTCGGGCAGGTTGCTTGTTGTCGAACATGAAACAGCAGACACCACCACGGCCATCAGTATGACCGTCCTCAACATTCCATTTTTTATACTTATATGTTTCATTATGCAGACTCTTTTACTCATCCAGCATCAATCCGGGATGCAGGAAAGCATCAATCATCAATTCTCAGTTTTCTCCACTTCTCCGTTTTCCTCTTTCTGCGGCTTTGCGCCCTCAGCTTCCGTGGCCGCCGAAGCTCCATAAGGGTCTGTTTCATCCTTCTTTTTTCTTCGGAAGATGAACAACTCCGACAACTTATCAACCTTCTTACGAAGCACTACACCGACACCGTTCTCTGTGAGTTCACCTTCGAGCAGGTCATCATAGTTCTTCTGATGGAACAGACGAATGTAGCGCGTTCCGCCGGCATCAAGACGCCACTCCAGCGACACATCATCGATATATGCGCCCGATTCGTTGGAGTTGTTGTACCCGTTGGCTTCAGAGCTGACCTTTCCGCCGATGTTTACACTCAGACGGTTGCTGAAGAAACGTTTTGAGAACTTGAACGTATAGTCGGTTCGTTTACCGCCGTCATCGAGGGTCGTCTGGTCCATACCCACGTTTATGTCAACCGCAGTGCTGAGCGCCTGACCTGCAATGTTGTTGATTTCGCTCTGCAGGAAGTTGTTGAGCGCGTTGCTTGCGCTGAATCCAGAACTGTTGTTTGCCGACAGATACATACCTGTGGCAAGAAGCGCTACAGCAACCTTATTCTTTTCTTCTTTCGACATTGATGCCAGCTCATTCTGGACAGTCATATCTTCAGGTGCTTCTATTGTAAACTCAAGCCCCATGTTCTCCAGTGTATTGGTAACCTTCAGTCCCACATCAAATACAACCGAACGGCTTCCACCATTTTCGTCGCTCACACTGGCCTTGGTACGTTCAACAGCCGCAATATTGAGAACCGGGTTCATCGGATCGCCGCGAAATTCCACATAACTGCCGGAACGCAGGCTGAATGTTTTCAGAGGAATGACAGGAAGCGAATATTTCATCTCACCGTCATTTACGGTATAACGCCCCTGCAGCGTCATCACACCTTCAGGAGTACTTGAAAACACAAGCGAACCTCCACCCTCAAAGTTTATATAGCTCTGGCGGTCGGCACTGAGTTCGCACTTGAACCGCGCTCCATCACGCACCTCCAGCTGCATGCGCATGTCAATGCCCATGAACGAAGCTTTCTCGTCGTCGTCAGCCGCCTGAGGCGGTGCATTGAAGTCGACGAACGTAACAATGTCGTTCAAACGGTCGTCCACCGACAACGGCGTATCCTTCATAATGTACGTCACATCTGTATTGCTGAGCACACTGACAATGCCTCGCACATTAACGTTGCTTGACGTACCTGCCACATGAGCATAGATATCAGAATAGACCTTTCCGAAAAGCAAAGATTTCTGCGTACGCGGTGCATTTATCATCTCAATGCCAGAACCCACGATGTCCAAGCTCATCTTCATACCTGAAGCATCGGCAAAATCAACAAAACCGTCGATTGTAAGAGGTTTCTCACCTGCCCAGAAAATCTTGTACTTGTTGAACTCAAGCTTGTTCTTTGTCACAGCAATCGGTGTCTCATCCAAACTAACATTGAGAGCATAGACATCAGAAGTTATGCGTGCGCTGTCAGGGTCGATGGAACCGTCTACAGAAATGTCACTGCCACGTCCGGCCACTTTCATATTACCGTTGAGATAGCCGTGCAGCGCAACAATCTGGTCAGGTACGAATGCCGAAGCTATCGACAGAGGAAAACGTTCGAGCGACATTCCGGCATCGAGCACACCTCCGTCAGCATCAGTGTAGCGTCCTCCGAGATAAGCTATGCGCCTGCTGTTGTGCGAAAGTGCGGCCATGAGCGAATGCGCCCCACCCTCTAAAGGTTCATAAGCAAAATCACCGCCTACGTTGCCCACAGGCACATGCTCATAAGCAAAGCTGTCTATGCCTGCACTTCCTTTAACCATATAATTATCGGAATCCTCAATGTAGTTGGCCTTAAGATTGAACTTTCCCTGCATCTGAGGCATAAAAGGCAGGACCGTCAGAAGTTGAGCTATATCCAGACGTTCGACAGAAAGACTAAGGTCTTGTTTCAAAGTATCGGACGGCGAACCAGAAAGTTCAAACCGACATCCGCCAGGCTCATTGAGTACAAGGTCAGCATTGAGCTGCCCGTTGCGCTCCAGGTCTACACGGTTGGCACCTTCTATATTGAATTTCTTGAAACCGATTATAGGCTGTGCCGGGAAAAGCGAAAAGCGCGCGGTACTGTCAACCATCTCCAGATTAACACCAAGGTCCAGTCCCTGCTCATGCTTGTTATTGAAAAATTCCAACTTGACATTCGAATTTACACGCCCTATAGAACCGCGTACATAGGCTTCAAATCCAGGATACAACCTCTTGTCCTTGCAGCGTGCGCCAGCACGGAAACGTACATCAGCACTATCCTGGCGCACAAGGAAAAGCAGCGTATCAATCTCGATGCTGTCTTTTCGGAATGTATTGAGATAAGCAGTGGTGGCCACACCGTCCACAGGCGACGTGAAGATGTTGGCGCGCAGTTCGCTGAACGACATGCCGGAGCGTGCCATCATCATATGTATCAAATTATCCTTTCCAGCCGTAAGCCGTGTACGCGAATAAGGAAGATAATTCTTAAGTTCGTTTATATCCAGCTTGACCTTGGCATCGAAACGGCGCGTTATCTCCGAAGCCACCTTCCCGAATCCTGAAGCTATGCCGTCAATATCGGACGGTGAAGCGAAACTGAACACCATGTCGCCAGACTTGACAGAGGCATATGTTGTGTCTGCCGACGTCTCAGCCAAGGCAGACAAATCATAATTGAATATGCTGTCGCCCTCAAGGACCACATTCAAGCGTTCGGCTTCGGCCTCGAAGCGATAATTGCTGACCATGTCGCCGCTGAAGCCGAACAAGCCTTTTGTCGACACATCGAAACGAGTGTCGGATAGTCCCAAACCTTTGATATCAGCATAAGGCATGTCTAGAAGAGCTTTAACGGATATATGCTTGCGCGAATATGCGGCACCGGCATGCATGTCGGCCTGAAGAAGCGGATTGCTGCACTTCATCACGACATCGGCCTTACGTCCGGCAACCTTTGCGTACAGACTGACTCCTCCGGCATCAATGCCGCCAACACGCGCCTTGTCGAGCATAAGCCCGGCAGTCAGCTTGAACGAAGGCGAATATGCATCAAAGCCCCGTCCTCTGGCAGAGAAAGAGCCTGAGAACACGCATGTGTCAGCCATGGCAATAAAATCGTTAAGACGGAAATCACGGACATCGACTTCAGCCATGTAGGCTTCAGCTGCTGAGTTGTAATTGGCTGTCAACATAACCATGGAACGCCCCGACGCGAGTTTGGCATCGGCTCTCATCACATCGCCTCGCATATAGCCGTCGATATCGAGAAGTGTACCTCTAGGAATGGTTATGCCTTCTGCAGCCGGCACCTTGGCCAGAAATCCCATATCGGCACAACGAAGAACAGCATCGGCGCGGAGTTCACGCTCGAGCGAATCAAGCAACGACGTAACGTGCGCACCGGCCCTCAACGTGAAATGGTCGGCCATGCGCAAGTCGGCATGTTCAACATCAAGAGTGTCGACATTGCCGGAAGCATTGACACCGAAAACCAGCGGTACAAGCGGGTATGCACGCACCAAATCTTCGGGCACTTCACCCATAAATGCAAAGATGTCGTTACGACCGATTTCGCCTTCCAGCGATGCTTCGAATCGACCGTCACCTCCTGCTACAAATGCTGAATAGTCTGCCCGTCCTCGCAATGAGACATCTGAATCGGCCGTTGACAGGTGCAGACCTGCCGAACGCACGCCCGACGAATCGGCCGACACTCCTCCATGAGCTTCAACGACAGCCAGTCCGCTGCGTTCCTTGAATGTCAGACTCAAGATACGTGCACCGGCATCCATTGTAAGCGAAGAGAACGACAGCGAATCCATACAAGTGTTGAAATCGGTAATCTCTATATGGTCAGCATCGAATCCTTTCAACGGCATCGATGCACCGCGGTTCATGGCAAACGAACTTCCCGCAATTTCAAGCGAGGACAAACTGTAAGTTTCCCGACCTAAGTCAATCTTGCCTGCGGCACCGACATGTCCGAGATACGTCTTGATGCTCAAACTGTCTGACGACGGTGCAAGATTAAGTTTAAGTCCGACATTCGAGATGTCAAGATTTGCAACCTCAATGGCCCAAAGCACAGGACCGGAAGATGCGGAAGTATCCGGCGGAACAGAATCGGCCATAGTAACCTCTAAATCGGAATCATAAAGAAGGAGATTATTGACCAGGGCTTTTTCTTCGCTGAGCATAACGCCGTGGCTGTCTACAAACAAACGTCCGATACGCCCTTTTATGATACATGCGTCGATGAGGTCAAGAGTATTGACTCGACCGTCGCGTATATCAATCTCGTCAACTTCCACCCTGCTTCTGAACAACGGGGGAAGTTCGACGCTGACATCAATACGGCCGACACCAAGAACCTGTTTGCCTTTTGATCTGACGTCGACTCCGCGCAAAGACAAATCAATAGGAAATTTCAGACGCACAGCCGATACAGTCACATCCATGCCCATCGACTCTGCCAGATAGCCCGAAACAGTCTTTACCGCAAACTCCTGAACCGGCGGAATATATATAAGCACTGAAAGGACTGCAAAAAGTATAAAAGGTGCAGAAAGCACCATCACCACTGTACGAAAAATCCTCTTACGTATCTTAACATTCATTTTTACCGCATCAATTTAATGTGTTATGCAAACTTAACAAATATTTCTGAACGGCAGCACAAGATTATAGAATTAACATTTCAAACAGCCACATTCACACCAAGTTGCCCTATTTTCAGACAGATAAAGGGACTTAACGCAGTAATAACCGTCTGACACGCCACAACAGACATAAAGAACGGACATGGGCGCCTGCAAAACAAATTACGGGCGCCCGCATCTGCAAACACGAGGGCTCAAAACAGAATCTGCAAGCGCCCGCAAATTACACCGCAGGCCTTCACGGCTACTGCAACAAGCAACAAGCGGCATTGCCGGACTGCACCGGCACAAAAAAAGGATGCCCCGCAAAGATATGCGGAACATCCTTCTTAACAGATATCATTGTCAGGACAATCGGCCTGCTCAACGTTTTGTTACATTGAGCTTGGCTGTCTTGCCTGCTGTCTTGACCATGTAAACGCCTTCCGGCACAGCCGACATGCTTATGCTGAGAACGGCATCATTGCCGGCAACAGCTGAAACAATCATACGGCCTGCTGAATCATAAACATATACGTTTTCACCTGCAGCAAGACCGGCAACATAGATATTGCCGTCCGAAGCGGTAATGCTGACGCCATTGCCGTCCTCTACACCATCAATACCTGTGGTAACGATGCGGACAACATTTGAACCGACTTCTCCATATCCGGAGTAAACAGCCTTGACCTGATACTCGCAATAGTCTGAAGTCTTTGGTACACGGTCTGTGTAAGTAGTTTCAGATATAGGTTCAGCAGTCAATTTATCGCCGTTGCAATAAACATTGTAGCCGTCGAACGCATAGAGTGAAGACGTTGCCTCAGATACAGTCTGAGAGAAGAGCTTCTGACCGACATTCATTCCGCTTGTGTGAGCTGTGAAACGCGGAAGAGCGGCCGATGCCTGAGCGGCAGCCTCGGCTGCATAAGCTCTGAGAACAAGAGTAATGTTCCAGTTTCCATCAATGTCATTGTCGGTAAGAGTTTCCCATGTAATGCCGTCTGAAGAATAAAGGTCGCCGCGACCTGTTTTGGCAGGACCTTCATCGTATCCAAGAGGAACGGAAATCTCATTGTGCTGAACATAGACTACAACCTTGAGTGTACGTCCGGAAGTGAGCGGAAGCGGTTTATCGAGCTTGATGCTGTTGAAGCTGTACTGCTTGAGACTCGGAACATACTGCTGGCGTACGAGGTCGCTTCCTTCGTAAACGAGGAGGAACATCTGGTCTGGAATCTGGTTGACATAAACTTCAACCTCTGAGAGCGAAAGACTCTCATAAGGCTTAAGGTCGTCGGCACTCCACTGCACACCGGCATAGTATGCTCCACCGCTAGGAAGTCCTGCCGCATCATGAACAGTACCGCTGTGCCATCTGAGGTTGACGGCATCACCGAGAGCCGGAGCACTCCAGTCGAGGCGTATACCACCGGAAACCTTTTCGGCAGAGAGCTGTCCTGGTGCCTGGTAGTTGTTGCTGTAATCAACATTTACTGCAACGGCGTCAGAGAGCTCACTCAAACCTGAAGTCTTGTAGAGAGCACTTACCTGATACTTGTAGGTTCCTGGAAGAAGATTGTGGTCTGTATAGCTTACAGATGTCACAGGCTCGGAATTGAGCTTTGTTCCATCGCGGTAAACATAGTATCCATATACAAGTTCTGTGTCGGTTGTGCTCATAGAGATTGCATCGACATACTGAGCAGGTTCGCCTGCGACATGCTTGAGAGCGACATAGCGAACAGATGCCGGCAATGTGAATGCAGACTTCTGCCATGCCTCAGTTGTAGCAACCGATGCGTACTGAGCGAAGTCGGCCGCAGAAGGGTCGTCCTCTGTCGAAGTATAAACAACGACACGGCCTGAAGCCTTGAGGTCATTAGAGTTGCGTGCAACGAATGAGAAGATAGCATCTGCTCCGTCAGCGTGTGCAACAGGGATGATGAGAAGAGCATCGGACGAAGCGTCGGAAGTAATAGATTTGCTTCCCTGATATGCAGCATCGGAAGCGACTGTCCAGGCGTTGTTCTGGTTGGTCCATCCGCTGTATGCAAACGGCTGTCCGTCGGACAAATCTTCGGCACTTGCATAAACATCGGCACCGAGAGTTGCCGGGTCTACAAACGAAATGTTGACATTGTATCCGCATGAAGCAGGAACGGCCTGCACATCGGCCGGAGCCGGACATTCACCAGGTTCGACAATTGTAACCTCTGCAGAAGGCGAATAAACGGAAGTTGTTCCGTCTATGTATACAGTCTGAACGGCATAGCTGTACTTGCCCGGAACTGTTTCTTCTGTTTCGAATGAACGGAACTTCAGAGGTTCGGCATTTACCTTGACACCGTTGCGATAGACATTGTAGCCTTCCAGCCCCTTGATTGTTCCAGGGTCGAGGAAGAAGAAACGAGTGTTGGAAGATGTCTGGAGAGCCATGGCAAGCAAGTGCAAACCTTCAGGTGTCGTTATAAGCGACATACCTCCTGCAACAGAACCGGTTTCAGGATTGAGTTCAATATAATCCTTGAGGTCTACACTCGCAATGGCCTTACAAGTTTCAGCATCGTAGAGAGTGACTACAAACGGATTCTCGTGGCCCTGTTCGAAAGCGTAGATGATGCCATCGTAGTAAGCAGTTCCGGCGGCACCGTCCATAACAGGTCCTGAAGAAATCTTGGCACCGCGCTTGTCGACGTAGATGGAAGATTCCCAGTCGCCGACTTCAAATCCACCGCGTCCACCGTTGAGTTCAGGCATATAAGCAATGTGGCGTGCAACCTCTGATATTGAATAAGTCTCGGCAACTGAATGTGAATTCATATCGAGCTTGTAGATGTTGCTTCCAGTAGTGGCAGCATAGAAACTCTCACCGTCATAGGCAAGATTTCGTATGCCGTCGCTCATACCTGAAATGACAAAGCTTTCAACAAATGTTCCATCAAGAGTGTACTTGTTGATTGCTCCGGATGCACTGTAAACCGTAGTATAGATGTACTTGCCATCTGAAGCAATACCCATCTCGCCTGACATGCTTCCAGTGAACTGATTTACGTACTCAAGAGAGCCTTCCTTGGTTGTAACCTTAGTTGTCTTTATATCGACAGGGAATGCTGTTTCACCTTCTACAGGGAAATCCCAACGCAGACGCACCGTGCGGTTGAGCTCAACATCGGCGTTGATATGTGCCGGTGCCGCCGGTTCGCCGAGCTGGAGAATTTCAGCACGTACGTCTGAAGTGAATGCTGAAACACCACCGTCGGCATAGACAGACCTTACGTTGTAAGTATGGACTCCGGCCTCTGCTACATCTTCCTTGAATGATGTTGCGGCAACTGTAGAAGTGTTGACCTTTACTCCGTCACGGAATACATCATAACCGACTGGAGCTTCTTCTTTATCTTCTGCAGGTACAAAATGAGCGGCAATGTTGAGGTTTCCGTTTCCGCACTCCAGACGTGAACATGTCGACCATGTGCTGCCGTCTGTAGAAATGAGGTTACCCTTTCCTTCAACAGCTGTAGAGCCGTCCATACCTATAGGCATAAGACCTGAATCATGGACAACGAGGAATGAAGCCATATAGTCGTGTCCGCGCTCGATTGTTATCGGGCTCTTGAGAGTTACAGTATTGAACTGGCCGTATTTGATGTCACCGATATTTACAATCTGGCTCAAGACTGAACGTCCGTCCTTATAAATCTTCAAAGACAAAGCTGTACATTTTTCCTTGATATAAACGTCAACCTTATCAAGTTTCATGCCTCTGTACTCGATGAGGTCGTCGCTGTCCCACATTACACCGGCCCAGAAGAATCCGCCTTCTGAAAGACCGACACCTGTACTGCATGTGCCATCGTCGTAACGGAGAGTTGTCTCATTGTTGCGGATGAGTCCAGGCTGCTTCCATTCGAGTGAAACGGTCTTATTGCCGGAAACGGAAGCTGTGAGGTCTGTCGGCGCGAAATAAGGTGCACCGACAAGAAGCTCAACTTCTACCGAGTCAGAATGGTTGGTTTCCTTGCCGTCGTAAATGGCAGTAACAGAATAGTAGTAATTGCCACGAATTACGCCCTTGTCGACATATGATGTTTCTGTAACAGGTGAAGCATTGAGCTTGACGCCGTTGCGGTAAACATAATAGCCGGAAGGTTCAGAAGAAGCTTCGCCGCTCTTCCATGCAAGATTTACATCAACATCATTTGAGCTTTCAGCTGTAAGAGATACAGGACGTGGAGTTGCACATGGTGCGACAGCTGTGTAGCTGGCCTCAACCTTGTATTCGCCTGCATCTGGTATGGTGTAGAGATTAAGGTCGGCTGTTGAAGTCTCGCCTACCTTACCGTTGCGTGCATCGTAAGTCATTGATATCGTCTGAGATTCTCCCGGTTTGAGAGTACCAGACTTTGGAGAGTATGACAACCAATCGCCTGCATCGCACAACTTGTATACATAGATACGTGCCGGCGACTGCTCCATGATTCCTACGACTGAGAGTGTTCCGTCAAAAAGACTTGTTGTTGTCTCTATTCCGGCTCCAACGCTCATAGCACCGTACTGATAGTCCGGGAGGTCAGAAACCTCGTGCTTTACATCAGTAAGCTTACGTGAGTTAAGATTGTACTGACGAAGGATGATGCGCTCAACACCCTGATAAGACATTTCTTCTTGGCTAAACCAGAGGTATGGACCACCAGGTGTAGTGTTGTCGTATGCAGAACCGTAGACGTCAATGCTCTCATCGTCTGAAATTGAATGAGAAGCAACTGTTATGCGGCCCTCACGGTTGACACGGCACAGAGTGTTTGAACCGCCGACCCAGAATTCATCTGAACGTGGGTCGTATGCAATATGAGTAATATTGATGTCAGGATCGTCAACGATTGTGATGGTCTTCACAAGGCGTTTGTTGCGCATATCAATCTGATAGATGCAATTTTCATCGTCGCTGCCATAGAAGTATACGCCGTCGAACGCCAAGTCGTCAACCTTGTAGTACATGCCGTCAACATGGAACTCTTCGAGGAATTCTCCATTGCGGTCGTACTTGTAGAACTGGCCGACATTGTACCATGAAGCAGTGTAGAAATATTCGCCATCGAACACTACCGCCGACTGGAGGTCACCTGATGCATTGAAGCTCTGCTGGAGCTTGAAGCGGTCGGCAACATCGCCTGAACCGGCAGGATTGTCCTGAAGCATACGCCATACGACTTCTCCGTCACCTGTGTTCTTTATGCTTACAGTCTTCTCAACCTTGTCCTCTACATTAAGGTCTGCATGAACCTCGCTGGCGCTGAGTTCGATGTTCGGACGGGTGATATTGGCTGTAAAGTTGTTGTTGCCGGAAGCAGCTACATTCCAAGTACCCTTGTAAAGGTTGTAGCCATCAACATCTACAGTGACTGTATAATCGTCAACTTCAATTTTGTCTATGCTGATACTGCCGTCACTGCCTGAAACAAGTGTCTGACGGCTACCGCCGGCACCTTCGAGCAGAACAGATGTATCGGCAAGAGGTGAACCGCCGCACATGAGAGCAAGTTTGCCTGAAGTCCACTGAGGATTCCATACCTTTACATCGTCAACGTACCAGTAGTCGATATGAGAAGCCTCGGGGCCGTGTGCACGGAATCGGATATTGAAGAGATTGCTTGTGAGGTAAGGGCTCAAGTCGATGAGATGCTGACGCCAACCGTATGACCCCTCGTCATTGGTATAATAAGCAACCTCAGTCCACTTGCCGCCGCCACAGGATACCTCGACAGACAACGTATCGCCTGTGACGCTATCCCAGTTTTCCATACGCAGGTCAAAACGAAGGTATGTATTGGCCTTGCCCTGAGTGTTGAGTTCTGTCGAAACGAGCGACTGTGAGTAGTTAATCAAAGACGAGTACTGATATGTAGCGCATGGGTCAACAAGACCGTATGTATAGTAGTCGACGCTCCACTTGCTTGGATTGCCCTTGCTGTCCACAGGAGCAGACCATTTTTTTTCGTCGAAAATCCACGAACTGAAATCGTCCTCGAAAGGCAAAAGACGGATATCAGGGACATTGACATCAACCACATTCGACTTTGCAGACTCTGTTCCATCGGCATAAACGGCAGTCACACTGTATGTATAATCGCCGTAATCAGGAACGATGTCTGAATATACCATATCGGTGATAAGCTCAGAGTTCACCTTCTGCGAACCACGATAGAGATTGAATCCCTGAAGCTTGTTTGAAGATGCCGCCATAGGACGGATTTTATTTGTACCGATAAAGATGTCATCGATGAAGAGCATGAACGCTTCCTGAGAAACACAGTTGATTGTTACATACTTTGCTTCTTTTGGAATGGAATAGCTCATGAGAGTCCACTCTGTAGGTACTTCAACATAGTCGCCGGCTGACACCCAAACGAAATCGGATGCACGCTTGCCTGTTGTTGAGTAACCTACACGTATTCTTTCAAGACCGTAAGAATCGTTGTAGCTCTTCGCACGGAAACTAATCTGGAAATCCTCAGAAAAGTTCAATGCCGGAGATATAATGAAATCGTTGTTTCCTCCATCAACCGTGAAATCTGCAAGCATCTTGCTGCCTGAATAAGGTTTTGCACCAGGATTGTCTGCAACCGACGGTGAGGTTTTGTCAACATTCATTATTATGAACGCCATCTTGTTGCCTTGATTAGGGAACGAAGTGGCACTCCACGTATAAGTTTCGGCATTATCCATGTCAAGATAATCCCAACCAACGGAACCTGGAGAGTTTATGACAAAATCTGAATGACCTTCAAAGTCATCAAAATATCCGTCCATCGGCTCCGGGTTGTTCCACTGCAAAGTCACAGTCTTGTTGTCGATGCCGACAAGGTGCAATCCGTAAGGAACACCGTCTGCAGCACCGGCAAGAGACATGCGCTCCGGTGCCTTCCACGACTGAGCGGCAGGCGGAGGAGCAACCTGTTTAGGCTTGACCTTCTTGATGCTGTCTGAGGCCGACATGTTGACGAAAGCCACAGACATCATTGCTAAAAGAATAGATTTTAAATATTTCATTTTGCTGTCGATTATTTATTTTACCATCAACTTGAAAGTCTTATTTGCGTGTCCAGAAACCTGTACAAGCAACAGACCCTTGTAACCATTAATTGCAAATCGGCATGATGGAGCATCTGCATTTCCGAAATATACCACCTGACCTGCTGATGTTGTACACAGAATCTTATCGCCTTCGTCAAGGCCAGTCAGAACGACAGTGCCGTCATGGCAAACTGCATTCAGCTCATCGGCACCAATCTCGGCCACACCGACAGGGTCGTAAGTGAAGTACGCCGGCTCTGAAGTATCATAATAAAGTCTGTCATCGCCTGCTGTAACTCTGGTCACATAAGTCTTTCCTGTAAGGAACTCTCCAGGTGTTGTCTCATTAATTGTTATGCTTGTACCTTCAACGGAACCGCCTGCAAGAGAATTCAAAACATATCCGTCGTCATAAGAGAGTGTCAGATAGTTGATGTCGGCTGTACGTCCACCGAAGTCGTACGTGAAACGAAGCTTGCGGTATTTCTTGCCACTGACATAATTTTCGAGCATAACTTCCGAACCCTCTGTATCCACTGAAGAAATGGTCTGAGCAGGACCAACTGATTCCCAAACCTTTCCGTCGACAGAACCTTCAATCTTAAGAGTACTAGAGCCGAACGGGCCACCTGTTTCAAGAATAAACTTGCAGTCTGTAATGCCGTCAGGATAATCGCGTGTCTCGACAACTCCGTCACCATAGAATGAAAGTGAACCTGCACGTGCATATACATTTCCTGAGATAGACTTGAAATCGCTCAGCGGAACAAATACTGTATTATTGAATACCTCATCTGTCACCTGATCAAATTCAAGATAATAGTTTGTAGCATTTTTAACTGGAGTCCAGTTTACAGTCAGACCACCGTCTACGGCTTTAAACTTGGTAATCTCTGGAGTACCGAGCTTTTCTGCAAGGTATATCTGCCACAACCAAAGGTTTGTCTGAAGTTTCTTAGACTTGCATACGAAAGCTACATAAATCTCCTTGCCTGCATATTCCTTGAGGTCGACCTCCTCCGGAACCTGTACACCGAAATTGTCGGCAAAAGAGAATCTCTTTACAAGGTGGAAATCTTCGACATTTCTTGTTGTAGTTGAAACATATACATCAAGGTCTTCGACTGTAGTTGTTTCTGTCACACCTCTTACGAAATAAAGAGCTCCGTTTTCAGGAACCTTCATACGGCAAGAAATCAACCAATCGTCGGCATCATTCCAATAATCGAACTGGTAAACAATGGCCTGAGCTGATTCATCGTAAATCCAAGTTGTTCCGTCGCCGTTGTTGTCGACAATCTTCCAGCAGTCGAGCTCACCATTTGTCCAAGAACTGAAATCGCCTACGAAAGGAGCTTCCATGAGCTTGCACTCAGTTGTAACAGGTATTGACGCACCGTAAACGACAGAATTGTCGGCCATAACCATGTAAGCGCGTACGTTGTATATGCTTCCTGGTTCAAGACCGCTGATATCGGCATTTATCTTGTCGGCCACTGGTACAGAGATGTGGTTGCCGTCCTTTGTCGGTTCTTCGTTGAGAGCCCAACAGAATCCCATTTCCTTGACATCCTGAAGTTTCTTTACGATTGTTGCGTCTGCTACGATAGATGTATCGCGTATGTCGCTTGGAACTTCTGTACGTATGATTGACTGCGGAACGACACCTCCATTTACCTGGAAATAAACCAGGCCGTTGGATTCATTTATATTTGTAACATCAACATTTACGGCATCACCGTTCCAGTTGATGGCAGCAGGATTTGACGTTGAAGTAAATTCAGTATTGCCGGAACGGCCTGGATAAGTATCACCAGAACGTGAGTTTGTATCGTCTACGCCGTCAGCGGCCATAATGTACATACAACGATGCTTTGCGTTGTTGTTAGGTCCGTTTATAGACCAGTACTCATCGACCATTTCATCGGTATAGTCGTAATGATAAATGAGAAGTCCGTGAGCCGGAATGTATGTATCCCATCCTGTCTGCTGGCGGTTTTCAAGAACGAACCACTCAACACCGGTATCAGGGTCCCTGTCAGGCTGACAGTCGATGTATCTTGCCTCGTTGTCGGCAATACTCTTCAATTCTACATCTTCAGCATTCTTTAGTTCTTTAGGCGAGCACCACCCCATCTGCATACGTTCAAAGGCCATGAGGCACGGAGGAGTACGGCTGTCGTTGTTGTAGCTACCTGAAGCATACAAGCTGTATGCACCCGGGTCAATGCCGTAGCCGTTTGTGTAATCATCTGTGTCGTACATATCCTTAAGACCGAGGACATGTCCGAACTCATGCGTAAAGGTACCAATACCGTCCATCTTTGTGCCTGAAGCCCCAACAAGTTCGGCAGAACAAGAATAGTTGTTGCATGTTATTCCGTCAATCTTGAACGCCTGATCGCCCAAGGTCCAAGAATGAGGCCACATATCATCCTCATTGCCTGTACTGGCTTCGCTGTATCCGGCATATATGACATTCACATTGTCCATGAAGCCGTCGCCGTCATTGTCGAATTGTGCGAAGTTTATATCTGGATTATCGTTCTTGGCCATCGTTAAAGCCTCAACGACCATGTCCCGCGGATTGACATCTCCACCGGCTGACTCGTCATTGGCGGCATAGTAGGCCTGCTCATGCGCAAGTGTATAAGGACCAAGAACTACAAAATTCGGGATGAACTGCCCCATTGAATTGTCACGAAAATAATCCTTAACACTGCCGGTTCCTCCATCTACAGAAAAGCCTGGTTCATTAAGCCATGACGTAAAATTATCTTTCTTGAAAGACATGGCCTTGTCTTTAAAATTGACAAGTATAACAAGATACTGGCTTTCAGCAGTGGTTCCCCAAGGAGTAATCTGAGGAGAAGAGACCTTTTTTGAAAGAATCTGTTCAGGCGCTTTTCTCAGTCCTTTATCAAGAGACATGAACATATCCATCTGCTTGCGGATAGGTGTCAATCCGCCGACAAACTTCATCTCTTTCGAAGAACGTTCAGAAACATTACTTACGCGCTGAGCCGACAGTAGGCGTGTACTGTTCTTTGCATCCAGCTGATCATACTTGTAGAATCCGTCCTTGTCCTTTCTGATAAGGAAACCATCTACAGTAGTCATGTAATGAAAATTCTCATCACCATGAATACAAACCGTCAAAGACGAACCATCTGGTTGTACTACGGTTATCGGTTTTGGATTCGCCTTGATGCCGTAGGCATTCTCAGAAACACAAAACAAGAGACCAAGTACAAAAGGAATGAATTTCTTTAATTTTGACATTGGTTATTGATTATTGATTAAACAAAAAAAACGGAAGAGGCCTTTTCAAGCCTCTACCGAATAAATATAAGATAAGATGTACTAGTCACGAACGACGACCTTCACAGTGCGGCCATTAACCTTAACGAGATACAAGCCTTTGGCCAGCGATATCTCTGTGCGTCCGCCGATATCGGCCTTCTTTACTAGCTTTCCTGAAACATCGAAGATTTCCACAGAAGCCGCACCGTCAGCTGGAACAACGACGACGGAAGAAACACCTGGAACAACCTCTGCGTCTGATACCTCAGTTCCGGCAATGCCGGTATTGATTGAAGCGTCTACATTGACAACTGTTCCTGCATATGCCTGTTCAACCTTCATAAGATAACGTCCAGGTTCACTGACAGTGAAATTCAAGACATATGATCCGATATAATCAGGTGCAGTACCGTAAACATAAGTCGATGTTGCAAGTGCATTGTTCAAATCATCGGCTTTGTAGAGCGACATCATATAATAGTCATTTGATGTGACATTGAATTCACCGGCATTGAGATCTGCATAATACCACACAGGAATCTGACGTGTAGCCTCAGACAATGTGTTCTCACCGTTCTTGAGTTCAATAGGGCAGGTAGAAGATTCACCTTGTTCGAAGTCGCGTATTTCGAACTTGACAGATTTGCCACTCTGTACTGAAAGTGTAGTGACCTTAACATAAAGCACTTCACCTTCTTCAACAGAAAAGTCCTCATAAAACTCTGTACCTTCACTTCCGGTCTTGATTATATCTATTGCATAAGTGTCGTTTTCGCGCTGAACGCTAACCATAGAAGACTGATAAGAAGCATTCTGTTCAAAAGCTATATCAGAAGAAATCTTCAACATGCCATCTTGAGAAGCAACATACTTGAACCATACAGTCTGCGCTTTTTCAGGAACAGCCACCGACGCACCGTCAACAAGGATAGCAGTAGACATAGATTCACCTTCGGCATAATTGTTTTCCTCAAGTTCAAAAGTTCCGTCACCTGTCATTCCTGAGAACTGGATAAGATAAGTTTCACCGGCTTTTACTTCAGTCTTGGTTGAGAAAATATCTTTAACAGCGGTTCTGTATGAAACATAAGTTCCAGAAATTATAGGGAACTTGACTTCTGTAAGGATATCATCAGGTGTAATTTTCAACCAACCGTCGATAGTTGCCGTGTAGCTGTAATATTTATCGTTGCCTCCGGCCAATTCATTTGTTCCGGCCACAGCCTGTATAGGATTAGAAGCAACTTCTCCTGGTGCTATATCTTCAGCGGCCACATTGAAGCCGAAACCATTGACATCTTCATCAAGGTTCCATACTATTACATATGAAGAACCACCTTTAGCCTCAGCCTTCACATCATTTGTACCACTTGCGAGCACATTGTACATGTTGCCAGCTTCGTAAATTGCGACATTGGTGCCAGAGCTCAAGAAAGCAGCTTCTGTTGTCACCCTCAGGAACTTGCTGCCTCCTTCAGGTATGTTCACCTTATAATAATATGTACCATTATAATCAGGAGCAGTATTTTCGCCAAGTTCTATAGTCTTAGGATTGTCAAAAGAGTCACCTTCAGAGAAGGCACGATATGTCATATTGAACAAATCATCAGCATCGGTCTTTTCGGTTTTCTCAATGCATACATAGTAAGAATATCCTTTTGTTACCTTGAAACGCATAAGGAAACATCCGTCTACGCTTGCATCCGGAGTTGACTGTCCGCAAGAAGAATAAACACTGATATTTCCTCCAGGAAGCCCTGCTTCAGAATTCATTTCTACATACCCGTCGTTATCTGCCATATATTCATACCAATACTTTCCTACTGCGGCCGGCAAAACATTGCCTGTTTCAACACCGTCAAACGGCATATCACAAGAAGAGCCAAGAGTAGGATGCGTAAGGACAAATGTGCCCATCAACGGCATAGAACTTGCAACAACCTTTATTATATAGGTTTTTCCGCCTTCGACCTGAGCTTTTCCCGACATAGCGCCACCGTCGCCATAAGACAAAGCGACATTTGAACTTTCGCCATCGCATCCTTCAGCAATGGTAAGCTGGGAAACATAGCCGCTGAACGTCATCTGCAGCACACCTGTTTCTGCACAAGTATAAGACAGATAAGTCTCGGATGTATAAGTCTGCGTGTTGTAATGACTAGGAATAAACAATTCTTCACCCTCAACTATTGCGATAGCGTCGTCACAGGAAGTACCGCCATCAACCACAGCATTCTTGGCAGACATTGTAAACTCAATATTAGTCGTACCATAAAAACCGACAGCCAAATAGACAGTCTGTCCGGCCTTTACAGGGAATACACTGCCGGTTGAAGACGAAATGCCGTAAATCTGAGAAGTGTACTCGCCATCTTCAGACATGCTGAAACTAAGGCCCGAAGTCTGGCCACTAGCTGAAACAGAAACAAGCTGTCCGCTTTCTGCAGGAGCTGTATACTTGAAATATACAGTCATGTAGCCAGAAGCATCCTCTGTTTCGTAAGAGTTTACCCCCGGTTTCAGTTCCAAAGCAGTTGAAATATCTGTTTGTGCAAACAGATTGCAAAAAAACAACTGCATGAAAATTAGAAGTAAAAATTTCCTCATAATGTATAATGTTTTAAAATGCTAAAAATCCACATCCGCCTACCATGAAAGGCTCTCCAACCAAAAGACCATTGTCATGTAAAAATTTACCGATTTTATATAATTACAACTTTTGCTTGCGAATTTCGTAATGATTTTTTAAATAGCCAAAAAAAATGAGAACATTAATACAAAAAACGTGCAACAAACTTTCATATTATCATTTTACAAGGTCTAAAAGTGCGATTATATAAGAAAAGTCTATCAGAGTGTAAGAGATATAATCATGACAAAAAATTGTCGGAAGCCCCAAAACTTAATACAATGGTCAATAAATACATTAAAAAAGCTGAAAATACTACACTTCCGACACTCTAATATTCCAACACCTAAAACCCGTTATGAAACATTAAAGATATTACACGGGACAAATCAATAAAGAATGGACGGCTGATTCCGAAAAATTTATTCCAAACATGCAGACATAATCAAAGACATCTTTGCTTCAGCTATGTTTCCTTATATTACGGCTATCAGCTGGAATGTACAGCCAATGTCTACGAATGCTGTACACATACACACAAAAAAGGCTGTGCCAATCAGCACAGCCTTAAACTTGTTGCGGGGGCTCGACTCGAACGAACGACCTCCAGGTTATGAGCCTGGCGAGCTACCAACTGC
>ENA-UONW01001014-UONW01001014.1-human-gut-metagenome-genome-assembly--contig:-CS52-NODE-1014-length-37406-cov-10.275628_pt1 | contig 37406 bp, 33 predicted proteins | sample MGYA00242463_ERZ724010 | MGnify/ENA metagenome assembly ERZ724010 | reverse complement strand
ACCCCTCATCTGCCGCGAGAGAAAAACAGCAAACGGTTTTTCTTACTATTTCTTTACGGTGAACAAATATGTCATTTTTGCCACAATAACACCGTTTGCCGATCGGGAAAACACGTCCTTCTTTGAATTCCCGTAAATATCGCTCAAGCCATAGTAATAACGTCCCTCGAGCATGATATGACCAATTGAAGAACTGAACTCGGCTCCCAATCCCGCGGTGATTCCGTAGTCAATTTTATTCTTAATGGGCATGGAATACTGCGAACTGAAATTATTAGGCCGATCGGGCGTTCCGTCCGGATTAAGCGTCCATTCCGCACTCTGCTCCGTTTTTTCACTGAAACAATACCCCAACTGCGGACCTGCCAGAAAATAAACCATAAAACCTTTCTCCTCCTTGCCCCATCCCAAACGGGCCAGCATGGGCAACTGAATGTAGTCCTGATGGCGTTGGTAACGGTCGGGCAACGGTACGTCGGCTGAACTCCTGATATTCTCCCGCCACCCCAGTCGCGCATAGTTCAATTCGACCTGCAAGGCACAGACAGCCGCAAAATATTTTTCACACGTGTACCGCAACGTAACGCCAAACGTAGGCCCCATGTGCAGTTTCTGCTTAATGGTAGGGTCAAACGAAATGTGGTTCATGGCCAAACCGCCATTGAACCCCACATCCAACTGACTGCGCGACTCGCCGACCTGTGCATAGGCTGCACTCCCTCCCCACGCAGCACACACAAAAAATATCGCCACCTTCAAAAAACGAGTATGACGACTTTGCCAAATACATAAAGCATTCATGCCTAATTTATTCCAGTTTGACCACAAAAATACAAAATATATAAAAGAACGCGAGAATTTATTGGAAAGATTATTGTATTTTTGGCTTAAAATAGAAGTCTGTAAACATGAAAAAGATTTATCTGCTCGTGGTTTCCATGTGCCTCACCGCTGGCGTACAAGCACAAAACACGACCTCTACCTCAAGCGCGAACAACAAGAACCTGACAGCTGCCGAAAAAGCTATACAACAATACAATTTTGAAGATGCTGCCACGCAACTTCAAAAAGAAATTGCCACCGCCAAGCGCAATAAGCGCGATGTCACATCGCTGCAAAACGACCTGAAAAAGGCCAACATGGGCTGGGACATGATGAACGGCATTGAAAAGGTGGTTTTTGTAGACAGCATTATTACGGACAAGCAACAATTTTTAAAAGCCTACCGCCTTAGCACCGATATCGGAAGCCTTTCAGCCACCACTAATCTGCCAGCCGGTATGGTAAAGGGGAAAGCAGGTAAAACATTCTTTACCAACGACCTGAACGACATGATACTGTATGCCGCCGCCGACAGCAGTGGCCAGCTGAAAATTCATCGGGCCGACAAAATTGACAGCCGATGGGTTTCCACGACGCTTAACGGGCTCAGTAACCGACTGGGGCAGCAGGACTACCCTTTCATGATGTCAGACGGCACAACACTTTATTTTTCAGAAAACGGGCCCGAAAGTTTAGGCGGCTACGACCTGTTTGTTACGCGCTACAACTCCAGCACACGCGAATATTTGAAGCCGGAAAATCTGGGCATGCCGTTCAATTCGCCTTACAACGACTACATGCTGGTCATTGACGAGCCCAACAATATCGGTTGGTTTGCATCCGATCGCTACCAACCCAACGGTAAGGTCTGCATCTATCTTTTTGTACCTAATGACACAAAAGATGTCTACCTGGCTGACGACATGAGTGAGGGACAACTCAAGAATTTGGCTCGATTTGCTGCCGCATCATATACAAGCGAAAACCAATCGGTCAGAAAAGACGCCCTGGCCCGCCTGCAGAAAGTCAGCAACACCGCTGCACAGAACAAGAACAAGCTCTTTACGCGCTGCGTGTTGGACAATCGGCACGTTTACACCTCACTCAATGACTTCAAAGTGCCGCAAGCAGCCCAACTGGCCGTAAGTTGGAACGAAGCCGTCAAGTCATTGTCGCAGGTGACGAGTACCCTCGAACAACTCCGACTGCAGTATGCCCAAGCCCCGCAAGCACAGGCCCAACAACTCAAGAACTCTATTCTTAAACTTGAGGCCGCCGTACAGAAACTTACGGAAGACAACGCGCAACTGCTTAACCAAATTAGGAAATTAGAGCTCAAACAAGCTCAAACAAAATAAGTTTCCCCAAAAACGTGCAGCCATGAATACCATAAAACCTTCAGAATTACTCATTAATGACGATGGGAGCATATTCCATCTGCACCTGCGACCTGAACAGCTGGCCGGCAAAATCATATTGGTTGGCGACCCTGGGCGGGTTGAGCTCATTGCACAATATTTTGACGAAATTGAAAGCGCCGCTCAGAACCGTGAATTCCATAGCCTGACCGGCCACTACAAGCAGAAACGGATTACCGTAATCAGTACAGGAATAGGCTGCGACAATATAGACATTGTGCTCAATGAAATTGATGCACTAGCAAATATTGATCTCAGCCAACGCTGCATCAAGCCCCAGCTACGACAACTCGAAATCGTACGCATCGGCACATGCGGCGGTCTGCAGGAATATACCCCTGAAGGGAGCTTCATCGCCAGCCAGATGAGCATCGGATTCGACGGTCTGCTCAACTTTTACGGCCGCCGCACAGAAGTGTGCGACCTCCAGGCCGAAACCGAATTTCTGGCTCACATGCAATGGCAAGGAGCGCAATGCATTGCCCATCCCTACGTGGTAAAAGCCGACGAGGAGCTGCTGCAACGCATAGCCGGCACCGACATGATACGAGGCATCACCGTGTCATGCGGCGGATTTTATGGCCCTCAAGGGCGGCAACTGCGCATACCATTGGCAGACCCTCTGCAGAACGAGAAAATTGAAAAATTCTCTTACCAGGGATTACATATCACAAACTTCGAGATGGAAAGCAGCGCCGTAGCCGGCCTTTCACGCCTGCTGGGCCATAAAGCGATGACCTGCTGCATGGTTATTGCCAACCGGATAGCCGGCAAGGCCATGGTGGACTACCAGCAACGCATGCACGACCTCATACAAACCGTTTTGGAGCGGATTTGACAAACCCAGAAAGAAAATTATTTTTTTAATCTATAAAAACTTATGTACACAGTAGACGAACTCAACGACCGATTAATTGACTTGGCCTTTTCCGAGGACATAGGAGATGGCGACCACACAACATTATGCTGCATTCCTGAAGACGAGATGGGCAAATCGCAGCTCATCATCAAAGAGAGCGGCATTCTGGCCGGCATTCGCGTGGCCAAACAAGTATTCCACCGCTTTGACCCGACCATGAAGGTAGAAGTTCTCATCGAAGACGGCACCCCCGTAAAGCCGGGCGACATAGCCATGGTTGTAAGCGGAAAAGTACGCAGCCTGCTCCAGACGGAACGCCTCATGTTGAACATCATGCAGCGCATGAGCGGCATTGCCACCATGACAGCTAAATATGTAAAGCGACTGGAAGGAACCCACACCCGCGTATTGGACACGCGCAAAACAACTCCGGGCATGCGCATGATGGAAAAAGAGGCCGTAAAAATCGGTGGCGGCGTAAACCATCGTATCGGTCTGTTCGATATGATTCTGCTCAAAGACAACCATGTAGACTTTGCTGGCGGAATTGATGCAGCACTGGACAAATGCCACGAATATCTGAAAGAAAAAGGACTCGACCTGAAAATCGAAATCGAAGTCCGCTCTTTCGATGAGTTGCAACAAGTGCTCAACCACGGCGGAGTGGATCGCATCATGCTGGATAACTTCAACACGGAAGACACCAAGAAAGCCGTAGCCATGATTAACCACCGCTACGAAACGGAATCAAGTGGCGGCATCACCTATGATACCATTCGCGACTATGCGGAATGTGGTGTCGATTTTATCTCCGTAGGTGCATTGACCAACTCGGTCAAGGGTTTGGATATGTCATTTAAAGCCTGCTAAGCCCACCGAAATGAAAATAAAAAATATTTTTCTGATGCTGGCCACTCTGGTGGCCGGTTCTGGTGCTTTGACTGCTAATGCCTGTACGAACCTGATTGTAGGTAAGAACGCATCGGCTGACGGTTCGGTAATCGTAACCTACAATGCTGACAACTTTGGTCTCTATGGATTCCTTAGAAGATACCCCGCAGGCAAACATCCCAAAGGCGCCAAACGCGATATCTACGACGGCGACACGAATCACTATTGGGGACAGATTGACGAAGCGCCTGAAACATACAGCGTAATTGGCAATATCAACGAGTACCAGGTGTCCATTTGCGAGACTACATTTGGAGGCCGTCTGGAACTGGTTAATCCCAACGGGATTATTGACTACGTCAGCCTGATGTCCATAGCCCTGCAACGCTCTAAAACAGCACGTGAGGCCATTGAAGTAATGACTTCACTGACCCAGAAGTATGGATACAACAGCGAAGGCGAAACCTTTACGGTAGCTGACAAGAATGAGGCCTGGATCTTGGAAATGATAGGCAAAGGTCCCAAAGAAAAGGGTACCGTTTGGGTTGCGGTAAGAGTTCCAGACGACTGCATTTGCGCTCATGCCAACCAGAGTCGCATCCACCAGTTTGACCGCAATGACAAGCAGAATGTCATGTACGCTAAGGACGTCATCACCTTTGCCCGCAAAAAAGGATTCTTTAGCGGCAAGGATGAAGACTTCAGCTTTGCGGATGCCTATTGTCCTGCTGGTTTCTCTGAACTTCGCTTCTGCGAGGCCCGCGTATGGAGTTTCTTTAACAAATGGGTGGACGGTATGGACAAGTATCTGGCCTATGCCTCAGGTACGAGCCAGAAAAAGGAAGAGCCGATGCCCTTGTTCTTCAAGCCCAAAAAGAAACTTTCAGTCCATGATGTCATGATGTCCATGCGAGATCACTACGAAGGCACGCCCTTTGACATGACTTCTGACGTCAGCTGCGGCGAATACGAATCTCCCTACCGCACCACGCCACTAACTTGGGAATACAACGGCAAACAGTATTTCAACGAACGCCCCATTTCCACCCAACAGACAGGTTTCACGCTTGTAGCGCAGTTGCGCTCGTATTTACCGGACGCCATTGGCGGTATTGAATGGTTTGGTAATGACGATGCCAACATGATTGCGTACACACCAATTTACTGCAGCACGACTGACGTTCCGACCTGTTTTGCTGAGGGTACGGCTTCCGACACTACATTCTCGTGGAAATCAGCCTTCTGGGTATGCAATTGGGTATCCAACATGATTTATCCGCGCTACAGCCAAATGTTCCCCAGTCTGGAATCAAAGAGAAACGAACTGGAATCCAGCTACCTCACCCAACAGCCTACAGTTGAACAGAAAGCCCTCAAACTCTGGAAAAACGATCAACAGGCAGCTATAAAGTATCTGAACGACTACAGCAACAGCACGGCAGAAAACATGTTAGCGACATGGAAGAGCTTCGGAGAATATCTGATTATGAAGTACAACGACCAAACGATTAAGCCTGAGAAAAACGGAAAATTTGAGCGCACAAAAGATGGATTAGCCGTGCCTCCGCAGCGCACAGGTTTCCCCCAGTCTTTCAGAAAAGTAATTGTTGAGCAGACTAAAGACCGCTACCTGGTACCCGGTCAAAAATAAGTCAAACATTAGGTATATAACCCTAAAGGCCATCTCAAATATAGATTGAGATGGCCTTTTTCTATTTTCCATTATAAAAATAAATCCTTCACTATAAGAAAAACGTTATCACCAGATCAAGCACGCAGCATATACTCTTCCACGACCTAGAATCAAGCTCAACATACCTCAGAAACATCAATATGTGAAAGTCTTCAAGCGGACAAATGGTAAAACAACAACATCATTTTGCGAAACGCACAAACAACCAGCTTTAAATGCAAATAAGAAGAATTTTAACCTGTCAAGACGTCATCAGAGCATCACAAAATACTTCGCAAAAAGCAGTTTATACAAGTTGCAAAAATGAGAGAAATATACACATTATGCAACAATAGGATTTATGCATAAATAGCCTCCTTATACGCACCTCTTTTAAAATTAAACCACTTTACCACCATTATGGGAGATGATTCTAACTTGAAAATCATTGAGAAAGTGCATATAGAGAATAAATAATCCTAAGGTTAGGAAAACAGCACAGCCCGAATCCTCACGGACTCGAGCTGCTTTATTGCTTAAAATGATCAATCAGGATATAAAATGTATTGTTGTATGTATTGGGAATTTTGTAATGATTTCTCCTTGACTGATACTTATTTATTCCTTACTTCGCTTTTTCAACGATGGCTTTGAAAGCCTGAGGATTATTTACAGCGAGGTCGGCCAAAACTTTACGGCTGATTTCAACATTAGCCTTGTGCAAACCGCCCATCAACTGAGAATATGACATTCCTTCCAATCTTGCTGCAGCATTGATACGCTGAATCCACAAAGCACGGAAATTACGTTTCTTGGTTTTGCGATCACGGAAAGCATAAGTAAGACCCTTCTCCCAAGTATTTTTGGCAACGGTCCAAACGTTTTTACGAGCACCGTAATAACCACGGGTTAATTTCAGGATTCTTTTTCTTTTCGCTCTTGAAGCGACATGATTTACTGATCTTGGCATAATTTAATTTTTTTGAATGCTAGCGCCGTCAACAGACGATCTTTAGGCTATACATTCGGTTCTACTTTAATGTTTGACAATTAAGTTTATCTGAGACAAAGCAATTCACGTACCTGCTTTTTGTTGGTAGAGTGTACCAAGCCGGTATGAACCAAATTACGTTTCTGCTTCTTCGTCTTCTTAGTCAGGATGTGACTATGATAAGCATGTTGTCTTTTAATTTTACCTGTTCCGGTAAGAGCGAATCTTTTTTTTGCACCGGAATTAGTCTTTACTTTTGGCATTTTTGTTTGTATTTAATATATGAAACTTAAGGCGGTTGCGTGATACCATGACACAACGCGCATTCTTTTCTCTTTAATCCTCGCCTTCTACACGCGGACCTTTATATTCTTTATGAGCCTTAACAGCTGGTGCAGCTTTAGGAGCACGCTCTACTGTTTTCGGAGCCTCAGCTGCTTCCGCAGCTTTTTTAGCCGCTGCAGACTTTTTGGGAGCGATAAACAAAAACATACGCTTACCTTCAAGCACAGGCATCTGTTCTACTTTACCGTATTCTTCCAAATCATTTGCAAAGCGAAGTAACAAGACTTCTCCCTGTTCCTTAAAAAGGATGCTACGTCCTTTAAAGAATACATAGGCCTTAACTTTATCGCCATCACTTAGGAACTGCTTGGCATGTTTCAATTTAAACTGATAATCATGGTCGTCCGTTTGCGGTCCGAAACGAATTTCCTTAACTTCAATTTTTACTTGTTTAGCCTTTAATTCCTTCTGACGTTTTTTCTGCTGATAAAGAAATTTAGAGTAATCAATCAAACGACATACAGGCGGATTGGCATTTGGAGAGATCTCCACCAAATCTAGTCCTTTATGTTCAGCGAGTTGCAAAGCTTTGGTAGTAGGCATTACTGAAGATTCTACATCATCTCCCACAATACGTACTTCGCGAGCATTAATTTGATCGTTTATGCGATACTGGAACTTTAATTTATCGTTCTTCATTCAAATATTATTCGGTCTTACTTGCTTTTGTTTTTATGACTACTCTTTTTTAGCGCTGCAAAGTTAATAGTTTTTTGTCATTTCAGTGACTTCTTCGTTGATTTTCTTTGCAAAATCCTCGAATTTCATACTATATTGCTCTCCAGTACCTTGTTTTCTGACTGAAACGGTACCTGTTTCTTGCTCCTTCTCTCCTACTACGAGCAAATAAGGCGTGTGTTTCAACTCATTATCACGGATCTTACGACCAATCTTCTCACTTCTGTCGTCTACATACGTACGCACATCATGCTCCTCAAAATATGCATGTAACTTCTGTGCATAATCATTGAATTTGTCAGAAATAGGAAGGATTGCAGCCTGATCCGGAGTTAACCACAACGGGAAACGACCGGCTGTATGTTCTATCAAGACAGCAACGAAACGCTCCATCGAGCCAAAAGGTGCACGGTGAATCATTACAGGACGATGCTTCTGATTATCCGTGCCTGTATATTCCAACTTAAAGCGTTCCGGCAAGTTATAATCCACCTGAATGGTACCCAACTGCCAACGGCGACCTAAAGCATCCTTTACCATAAAATCAAGTTTAGGTCCATAGAATGCAGCCTCTCCGTATTCAATCTTAGCCTGCAAGCCCTTTTCCTGACAGGCTTCAATGATTGCGTTTTCTGCCTTTTCCCAGTTTTCTTCACTACCGATATATTTCTCACGATTTACTTTATCGCGCAGAGAAATCTGTGCTTCGAAATTCTCAAAATTAAGCGCTTTGAAAATAATCATGATAATATCCATCACACGAAGGAATTCATCTTTTACCTGATCGGGAGCACAGAAAATGTGAGCATCATCCTGCGTAAAGCCGCGCACACGTGTCAGTCCGTGAAGCTCACCACTCTGTTCATAACGGTATACCGTTCCGAACTCAGCTATACGCAAAGGCAAGTCTTTGTAGCTACGCGGTTTCCATGCGTAAATAGCACAGTGGTGAGGGCAGTTCATCGGCTTAAGCATATATTCTTCACCCTCTTCAGGAGTATGAATCGGCTGGAAAGAATCCTTGCCATATTTAGCATAGTGACCGGATGTTACATACAAGTTCTTGCTTCCAATATGCGGAGTCATTACCTGCTGATAACCGAAGCGCTTTTGGATTTTCTTCAAGAAATCTTCCAGGCGAAGACGTAAAGCAGTTCCTTTTGGCAACCAAATAGGTAAGCCTTTACCCACCAAATCGGAGAACATGAAAAGCTCCATCTCCTTACCGATTTTGCGGTGGTCGCGTTTCTTGGCCTCTTCCAACATGGTAAGATACTCAGTAAGCATCTTTTTCTTCGGGAACGTGATACCATAGATACGTGTCATTTGAGGACGCTTCTCATCACCACGCCAATAAGCTGAAGAAACAGACAAAATCTTGATAGCCTTGATTGGAGCCGTACTCATCAAATGCGGACCTTTACACAAATCCGTAAAAGCACCTTGTGTATAGGTAGAGATATGGCCATCTTCCAAGTCCTCAATCAATTCATTTTTATAAGTCTGTCCATGCTCAGCAAAGAACTTGAGCGCATCAGCCTTAGATATAGACTTACGCACCAACTCTTCCTTACGCTGAACCAGTTCTTCCATTTTCTTCTCGATTTTGGGAAAATCGGCATCAGAAATGGAAATTCCTTCAGGAGGCATAATATCATAATAGAATCCGTTTTCAATGGCAGGACCGATACCAAACTGTGTACCAGGATAGAGTTCCTGCAAAGCTTCCGCCATCAAGTGAGCTGAAGTATGCCAAAAAGCATGCTTACCCTCAGCATCATCCCACTTAAATAACTTGACAGATGCATCCTCATTGATCGGACGATTCAACTCGACAATCTCATCATTTACTGCACAAGCCAATACTTCCTGAGCCAATCGGGAAGAAATGCTTTCTGCAATCTGCAGGCCCGTTACTCCGTTTTCATATTCACGGACAGAGCCATCGGGAAATGTGATCTTAATCATTACTCTTATATTTATGAAAATTACCGCAAAGGTAAGTATATTTTTTGAATACCCTCGCGAAAATAGATACAAAACTTTTTATCATTAAAAAACGCAGTAAAAACTGCATCTAAAGCGAGTTTAATGTCAGTCAGCCTAGCTATTTTTTTACTGAATTCATACAAAATGTACAGAATGGAATCGTTTCCTCACTTTCTATAATACCCACGCTCACGAATCATACGGTAAACTGGTTCCGGCAAATAATCAAAACAATCTTCTCCGGCTTGCAATCGCTCACGAATTTGAGTAGAACTAATAGGATACAATGGAGCTTCTACATACTGCACATGAGGATGTGCCATCTGTAACGACATCGCCTCCCTGCTCCCTATTCTAGGATAAACTATCACACGGTGATTTTGCAAAATGTCATCAGCCCGATACCATTTATCAAAAATGGCCCAATTATCACTCCCTATGATTAGGCTAAATGTATGCTCCGGATACTGAGCCACCAACCGCTGCAAAGTATTCCACGTATATGATGGCCTCGGCAACTTGAACTCAAAATCAGAAGCTTTTATGCCTTTATACGGCTGTACTGCCACTCGTGCCATTTCCAAACGGACTTCTTCCGGTAATAGGGAAACATTCTGCTTGAGCGGATTCTGTGGTGACACCATCAGCCACACCTCATCTACTACGCCCTGCTCCACGAGCCATCGCGCCAATTCAATGTGTCCATTGTGTATAGGGTTGTACGAGCCACCCAGCAGACCTATTTGCATGATTTCTCTTCTATTTATTCTGCCAAAAAGTTTTCAATCAGTCTACGAGTCTCCTCACAAGCCTTGCTCAAATCATCATTAATCACTATGTGATCAAAATGCGGAGCAAACTCCAGTTCATAGGTAGCACGTGCCAGACGCTTTTCAATCATTTCGGCAGAATCCGTTCCACGTCCTTCCAAACGACGGCGCAACTCCTCCACCGAAGGCGGCTGGATAAATACTCCCATTGCCTCATCGCCATAATAACGCTTAATATTCAGTGCGCCTTTAACGTCAACATCACAAATCACATGCTCTCCACGATCCAACTGCTCATCAACCTGTTTCTTTAGCGTGCCGTAAAAAAGATCTGTGTACACCTCTTCATATTCCAAAAATTCGTCTGCCGCAATTTTTTGACGGAATTCGTCAGGAGAAAGGAAAAAGTATTCTACGCCATTCTGTTCTTTTCCGCGAGGAGCGCGACTGGTTGCACTGATTGAAAAATGCAGATTAGGCACTACTTGCATTACCTGATTAATAATCGTACTCTTTCCGCTTCCACTCGGAGCCGAAAAAATAATAACCTTACCTCGAGTCATAAAAATTCTGTTGATGTGTAAATCTTACAAGGCGTTCAGCACTTGCTCCTTAATTTGTTCCAACTCATCCTTCATCTTCACTACGATATTCTGCATTTCAGCCTGGTTGCTTTTGCTTCCCGTAGTGTTGATTTCACGTCCCATTTCCTGAGCAATAAATCCCAGTTTCTTACCCTGAGCATGGCCATCCGCCATAGTCTCGCGGAAATACTTCAAATGATTGGCCAAGCGTTGTTTCTCTTCACTGATATCCAGTTTCTCTATATAATATATGAGTTCCTGTTCCAGACGGTTCTGATCATACGACACGGCTTTCAACTCCGAAAGCCCGCTAATGATTCTCTCCTTAATCTTGGCTACACGGGTTGTCTCGTAAACTTCAATTTGTTTGAGCAGCTGTTCTATATTATCAATTTTCTGGGTAAATTTCTTTTCCAATGCAGCCCCTTCCTGACGACGGAACTCCACCAAATTGGTCAAAGCCTCTTCAACGGCTTTTTTCACGACTTCCCACTCGGCTTCATCCAAAGTCTCTATCTGTGAAGAAAGCAAGGTTTCCGGCAGACGCACCATCACTTCCCACCAACTTTCCTGCGGTTCACTGATGCCGCATTCCTGACTGATCTGGCGAATCTGCTGCACATAATTTTTCACAGCCTCCGTATTGATGGGAGCACTGGTTTGCAGCGTTTTCTCAACCCAAATATTCATGTCCACCTTTCCGCGCTCCAAAGCAGCTGCTACCATCTTGCGAATCTCAATCTCCTTTTCACGATAAAGGGGAGCGATTCTAGTAGATAAATCCAAGCTCTTGCTATTGAGAGACTTTATCTCGACATGTATTTTCTTTCCTTCATAAACGGCTTCGGACTTTCCGTAGCCCGTCATAGACAATATCATAATATTTATCGACTTTTTATGAAACTATCAGAATTCATAATCCACACAACTGCGACCTTTCAAATGCGGTTTCAGTGCCCCTGACACGGCCAAATGTAACGGATTTTTACCGTATGCGACCACCTCTTCCAGGGTTTCAAAATCGCCATTCAGACAAATATCCCATGCCTCGTCCGGATTAATGTTACGACCTACAAAAATCTGTTTTATTGTTGGAATTTGAGCAGGCAAGGATTCTATGCCACGCTTGAACTGACTGAAAATCTCGTCTTTCTCCTGAGCAGTCAACTCATCTTTTAATTGAAATAATACAATATGTTTTACCATACAGGATATCTTTTAAATTCGTAACTTTGCTGCGTCAACCGCCCTTATGGGGCAACCTGACGGACAGCTTCACTCGCAAAATTACAAATAATTGAAATATCTATTCCTTTTTTTATTCATAACTTTTCTTTTCGCTTCCTGCGGCAGTAAAGACAAGAAAGCACAAAATTCTGCTTTCAGCCCTGCCGACACTGCGTCCTATGCCAACGATTACGAGCGGTTGCTCTCATCGGGCGAAAGCATTATCGGTACGCTGAGCGGTCCTGACACTTACTATGAATACCGTGGTATGGAACTGGGCCTGCAGTACGCGTTGATTTCTGACTTTGCCCAAACAGAAGGATTACAGCTTCAGGTCGACTTAGGCAAGGATACCACCGACCTGATCCGCAAGCTGGACAATGGCGACATCGACATCATTTGCGTGCAGCTACCACTGAACATCATCAAAAAGCACCACCTGATTGCCTGTGGAGCCACCGACAAGGACAAACAAACAGCCTGGGCCGTCAGTGCCGACTCCAAGGCATTAGCTGAAGCACTCAACAAATGGTACAAACCCGACCACATCAAAAGTATTCAGCAACGTGCAAAAACTTCCTATGCCAAGCGAGACTATGTGCGGCGTCGAGTACATGCCCCATACCTGTCGCGTGAAAAAGGCATCATCTCCAACTATGACCATCTTTTCAAGAAAGCCTCTGCCATCACCGGCTGGGACTGGCGACTTGTTGCGGCCCAATGCTATCAGGAATCGGGCTTCGACCCGCAAGCCGTTTCATGGGCCGGCGCACGCGGCCTGATGCAGATTATGCCATCTACGGCCGGACAACTCGGCGTGGCAGCCGACAACTTGTACAATCCTGAAGAAAACATCGCCACGGCTGCGCGCTACATCCGCTTCTTGTCCAACCACTTCAACGACGTCCGCGACCGGGCCGAGCGTATCAACTTCATACTGGCAGCCTACAACGGAGGCTTTGCCCACATTCGCGATGCCATGGCCCTGACGCGTAAATATGGTGGCAACCCAACCTCGTGGAAAGACGTAGGTCCTTACGTCTTACGCCTCTCGCAACCACAATATTATCGTGACCCCGTGGTAAAGAGCGGCTACATGATAGGTTCAGAAACCTACAATTACGTCCAGTCCGTCACCGAGCGCTGGCGTCGTTACGGCGGTTCCGTCGCAGCCGGTGCGGGCTTTGACGACATGCACTCTACCCCTATCCGGGCTACCAAGAGCAACCGATTCACCCACAAAAATCACATCATGACGCCGGATGAACTGGAAAATGCTGTCCAATGATTATGCACAGGAATTTCTGCAAATACGCCAGTCAGCCTGGCCGCTGCTGCAGAAATATACGGCCTACCAATCCCTGTTTAAGCGGGCTTGCACGGAACTGACGGAAGATTCACATGCCGAATTTACCAGTCTCTTTGCGCGTGTCCAGGCCATTGGTCGGGAATCACATTTCGACATCCAACACATCGATGCCTTCCGCCGCCATGCCTATCACATTCTTGACCTGCAAGAGGCTCCTGACGCCGGCCTGCTGCCAGAGGACGAATATGCGCTAGCCCAATTCTTCAACCACTTTTCAGATGCCGACCTGCCGCTACCACCACAGCCACACGCCCCAGTCAGACGCCAGGCTACGACAACGCAACCATCAAAACAAAATCTGCGGGTAATAATGGAGCAGGCCGGTGACGGCTATGCGCTTGTGCGTCCGGCACAGACGGACGAATCGACACTACGCCTATCGCTTGAAGAATTTCCGGAAGCATCTTCACTGCTTACTCCCGGCACCACGCTCAATCTGGTCAGCACACACGCAGACGAAGAGCAGGTCCTGCACCCGCTTTACCTGATTTACGAGCCGGACTTCCTTTTGGACGTAACAGCCCTGACGGCCTGTCTGCAGCCGCAGGGAAGCCATCCACTCAACTACATTGTCAACAAACTGCGTCCACGCATCACCCGTGTGTCACAACTACGTGGTGAAGCCGCCAACCTTTTTGTAGACAATGGCCTGCATCATGCTGACAGCCAGCCCCAGGCGCTCTACCTGAGCGCCATGCAGCAGGCGTTCCACCAGAACATTCTGGGATACATGAACTGTTCACAGCAGGTCAACGCTACATTTTTCAACGAAGCCCGCCTTCATTTCGACCATATTCTCCAAACCATCCGCCATACCTTTCAGCAGACGGATATGCACATCGACCCGGAGCATCTGCTGCTGGAGCCTTCATTCATCTGTTCTACCCTCGGACTGCGCGGCCGCCTTGACATGATGAGTGACGACCACACGTGCATTATTGAGCTAAAGAGCGGAAAAATTGACGAATTCCACCATCAGCCCCAACCGCAGCACGTCATGCAGATGGCACTGTACAAAGAAATGGTGCACTACAATCTCCACATTCCCCGAACCCAAATCCGCTCCTTCCTGCTCTACAGCAAATATCCGAAGTTGTTTGACGAACGGGTCAGTACGCAGGAACTGCGCCAACTGCTCATGTTGCGCAATCAAATCGTACGCCAGGAGCAGGCACTCCGTCAAGGCTGCTGGCCACAGATACAAGCTGACCTTACCATTGACACCCTCAATGAAAGCCAACTGGACGGAAAGCTGTTTCACCAATACATCAAGCCTGAGCTGGAAACCATTATTCACCCTTTGCAACAGGCTCAAGCGCCGGCCAAGCAATACTTTGCCGCTTTTCTCGCCTTCATTGAACGGGAACAGTTTATTGCCAAAACCGGCGACAACCGCCACGACTCCTACCGCAGCTTTGCCAACGTATGGAACACGGACTACGTCACCCGCCGCCAGAACGGCGATGTCATTGCTCCGCTGCAACTGAAAACCTGCCAGGGCGATGCGGGAATTGAAAGCGTGAAGTTCACGTTTGCCGAGGAATCACCCGTACTGCCCAACTTCAATCTCGGCGAGATGGTACAACTCTACCCCATCACCCGCACGGACGAAGCACCCAATGTGCAGCAGGCTGAAACCATACGCGCCATACTGACTGATCTGACCGAAGACTCGCTGACGCTGATACTGAGCAACACACAACGAAGCGCCCACTTCTTTTCCGACCGCCATCACTATGCCATAGAACACGACTATACCGACGCTACATTCAGCACCTGCTACCGCGGGCTCTTCCGTATGCTTACTGCACCGGCCGCACGTCAGGCGCTCTATCTGAACCAGCGCCAGCCGGAATGTAACCCCTCTTTGAAACTGACGCGCTCATACGGCCCACCTGCTACCGACCAGATTCTACAGCAGGCCAAACAGGCCACCGACTTTTACCTGCTTTCGGGCCCTCCCGGATGCGGCAAGACCAACATCATGCTGCGGGCCATGGTAGAGGAATTCATAACCTCGTACCCTAACGACAATCTGCTGCTGACGGCCTATACCAACCGCGCAGTAGACGAGATTTGCGCCATGCTAAAGCGCATGGACACTCCGCCCCAATTCGTGCGCCTGGGTAACCGTTGGGCCACAGATCCGCAGCACCGGCCGGATCTGATTGAGGAAAAATTCAAAGACCTACAACAACGGGAAGAAGTCAGGAAACGACTGGAACAAATTCATATTATTGTGGGCACCGTAGCCACCATAGGCGGCAACGCCGACCTGTTTGAACTCAAGCATTTCCGCACGGCTATTGTGGACGAAGCCTCACAGCTGCTTGAACCCCAACTGGCGCCACTGCTTTTCGGACAACACCACGACGGTCGTGTGGCCATTGACAAATTCATCTTCATCGGTGATGAAAAGCAACTGCCCGCCGTGGTGAGCCAGCCGGACAAGCAGTGCACTACCCACGACGGCGTCTTGCGGGCCATTGGCATTGAGAGCCTCAGCCAGTCGCTTTTCCAGCGTCTGCTCCGCCAGGTAAAGCAACAACACATCTCCCCGTGCTTCGGACAGGTACGTACACAAGGCCGCATGCACCCCGCTGTCAGTCGCTTTGCCAATCACTATTTCTACGCCGATGCCCTGAATGCCGTTCCCCTGCCTCACCAGATAGAGGAGCTTGAGCTGTGCGACTGTTCGGACGACCCACTCAGTCAGTTTCTGTCACATCATCGCACCGGATTCATTGACATCACGCCACATCCCGGACATAGCTACAAGGCCAACGAGGCCGAGGCCCGTGCCCTGCTGCGCATCACCCGCACACTGCTACAACTCTATCGCGAAAGCAATAAGCCGCTGCAAGCTCAGGACATTGGCATCATCGTACCGTTCCGTAATCAGATTGCCCTGGTACGCTCACTTTTTTCCCCCTACCCGGAACTACAAGACGTAACCATTGATACCGTAGAATGCTATCAGGGCAGCCAACGCGAAATCATTCTGTTCGGTACGACCATCAGCCAGCCCTACCAACTGGATCTGCTCTCCAACCTGCAACAGATTGACGGCTATCTCATCGACCGCAAGCTGAACGTAGCCCTCACCCGGGCACGCCGACAATGTTTCATGCTGGGGCAAAAAAACCTGCTGCTCCGCAACCCCATCTATACACATTATATAATGGACAATCCCAATTTCACGCTGACGGCATCCGCCCTTCCACAATAAGAGCCGCGATGGGAAGCTCCGTTGGTTGATACGGACTTAGAAAAAACGAGGTGCCTTCTCGTTTTTTTTAGGCGGCACCTTGTTTTTACGAGATGCCTTCTTGTTTTTCCGCCATACATTCCTCTGAATTCAAACCAACTTTTCTGATGCGCCGCAGCCGGTTCCGAATTTAGTCGATAAAAAATCCCCATCCGTCTATATGGGCTCAAAAAAGGTTCATATGCCCTCGGTATGTCATTTTGGAACACTTTAAATTTGCTTTCAGAACAATATCACCTGAGCATATGATAAAAAGAAAAATCTGTATCAACTGGCTATTACTGGCTTGTATTCTTACTGCACAAGCCGACAATAACTGGACTCTTCAGAATTGTATTGACCACGCCCTGCAACACAACATCCAAATTCAAAAAAGCCGACTCTCGGAACAGACGTCGCAACAGACCACAGCCGAATCAAAAGCGGCACTTCTGCCCAACCTCTCGGCCAGTTTGTCGGAGGCCGTAGCCTATCGCCCCTTTCAGCAACAAGGCGGCAACTTCGTCAACGGAAGCGTGACCTCAAGCACCTCGAACAAGACCATTGCCAACGGAAACTACGGGGTAAACGCGTCATGGACCCTCTGGAACGGCAATCAGAACCGCAACACCATCAAAAGCAACCAGCTTTCGGAACAGATTGCCAGTCTGCAAACCCAACAAACGGCCAATACCATCCAGGAACAGATTGCCCAGCTCTATGTACAGATTCTGTACACGCAGGAAGCGGTAAAGACCAACCAGAAACTACTGGAAAACGACGAACAGCTTCTGCAACGCGGACAGGAACTGCTGCGCAACGGCAAGGCCACCCAAGCTGACGTGGCCCAACTGCAGGCCCAGGTGGACAACGGCAAATACGACGTGGTGAACTCCCGTACACAAATTGCTTCCTACAAAATGCAGCTCCGACAGCTACTGCAGCTTTCCGACACGGTGGACTTCAATATTCAGACACCCGAAGGCTTGGACACGCAACTCATTTACTCCATTCCCTCCATCAGCCAGGTTTACCAGGCCGCCCTGCAGTCGCGTCCGGAAATCAAGAGCAGCCAGTTGGCCATTGAACAGAGCAACCTTGACCTGAAAATAGCCCAGGGCGCCTACTCTCCCACCATCAGTCTGACAGCCGGTCTGACGGACAGCCACATGACCGGTACGGGCCAAACCATCGGCAACCAGCTGCGTGACAACTTCGACGGACAAATTGGTGTGAACATCTCCATTCCCATCTTTGACAACCGCAAGCGCAAAACCACTCTGGAAAAAGCCAAAATCAACCAGCTCAACAGCCAACTTGACTTGCAGGACAACCAACTCAACCTGCGCAACACCATTGAGAGCTATTGGTTGGAAGCCACCAACAACAAACAGAAATATGAAGCCTCCAAGAGCCAGGTCAAGAGCCAGCAAACCAGCTACGAACTGGTCAGCGAACAGTTTAAACAAGGTAAGCAGAACATTGCCCAACTGCTGGAAAGCCGTACCAGCCTGCTCTCAGCCGAACAGACCATGCTGCAAAGCCAGTACACCACATTGCTGAACATCACGCTCCTAAAATTCTATCAAAACGAAAAACTTTCATTTTAAAATACTGACATGAACAAGAAAACACGCCGCAAATGGATAATCAGTGCGATAGTACTCATCATCATTGTCCTGACCTGCATCATTATCATTAAACGCAACGAACAACCCTATGACGTTTCCTACGAAACGGCTGCCGTCAGCCGCGACACCCTCCGCATGAGCATCAGTGCCACGGGCAGCATCGAGCCGGTCACGGAGGTAGAAGTCGGAACGCAGGTTTCCGGCATCATCGACAAGATTTTGGTGGACTACAACTCGGTAGTACACAAGGGACAGATCATTGCCCTGCTTGACCGCACCAACCTGCTGAGCGAGCTCAACAGTGCCAAGAGCCAGCTGGCCAGTGCCAAGAGTGACCTGGCCTACCAGAAAGCCAATTACAAACGTGTCAAGAACCTGTACGACAAGGGATTGGTCAGCGCTGACGAATATGATACAGCCCGTCTGGCCATGCTCAAGGCGCAGCAAACCTACCTCTATCAGCAGGAAAGCGTGAACAAGGCACAGACCAACCTGAACTATGCCACCATTACCTCGCCTATTGACGGCATCGTCATCAGCAAAGACGTGGAGGAAGGCCAGACCGTAGCCTCCAGCTTCGAAACGCCGACTCTTTTCACCATAGCCAAGGACCTGACCGACATGCGCGTCATTGCCGATGTAGATGAAGCCGACATAGGCAGCGTACGCGAGGGACAGCGCGTCACCTTTACCGTAGACGCCTATCCCAACGAGACCTTCAACGGTACCGTTACGCAGGTACGTCAAAACGCCACAACCACCGACAATGTCGTGACCTACGAAGTAGCCATCTCGGCCCCCAACCCCGACCTGAAACTCAAGCCCGGACTCACGGCCAACGTCACCATCTATACCCTGGAACGCACCAACGTACTGAGTGTACCCTCAAAAGCCCTGCACTTTACGCCGACTAAGGAAACCATCGGCCCCAAAGACAAGATTGTAGACTGCCAGGGTAACCAAAAACTATGGATTCGCGACGGACGCACTTTCAAGGCCATTGCCGTACAGACCGGCATTACCGACGGTGTCCGCACGGAAATCAAGAGTGGCATTGCCGCTGGACAAAAGGTCATTGTCAACATGACAACAGCGGAAGAAAACACCGAAACAAGTACCAGTCAGGACGAACAGAATCCGTTTGCCCCCGGACCTCCTAAAAAAGAAGAGAAAGGAAAATAAGCCTTATGGACACAAAAAGAGTAATTATTGAACTCCAAAACGTCAAGCGTAACTTCCTGGTGGGCGACGAGGTGGTACATGCCCTGCGCGGCGTTTCCTTCAAAATTTACGAAGGTGAGTTCGTCACCATTATGGGTACTTCCGGTTCCGGCAAATCCACCCTGCTCAACCAGCTGGGATGCCTGGATACCCCAACCTCCGGCGAATATCTTCTTGACGGCATTCCTGTCAAAAAGATGAAGCGCAGTGAACGTGCCGTGCTGCGCAACCGCAAGATTGGTTTTGTATTCCAGAACTATAACCTGCTGCCCAAGACCACTTCGGTAGAAAACGTCGAGCTGCCCCTCATGTACAATTCGGCCGTATCGGCCCAAGAGCGCAAGCGACGTGCCATCGAGGCCCTCAAGCAGGTTGGATTGGGCTCACGCCTCTACCACAAGTCGAACCAAATGTCCGGCGGACAGATGCAGCGCGTGGCCATAGCCCGCGCGCTGGTCAATAATCCGGCCGTCATTCTGGCCGACGAGGCCACCGGTAATCTGGACACCCGTACCTCGATGGAAATACTTGTTCTCTTCCAAAAATTGCACAGAAGCGGAAGAACTATTATATTTGTAACGCATAACCCCGAACTTTCGTCATACAGCAGCCGCAACATCATCCTGAAAGACGGAAAAATCCATGCCGACACGATCAATCCCCACATTCTGTCGGCCCAGGAGGCCCTCGATGCCCTGCCGAAAAATACTGACGAATAACCCAATTACAGACACTATGTCCATCATTAACCTATTCAAAATAGCCCTGCGCGCCATTGCCTCCAACAAATTGCGGTCCATGCTCACCATGCTGGGCATCATCATCGGCGTGGCCTCGGTCATAACCATGCTGGCCATCGGACAAGGATCCAAAGCCAGTATCAGAACGCAAATTGCCGAAATGGGCTCCAACATGATCATGATTCAGCCGGGACAGGACAAAGGGCCCGGTGGAGCCAGACAGGATGCCAGCGACATGCAAACACTGAAACTGAAAGACTACGAAACCTTGCGTGAGCAGGCCAAATACCTGTCAGCCATCAGTCCAAGCGTCAATGCTTCCGGCCAGTTTATCAACGGAAACAACAACACACCGTCAACCTTGTACGGCATCAGTCCGGACTACCTGACCATCCGTCAGCTCAAAATTGAGGACGGCGAAATGTTTACGGAAAACGACGTCAAGACCAATGCCAAGGTCTGCGTTGTGGGCAAAACCGTTGTGGACAACCTCTTCCACAACGGCGAGAGTCCGGTAGGCCGCATCATCCGTTTCAATACCATTCCACTGCGCATCGTAGGCGTACTGGAATCGAAAGGTTACAACTCCTTCGGCATGGACCAGGACGATGTGGTACTAGCGCCCTACACCTGCGTAATGAAGCGCGTACTAGCCGTGACTTACCTGCAAGGCATCAATGCCTCAGCCATTACAGAAGATATGACAGACCTAGCCATTGAAGACATCACGCAGATTCTGCGTACTTCACACAAAATAAAAGGCGAGGAAGAGGACGACTTCACCATTCGTAGCCAGCAGGAGCTGTCGTCCATGATGAGCAACACCACCGACCTGATGACAACCTTACTGCTCTGCGTGGCCTGCATCTCACTGATTGTGGGCGGCATCGGCATCATGAACATCATGTATGTTTCCGTGACCGAGCGTACGCGCGAAATCGGTCTGCGCATGTCAGTAGGTGCCCGCGGCATTGACATACTCAATCAATTCCTTATTGAATCCGTACTACTGAGCTTCAGCGGCGGTATCGTGGGTGTCATCCTGGGATGCCTGTCATCACTGGCCGTCAACATTTTTGCCAAATGGCCCATTGAAATACAGCCCTGGAGCGTATTGGTCAGCTTTGCCGTATGTACCGCTACCGGCGTCTTCTTCGGATGGTATCCGGCCAAGAAAGCCGCCAATCTTGACCCCATCGAAGCCATCCGATATGAGTAAATGAGTAATTTGTCACTGCATCTTATTTATAAAGAAATATGACCGACTTATCACGAAAGCACCTGAGTACACCATTACAGATTCTCATTTGGTTCTGTATTTTCTGCTCACCTCTGCTTTTCAAGAACTACGATGAAACCGTTAACTGGCATCGATACTTCGTAGGAAGTATCGCACCGCTAACGGCTTGCATCATTTTTTATGTTAACTATTTGTGGCTTATTCCTCGTTATCTTCTTAAAGGAGATAAAAGGACTTTCATCTTGACCAATATATCCATTATTCTGATATTGGCACTACTGCAGCATTTTATGATGACCATTGTATTCCGCCCACGTACAAAGCATTTTCCACGTCCTCCCAAAGATCATATGCCCCCGCTGCCCAGTTGGGTGTTTGTCATCCGCAATATCTTTATATTGTGTTGTACGGTGCTCATCTCCATGGCGGTAAAAATGAGCATTAGTTGGCAACGCTCCGAGGAGGCTCGCAAAAAAGCGGAAATGGAACGAGCTGCCGCCGAACTCAAGAACCTGCGCAACCAAATCAATCCGCACTTTCTGCTAAACACGCTCAACAACATTTACGCTCTGATTGAATTTGACACGACACGAGCCCAGCAGGCTGTACAAGAATTGGGAGGTTTGCTACGATACGTACTCTACGACAATCAGCTACGCATGGTCAGCCTGCGCAAGGAAATGAATTTTCTGAAAACCTACATTGAACTGATGCGCATTCGCCTGCAACAGAATGTACGAATTGAAACACACATCGACATTCCCCAACAAATTGACCCACAAGTGGCTCCACTCATTTTTATCTCTTTGGTTGAAAATGCCTTCAAACACGGGGTCAGTCCGTCAAAGCCCAGTTTTATCGTTCTCTCGCTGAAGGTGGATGATGACGGCAGCATACACTTTACGGTCTGCAACAGCAACTTCCCAAAAAACCGAAACGACAAAGCCGGCAGTGGCATCGGTCTGCAACAAGTGAAGAGAAGACTGGAGCTGGACTATCCGGGCCGATACCAATGGGACCGCTCCATTGACGAAGAGAGCAACACCTACACCTCGGCCATACACTTATTTCCCCATAAAATCAAAAGAAACTGAACCATGAACATTACCTGTGCCATCATTGACGACGAGCCCTTGGCCATTAATTTGCTCAAAAGCTACGTTTTACGTACCCCTTTTTTAAAACTGAAAAATACATTTTCCGACGCCATTGAAGCCGCCAACCAACTGACCAGCCAGCCCGTTGACCTGGTATTCTGCGACATACAGATGCCCGAACTCGACGGTTTGGCCCTGACCCGGATGTTACCCGAAACCACCCGCATCATCTTCACCACAGCTTTCAGCCAATATGCCGTAGACAGCTACAAGAACAATGCCCTCGACTATCTGCTCAAACCCATCAGCTATCAGGACTTCCTGACCGCAGCCAACAAGGCACGCGACTGGTACAGCCTGCTGCAAAAGGCGGCCCAGCCTGCAACCAGCCAGGAAACACTGGATGCCATATTCATTAAAAGTGACTATAAACTGCTCAAAATCCAATTGGACGACATACTCTATATTGAAGGGCTGAAAGACTATGTCAAGATTTATACCGCCTCGGCTCCGCGCCCCATTCTGTCGCTGACCTCCATGAAATCGCTTGAAGAGCGCCTGCCGCAAGACCACTTCATGCGCATCCACCGCTCCTACATCGTCAACATGCAGCACGTTGATGTGGTAGAGCGCGGACAAATCATCTTCGGCAGCAAGCAGCTTCCCATCTCCGACAGTTACAAGGACAAGGTCATGGCCTACATAGAGCACCGACTGCCCTGATCGCACCAGACAAATGCCCCAGAATCATTCTTTTTCCACACGGCCCCGGCCAATCACAAAAAAGCGCCCTACAGAATACGGCACAATGCTTTTTTTATTAAGTTTGCCGTATGGAAAAGTTTACACTACATATATTGGGCTGCGGGAGTGCCCTGCCAACCGGGCTGCACCAACCCAGCGCCCAAATTCTGTCGCTACGCGAACATCTGTACATGATAGACTGCGGCGAGGGAACTCAGCTGCAGATGCGGAAAGCCGGACTCAAATTTTCTCGTCTGGGCAGCATCTTCATTACGCACCTGCACGGCGACCACTGCTTCGGACTGATAGGCCTGATTTCCACCTTCTCCCTGCTGGGCCGCACCGGCGTGCTGCGCATCTATGCGCCGGCCGAACTGGAACCCGTTTTGAAACTGCAGCTTGACACCTTTTGCTACGGACTGTCGTTTCCCGTTGAGTTCCACGCCGTAGACACCACAAAAAGTCAGGTCATCTACGAAGACAAGGGCCTCAGCGTCAGCACCGTCCCCCTGAAACACCGCATTCCCTGCTGCGGCTACGTGTTCCACGAAAAGCCCAGTCTGCCACACATTCGCCGTGACATGATAGACTTCTACCACATTCCGCTCTATGCCATCAACGACATCAAACAGGGGGCCGACTGGACCACCCCCGATGGCGAACACGTGCCCAACCGCTATCTGGTGTTCGACGCCCAGCCTCCCCGCTCGTATGCCTACTGCTCCGACACCATCTACAGCCCATCCATCATTCCCCACATTCAGGGCGTAAGCCTCCTCTACCACGAAGCTACCTTTGGCGAGGATAACAAGAAGAGAGCCAAGGAGACCTTCCATACCACGGCCACAGAGGCCGCTACCATTGCCCGCAAAGCCGGCGTATGCCAGCTGCTTATCGGGCACTATTCGGCCCGCTACACCGACACCACCCCACTGCTGCAGGAAGCCCGGACCGTGTTCCCCCAGACGCTGGCAGCCACAGAAGGCATGACCCTCAATATTGAAGAACCGTCAAAGACATAAATATTTTATTTTCAGCCCACAAAACCCGCCAAACATTTGGCTGAGAAAAAATATTTACGTAATTTTGTGGCCGTTTTAGAGTCTGTTTGGGCTAAACAAGCACTTCCACGAAGGGAGTCGCCCGACAGAAAAAACCGTTTTAACATCCAATTAATTTCAATGTACGCAATTGTAGACATTAACGGTCAACAGTTCAAAGTGGAAGAAGGCAAGAAGCTCTTCGTTAACCACATCCGTACCGCCGAAAGCGGACAGACTGTTGAATTTGAGAAAGTGTTGTTGGTAGACAACAACGGAGACATCAAAGTAGGTGCTCCTACCATTGAAGGCGCAAAAGTAGTTTGCGAAGTACTTACTCCGCTGGTAAAAGGCGAAAAAGTATTGGTATTCCACAAAAAACGCCGCAAAGGTTATCGTAAGCTGAATGGTCACCGTCAGCAATATTCAGAGGTGACAGTAAAACAAGTGATTGCTTAATCCATAAAATTTAGAAGAAATGGCACATAAAAAAGGTGTAGGTAGTTCTAAGAACGGCCGTGAATCGGCTTCAAAGAGATTAGGTGTAAAGATTTGGGGCGGCCAGACTTGCGTTGCCGGAAACATCATCGTTCGTCAGCGCGGTACGGTACACTACCCGGGTAAAAACGTAGGTATGGGTAGCGATCACACTCTTTATGCCTTGGTTGACGGCGTAGTTGCGTTTAAACGTGGCAACCGCGACCGTAGCGTTGTTTCAGTAGAACCTCAAGCTGAAGCATAACAAAAAAATACATACGGATAATTCGTTTATCCATTTCGTATCCAGAAAAAAATAAGAGCGGAGCAAAATCCTTATGGAATTTTTGCTCCGCTCCTGTTTTTCTCTTCGTACGCCTCTGAGTCCTTTTGAGAAGGACGGAGGGGGTCACGCGGAATTTTTACAAGGTCCCTCCTAAAAAAAACTCGGCGGCTCGGAAGATTTTTTCCGAGCCGCCGAGTTTTTTCCCGCGCATTAAATTAAGGAGCTACCTGTCCTTTAGCGCATAAAGCCCTGCTGCTTCAGTGCGGCAAACAGCTCTTCGGACATGGCCTCGTTGTCCTTACGCGTATAGCGGATATCCGTAAAAATCTGAGCCAAAGTCTCCTTTTTGTTCAGCTCTACAAAATGCTTGTTCTCCGGCAAAGCCTCCTTGGCGGAATAATAGGCGTCAATGTCGGCACGGGTGTAGTCGGAATAGGTTTCCGAATGCACAATCGAAGCCAGCGGCAGCCTGTCGGTCTGAGCGGGCTCCTCAGCCGGCCAGCCCAACGTAATAGTGGCCACGGGCATCACCAGGCGAGGCAGGTTCAGAATCTGAATAATCTGGCGCGGCTGGTAGATGGTAGTCCCCAAGAAGCAGAGGCCCAAACCCTTTTCCTCAGCCAAATTACAAAAAGTCTGACAATACAACAGCGCGTCGGTAGCAGCATTCATAAACGACAGCAAATTGTCATAACCGGCATCGGCCTTCCGCTCCTCACACCAGCGTGTGGTACGGTGATAGTCGGCACAAAACGTCAGCACCACCGGTGCCTCCGTAACCATAGGCTGGTTGAAGTGACAGGGAGCCAATTTGGCTTTCATGGCCTCGTCACGCGTTACTACTACACTATACAACTGCAAATTGCCCATGGTCTGTGTTCTTTCGGCCGTTTGCAGCAAATTATCCAAAAGTTCTTGTGATACAGGTTCCGTCGTATATTTACGAACAGACCTGCGTAATTCAATGGTCTGCATATATCAAATAATAAAATAAATCGATTTATACCGGTACTTTACCCTTATACAAAAGTAAACATTTCAGAGAGAAAACACGTTATTTTTCCCCTCATAATCCGAAACAATTTATTAGTTTTGTAGGACAAACTTAAAAAATTACATAAGATTGTGGAAAATAAAACGTATACACATGATGAAGCCTATCAAGCTTCATTAGCATACTTTGAAGGAGATGCCCTGGCCGCCCGAGTGTGGGTTGACAAATATGCCATGAAAGACTCAGAAGGCCTCATCTATGAGCAAAGCCCGGTTGACATGCACAAACGTCTGGCTGCCGAAATTGCCAGAATTGAAAATAAATATCCCAATCCCATGGGCGCGGACGAGCTCTTTAAGCTCTTCGACCACTTCCGCTACATTGTTCCGGCAGGAAGTCCAATGGCCGGCATCGGTAATCATCACCAGACCGTATCGCTGTCCAACTGTTTTGTAATAGGTCTGAAAGGGGCTGCCGACTCCTACGGAGCCATCATGAAAATTGATGAGGAGCAGGTACAGCTCATGAAGCGCCGCGGCGGCGTGGGACACGACCTCTCACACCTGCGTCCCAAAGGTTCGCCGGTCAACAACTCGGCCCTGAACTCCACCGGACTGGTCCCGTTTATGGAACGCTACAGCAATTCTACCCGCGAAGTAGCGCAGGACGGCCGACGCGGAGCCCTGATGCTCACCGTATCCATCAAGCACCCCGATGCCGAGGCTTTTATTGATGCCAAGATGACAGAGGGAAAAATTACCGGAGCCAACGTCAGCGTAAAAATTGACGACGAGTTCATGCAATGCGCTGTTGACGGTAAGCCCTACGTACAGCAATTCCCAATTGACAGCCCGACCCCCACGGTTAAAAAAGAGGTTGACGCACAAGCCATCTGGAGAAAAATTGTACACAATGCCTGGAAATCAGCCGAACCCGGCGTACTGTTCTGGGACACCATCATTCGCGAAAGCGTACCCGACTGCTACGCCGACCTCGGATTCCGAACCATATCGACCAACCCCTGCGGCGAAATTCCGCTTTGCCCGTACGACAGCTGCCGCCTGCTAGCCATCAATCTCTATTCGTACGTGGAAAATCCGTTTACCCCGCAGGCTCGGTTCAACTTTGAACTATTCAAAAAACACGTCATGGCAGCCCAGCGCATCATGGACGACATCATCGACCTAGAGCTGGAAAAGATTGACGCCATACAACACAAGATTGACATGGACCCGGAAAGTGACGAGGTCAAGCAAACTGAACGCCACCTGTGGGAAAAAATCAAAAAGACCACCTCTATGGGACGCCGCACAGGCGTAGGCATCACGGCCGAAGGCGACATGCTGGCCGCGCTCAACCTGCGCTACGGCACACAGGAAGCCACGGACTTTGCGGTAGAAGTGCAAAAAACCCTGGCCCTGCAAGCCTACCGCATGTCAGCCCTGCTGGCAAAGGAAAGAGGCGCTTTCAGCATCTATGACTATCAGCGCGAAATAAATAATCCGTTCATCAACCGCTTGTGTGAGGCCGACCCTTCACTGCGTGAGCTGTTCAAAAACTACGGCCGGCGCAACATTGCCTGCCTGACCATTGCACCCACCGGCACCATCAGCCTGATGACTCAGACCACAAGCGGCATTGAACCGGTGTTCAAGCCCGTCTACGTACGCCGCCGTAAGGTGAACCCCAACGATGTCAACGTACACGTGGACTTTGTGGATGAAAACGGTGATTCATTTGAGGAATACATTGTCTATCACCCCAAATTCCTGACCTGGATGCGGCTGAACCACATTGATACCGACAAGAAATACAGCAAAGCAGAAATTGACGACCTCATTGCCCGCTCGCCCTATGCCAAAGCTACGGCCAACGATGTGGACTGGCTGATGAAAGTCAAAATGCAGGGTGCCGTACAGAAATGGGTGGACCACAGCATCAGCGTAACCGTCAATCTGCCTTCGGACGTAAACGAGGATTTGGTCAACGACCTCTACATGGAGGCCTGGCGCAGCGGTTGCAAGGGTTGCACCATCTACCGCGACGGAAGCCGCTCAGGCGTTATGGTCAGTCTGAAAGAGAACACGAAGAAAAAAGCGGCCCCTGAGGGTACAAAAGCCTACGAAGAAATTGTAGAGAGCCGCCCGGAATCACTGGAATGCGACGTCGTACGTTTCCAGAACAAAAAGGAAAAGTGGGTAGCCTTCGTGGGCTTGCTCAACGGTCGCCCCTACGAAATCTTTACCGGATTGCAGGACGACGAAGAAGGCATCGTATTGCCCAAGACCGTAACCAAAGGTCACATTATCAAACGGGTTAATCCCGACGGCACCAAGCGCTACGACTTCCAGTTCAAGAACAAACGCGGCTACAAGACCACGGTTGAAGGCTTGTCGGAAAAATTCAACAAGGAATACTGGAATTATGCCAAACTCATCTCCGGCGTACTACGCTACCGCATGCCGCTGGACATTGTGCTGAAACTGGTAGGTTCGCTTCAGCTGGAAAGCGAAAGCATCAATACATGGAAAAACGGCGTGGAGCGTGCTTTGAAAAAGTACATCACCGACGGTACTGCCGTAAAAGGCCAGGTATGCCCCAACTGCGGCCATGAGTCACTGGTTTATCAGGAAGGATGCCTGATTTGCAAACACTGCGGCGTATCGCGCTGCGGATAAACACAGACCGGCACGCAGTCCTAAAAAAGACGGTAACATGACAATAACACATACGTCCATCTGCCTGAACGACCTGAAATTCTACGCCTACCACGGAGTACTAGCGCAGGAAAACAAGGTAGGAGCATACTATACCGTAAACGCACGAATTACGTTTGCCGCAAGCCAGGCAGCGTTGGAGCGCGATGGTCTGGAAGGCACCATTAACTATGCACTGGTGTACGACGACCTCAAAAGCGTCATGAACACGCCGCACAAGCTGCTCGAATCCGTAGCCTACGATATGGCCCAACTTTTGTTTGACCACTACCCTAGCATACAGGAAATATGGATATCCGTTTGCAAAGACACACCTCCCGTTCAGGCACAATGCCACGGCATGGCTTTTGAACTGACAGCCTGCCGCTGATTGGAGACCCACGCCACACTACAAAGCGCGCCCGTACTCACCATAATGAGTACGGGCGCGCTTTATTACACCATACACTTATAACAGTCCTCTTTTCTAAAGCCAAGCTATTAATTAATAATAAAATAGTGTTCACCAAAAATTATAATCTTTGGGGAACACTTCTTATATTCACTAACCCGGATATTTTAATCCCGAATTTTATTCTTATCTTATCCGCGTACGATGGTAGCCTGACGGTCAGGACCTACGGAAACGATCTTAATAGGTGTTTCAAGTTCTTTTTCCAAGAAGTCAATATAGTCCTTAAAAGCAGCAGGGAACTGATCTTCGGATGTTATTTTGGTGAGGTCACACTGCCATCCGGGCAATTCCTTGTACACGGCTTTCCATCCTTCGGTATCGAAAGGCATTTCCGTAACTTGTACGCCATCCTTTTCATAAGCTACACAAGCTTTGATGGTGGGGAAAGTATCAAGCACGTCACCCTTCATCATAACCAACTGCGTCACGCCGTTAATCATGATGGCATATTTAAGGGCAACCAGATCCACCCAACCGCAACGACGGTTACGACCCGTCACAGCACCATACTCATTACCAATATGGCGGATGGTGTCACCGGTCTCGTCAAACAATTCCACGGGGAACGGACCAGAACCTACACGAGTGCTGTATGCCTTGAAAATACCGAACACTTCACCGATTTTATTGGGAGCCACGCCCAATCCCGTACATACACCACCGCATGTGGTGTTGGACGAGCTGACAAACGGATAAGTTCCGTGGTCGATATCCAGCATTGTACCTTGCGCGCCTTCAGCCAAAACATTCTTGCCTTCACGCAGATATTTATTGATTTCAATTTCGGTATCGCTGATTTGGAAGCCCTTCAGGTATTCTACGCCTTCCTTCCATTTGGCTTCGTCCTCAGTAATATCAAAATCGGTATAGTTCAAGTCTTTCAAGATTTGCAAATGACGAGCTTTCAGAGCCTCATACTTCTGCTCGAATCCTTCCAATATGTCGCCAACGCGCAAACCGATACGGCTGGCCTTGTCGCTGTAGGTCGGTCCGATACCCTTGCCCGTAGTTCCCACCTTGGCTTTACCCTTGGCAGCCTCATAAGCGCGATCCAGCACTCTGTGGGTGGGCAGGATAAGATGAGCGCGTTTACTGATGTGCAGACGGCTTTTCAAATCGTAGCCAGCATTTTCCAGCTCCAGAGCCTCGGCTTTAAACAAGTCCGGAGCCAACACGCAACCGTTACCAATAATGTTGACCTTGTTTTCATCGAAAATGCCGGAAGGAATAGAACGCAGCACAAACTTCTTGCCGTCGAAAATAATGGTATGTCCCGCATTAGGACCGCCGGCAAAACGTGCCACTACATCATACTTCGGTGTAAAGTAGTCCACTACCTTACCTTTTCCCTCGTCACCGAAAACGATGCCCAGCAAGGCATCTACTTTTCCTGTTTTCACTTTATTTCCTATTTTAGTTTGTTCAACATCAAAGGGCACACGCAGCGTACCGCACGCACCAGCATACAAAAATACAGAATTTTATTCACATACGCCCCCTGTAGTTTCATTTTTATCCGGCATCAAGATGAAAACGGGTTATTCCGAATTATCCGGCCGTTTCCTGACAAAGTTTGTTTACCCAATCTGCCTCTCCTACAATCCAGAGCTTACTGCCCGGTTTGATCAGGCTTTCGGCAGAAGGTATCTCCAACACATCACGTCCGGCACTCAAGCCGACCACCATACAATGGAAGCGTTCACGCACCTGGCTCTGCCCCACCGTAATGCCGGCAAGGGGTGACTGCTTCAGCACCATTATCGTTTTGAGCACCATAGGACTATGCTGAGGCAGACTCTCTACGGGAACAATTTCATGCTCCATCTTCTCCACAAAGGCTTTGATACTTTCATCATCACCGATAATCTCGAGCTTGTCGTTGGGATAAAGTCGTGTAGTACCGTCTGGTATGTTATGCCGACCAGTATCCCGAATGATGGAAGTAATCATTACGCCAGTTTCACGTCCCAGCGAGAGCTCACTTAGCGTATGCCCGGCCCAAGTAGAATGTTCCGGCAGCTCCAGCTGAGAAATATGCAGATTTTTCGTTTGCAGCAAATGCGCATATCCCGGCATGGTAGGCCCCTGCCTTTGCGCCAAAATTTCCCGCGAGCGTAAATTAATAAAAAACGTACGCTCTATGCGGATACTGACCAGTTTAATCCGGCGTGACGCCACAATCAGCAACATAATCACCATGGCAATGCCCACATGAATCCATGTGGCAAAAGGCGACAGGTAATTCAGAATATAGGCGATGACCAAGGCTGCCAGTACAAAACGCACGACCATCACCACCACCAGACACACTCTATTAAATACGCCCTGCGTCCAAAGTTTTTTGAACTCTTCCGAATGATTTTTTTTCATCACAAAAGCCCGCAGGAAAGGCGACACCACCAATATGGCCAACACTCCGCACACGGCATTACCCGGCCAATGGCCAAATGCGGCACGTCCGAGCGGCAGCAGGAAGCCTAGGAACAAGGCCGTAACTGCTACAGTCAGCACGATGTAAGCCACAGCTTGACGTAACAAAGCATTGAGCAACCGGGGCCATGTACCCGAAGTATTGCGTTTAAGCGACAAGCCATGCTTGTGTCCAGCGTGAGAAGCCGAAAGGTCACGCGGCCACAATCGCTGCACAAGCTGATAAGCAGGCTCTGCACTACGAATAAGATAAGGCGTTGTAAAAGTGGTAATAATGGATACGGCCACAATTACTGGATACAAAAAGCCGTCCGTTACTTTCAGACTATTGCCCAACGAAGCCAAAATAAATGAGAACTCACCAATCTGCGTCATGGCGAAACCGCACTGCATGGCCTGCTTGAGCGGCTGTCCGGACAACAGAAAGGCCGTACTTCCCAAAACAACTTGCCCCAGAATGATGGTTACGACCAATACCAATATGGGCAGCCAATACGTCAGAATCACAGCCGGATCCACCAACATACCTACCGAAACGAAGAACACGGCTCCAAAAAGATCCTTCACCGGCGTTACGACTTTGTCTATCATCTCCGCCTCTACCGTTTCGGCCAGGATACTCCCCATCATAAAGGCGCCAAACGCCGTGCTATAACCTATTTGGGCCGCCATCACCACCATGCCGAAACACAGGCCAAGCGATACAACCAGCAGGGTCTCGCGATTCATCCACTTGCGCACCTTGCGCAGGAATATCGGGATCAGGAAAATGCCGACCATAAACCACAGGCAAAGATAAAACATCAGGCGCAAAAGACTGCCCAACAATTCGTTGCCTTCAAAGCCACGACTGGCAGCCAAAGTGCCCAACATCACCATAAGTAACACACCCAGTATGTCCTCAATTACCAGTACGCTCAACACGGTACCGGCAAACTTTTGCTGCCGCAGTCCCAAATCGTCCAATGCCTTGTAAATAATGGTGGTTGAAGACATTGACAATATGGCCCCTAAGAACAAGCTGTTCATGTGTCCCCACCCGAACAGATGCCCGACGCCCGAACCGAGACTCATCATGCAAAACAATATCAAGCAGGCGGCAAGAATCGGCCCGGCGCCCATCTTCACAATTTTCTTAAAGCTGAATTCAAGTCCTAGCGTAAACATCAGGAAGATTACGCCAATATCGGCCCACACGCTCAAGGTACTCGTGTCGCCTACCGAAGGTGTATAGGGCATATTAGGACTGGTCAGTATGCCAGCTACAATATATCCCAACACCAGCGGCTGCTTCAAGCGCTTAAACAGCAAGCCTACCACGCCGGCCACTACCAAAATGAGTGCCAAGTCGACAATTAAATCAGGTAAATGCTGCATAACTTTTTTTCTCTTAAAAACAAAATAAGGAAGAAAGCCTGTTTTCACTTCCTTCCTTACCGTAAATCTTATGTTATTATTCTCTTTTATTCATGAAATTGCGCGGTAAGCCGGCAAATATTCACTACGGTATCCATAGCCTTGGTAAGCGAAGGAATCGGAAGGAACTCATACGGACCGTGGAAGTTGATGCCGCCCGCAAAGATATTAGGACAAGGCAGCCCCTTGAAAGAGAGCTGTGCGCCATCAGTACCTCCTCGTATGGCCCGAACCTGCGGATGTACGGATGCCATTTCCATGGCTTTCAATGCAATGTCAATGACGTGCATCATCGGCTCCACTTTTTCGCGCATATTATAATACTGATCCTTCACAGTGGCCTTAACCGTACCGGCACCGTATTTCTGGTTCAGCTGCTCAGCAACTCCTGCCACCCAATTCTTGCGCTGCTCAAAACGCTGGCGGTCGTGGTCACGAATAATCAGCTGTACGCAGGCATGCTCAACATTTCCTTCGATGCCCACTACATGATAAAAACCTTCGTAGCCCTCAGTCGTTTCGGGTGTCTCGCCAGCCGGAATCATACCTACCAACTCCGCAGCCACACGGGCCGCATTAATCATTTTGTTCTTGGCATATCCGGGATGTACACTGACTCCCGTAATGTCCAATTGGGCAGAAGCGGCATTAAAGTTCTCAAACTCCAATTCGCCCACTTCACCACCGTCCATTGTATAAGCCCATTCACAGCCAAACTTTTCTACATCAAACAGATGTGCACCCAAGCCGATTTCCTCGTCCGGATTAAAACCGACGCGTATGGTGCCGTGCTCAATTTCGGGATGTGCCTTCAGGTAAACCATGGCTTCCACGATTTCAGCAATACCGGCCTTGTCGTCGGCTCCCAACAAAGTATGTCCGTTGGTTACGATGATATCTTCACCCACATGACTCTTCAGCTCTGGGAATTTCTCCGGCGAAAGCACAATGCCGGCCTCAGCATCCAGTTCAATGACCTTTCCGTCGTAACTCTTCACGATACGCGGCGTTACGTTGGCACCCGAACAGTCAGGACTGGTATCGTAGTGAGAAATGAAACCAATGGTCGGAATTTTCTTGTCGTCATCAGCATTTGAGGGCAACGTGGCATACAGATAGCCGTGCTCGTCCAGCTCCACATCACTCAGCCCTTCGTCCTCCAGTTCCTTCTTCAGGAAACGGGCAAAATCCATCTGCTTGGGAGTACTCGGCGTGATGTTGCTGTTCTCACAAGACTGCGTGTCAAAACTTGTATAACGAATAAAACGCTCTACTATATTCATAATTAAATTCTCTTTTTTATCTTGTCATTTGCAAACTTACAATTTTTTTTGCAAGCAGTAATTCAGGGCATACAAAAAAATCCACCCGATAGCCGAATGGATTTAAAGCAAACGCCACAATATTATTAAATAAGCGGAATGCCAGCTTCCGAACACTCCTTACGCATGGATTCGGGCCAAATACTGGCCTGAATTTCTCCAATATGGGCCTTACGCAGGTAAAGCATACACAATCTGGACTGTCCGATACCTCCACCGATACTAAGCGGCAGCGTACCCTCCACCAGACGTTTATGGAAGTAAAGCTGCAAGCGGTCTTCACGTCCCGTATCGTGCAACTGACGCAACAAAGCTTCACGGTCCACACGGATACCCATGGAAGAAATTTCAAAGGCCCGCTCAAGTACGGGATTCCAAACCAACAAGTCGCCATTAAGGCCCGGCAATCCGTTTTCTGCAACAGTAGAATAATCGTCGTAGTCCGGCGCACGCAGGTCATGAGGCTTACCGTCGCCCAACGGACCACCGATACCGATAATGAATACGGCGCCATACTCCTGGCAAATCTTGTTTTCGCGTTCCTTCGGCGTCAAATCCGGATAACGCTGACGCAACTCTTCGGCGTGAATAAAGAAGACATCCTCCGGCAAGAACGGCTTAAGCTGCGGGAAGCGCTCTGTTACGAGGAATTCCGTACGCAACAAAGCGGCATAAATGCAGCGCACAATGCCTTTCAAAAATTTCAGATTTCGATTTTCGGGAAGAATAACCCGCTCCCAGTCCCACTGGTCTACATAGAGTGAATGCAAATTGCCCAATTCCTCGTCGGCACGTATGGCGTTCATGTCGGTATAAATGCCGTAGCCCGGCTCAATACCATGGTCAGCCAGCGTCATGCGCTTCCATTTGGCCAGCGAATGTACCACCTCTGCCACTGCCTCGTTCATGTCCTTAATGGGGAAGCTGACCGGGCGCTCTACTCCGTTCAGGTCATCATTCAGGCCAAGCCCCTTCTGTACGAAAAGTGGGCCCGTCACGCGATGCAAGCGCAAGCCTGTGGCCAGATTCTGCTGAAAGAAGTCCTTAATCAGCTTAATAGCCTGCTCTGTTTCCTGACGGTCGAGCAGTGGTTTATAGTTACTGGGTTTTATCAGATAGCTCATAAAATATTTTTACTTTTTGTTATTAACGCGCAAATATACAAATAAAAATGTCGTTCACAAAACTTTATTCTATACAAAATGAAAAAATATTCACAAATATACCAACACTATTTCTACAAAACTTTTTCTGCTCCCCCATTCTTATCAGGGTATTCTTTTCCCCCTTATTAATAATGTCTGTTGTGTTCCTTACTATTTTTCCTTATTCGCCAGAAAAAAGTCATCAATCTATTTGGTTTATAAAATAAACTTATTTATCTTTGCATTATTCAAAGGCTGAAAGAGGGAAAATTTCCCTTATTTTTTGCCACACTAAGTTTATATTATAAACCAAATTAGAAAATGAAATTACCAACCGCGATATCCCAACCGTTCAGTTTGAAACCAGGGCCCGTACACAGACCAAACAACGTGGGTATCCACTAAAAAACAAGCACTATGAAAGAGAACATTTTTAACGAGAGAGAAAGTCTGGAGTTGATTTCCCAAATGATTCACAAAACCAGAAAAGAGCTTGAAGTGGGCTCAGGAAACGTTTTCCTCTACTATGGCTACACAAGTGTACTATTGGCCATCATTATTTACCTCATCACGTACCTTACCGCGCATCCCGCCTGGAATTTCCTCTGGTTTGCCATGTTTCTGCCCCAAATTATCATTCATTTCAAAAACAGGAAGAACAAGCCGCACGCCGTCACCTACACCGACAAAATGCTGGGCAATACCTGGAAAATTGTGGGTTGGCTCATGGTATTGACCTGCATTACCATCCTCGGAATGGGATGCTTCACCCACGCCATCAACTTCAGCCTTATGCTTCCTTTGGCCCTGCTATACGTATGTACAGGCAGCATGATATCGGGGCTGGTCGTCAATATTCCCAGCATCACCCGTCTCACGGTGGTGGCCACCATTATCCCGGTCATGATACTCATTGAAATGCGTAGCGGACAAGCCTTCCACACCAACTGGAATCTGATGGCAGCCATTGCCTTTTTGCTGGCACTGATTGTCCCCGGGCATATTTTGAACCGTAAAGCCGTAAAAGGATGAAACCACTTAATCCGCTGTTGCACGCACAATTGCGTCTGTCAATCATTTCGCTGCTGCTCACCGTGACCGAAGCCGACTTTGTCTGGCTGAAGGAAAAAACCGGAGCCACGGCCGGCAACCTGAGCGTACAGATTGAAAAACTGGCCGAAGCCGAATACATCAGCGTGCGCAAAGAAATTGTAGGCAAAAAGCCGCGCACCACGTGTTCACTCACCGAAAAAGGCCGACAAGCCCTGAAAGAATACGTCGAAACACTCCGAGAATATTTAGGCAATGCCCTATAACCCGCTCCCCTCCAGCTCTCGACGCAGCACCGACAAAAAAGTGCTCCGCCGGGAGCTGATGATTGATTTGTGACATTCCATAAATCCATCAAACGCTGAGCCCTATTGCTCTCCCTCAACCTGCCAGAAAGCCCTGAAGCCGCCACTAGCCCCTTCCCCACAAAAAGCAAATTTTATTTTTGCCGTTTCAACTTATTTTTATATTTTTGCAGCCGATAAAGGTCCCGTAGCTTAGCTGAATAGAGCGTCAGATTCCGGTTCTGAAGGTCTTGGG
>ENA-UONW01001013-UONW01001013.1-human-gut-metagenome-genome-assembly--contig:-CS52-NODE-1013-length-37414-cov-13.192403_pt1 | contig 37414 bp, 33 predicted proteins | sample MGYA00242463_ERZ724010 | MGnify/ENA metagenome assembly ERZ724010 | reverse complement strand
CAGGAGGTCACGGTCAACGACTGGAACACCGGCATGACCTATACCGGCAAGATCGTCTCCATGGGCGATTTCCCCACCAACAGCGACGGCTGGAACGGTTCTGGCAACCCCAACGTGTCCTACTATCCCTTCACGGTCTTCGTGGACGAAACTGCGGACTTGCAGGCGGGAATGTACGTCAATATCCAGTATTCCTCCGCGGAAAGCGAGAACGGCATTTACCTGGAGAACCCCTTCATCCGTACCGAGAACGGGCAGTCCTACGTCTATGTCCAGGGCGCCGGCGGTAAGCTGGAGAAGCGGTTCGTGACCACGGGCAAGGCGCTTTGGGGCAGCTATACCGAAATCCGCAGCGGCCTGACGGTGGACGATCTCATCGCATTCCCCTACGGCAAGAACCTGAAAGAGGGCGCGCCCACGGTGGAGAGCGACGTGAGCGACCTGTACAATTACTAAGGAGGGCAAATTAATGATAGAAAATATCCGGCTTGCCTTCCAGGGTATCTGGGGACACAAGATGCGGAGCGTGCTGACCATGCTGGGCATTATCATCGGCATCGCGGCCATCATCACCATCGTTTCCACCATTCAGGGTACCAACGAGCAGATCAAGGAAAACCTCATCGGCGCGGGCAACAACGTGGTCACCGTCAATCTGAATCAGTCGGGGTATTCCTATGATATGGGCTGGAATGCCATCCCCGACGGCGTGCGGGTCATCACCGAGGAGACCCGGCAGGAGTTAAAGAACATCTCCGGCGTGGAAGAAGTGTCGCTGTACAACTCCCGTGGAAATTCCGAGTCCGTGTACTATCAGAACACGGGGTTCAACGGCGAGACCTACGGCATTGATATGCACTATCTGTCGGTTTACGGCTATCAGGTCAAGTCCGGCAGGGGCTTCACCCAGGCGGATTACGACAACTTCCGCAAGGTGGCGCTGGTGGACGCCAACACGGTCTCCACCCTGTTCGGCGGGGAAGACCCCGTGGGCAAGTCGCTGGAGGTCAAGGGCGACGTATTCACCGTGGTGGGCGTGGTTGCCCTTTCCAAGGAGTTCACCCCCACCATTGAGACATTGCAGGACTATCTCCTCTATGCGGACACCTCCTCCGGCTGCCTGTACATCCCCAGCACGGTCTGGCCGACGGCGTTCCAGTTTGACGAACCTCAGAACGTGGCCATCAAGGTGAAAAACACCGACACCATGGCCACAGCAGGCAAGGAAGCGGCTGACCTGCTGACCCAGAAGCAGATCGTGGATTCGGAAAATTCCGACTTCGACTACCGCAGTCAGGACATGCTGGAACAGGCACAGCAGCTGCAAAAAATGTCCCAGTCCACCAACACCCAGCTGATCTGGATTGCCAGCATCTCCCTGCTGGTGGGCGGCATCGGCGTTATGAACATCATGCTGGTGTCCGTGACGGAGCGGACGGCGGAGATCGGCCTGAAGAAGGCCATCGGCGCGAGAAAGAAGCGGATTCTGCTCCAGTTCCTGACGGAATCGGCGGTGCTGACCAGTCTGGGCGGCATCATCGGCGTCATCAGCGGCGTGATCCTCGCGGAGTTGATCTCCAACATGATGCAGATCCCGGTGTCCATCAGCGCGCCGGCCATCATCGTGGCGGTGGTGTTCTCCACCTTCATCGGCGTGGTGTTCGGTATGCTCCCGGCCTACAAGGCGGCAAACCTGAACCCCATCGAGGCACTGCGCAGAGACTAAAAGTGAACGCCGCCGGTTTCCGTTTTCGGAAACCGGCGGCGCTGCCTTTATGCGCTTTTGGCGCTTACACCGCGCCCAGATATTCCTCCAGGCACAGCCCGGAGTCCTTCATGTCCATGGAGATTTCCCTGCCCACGTACCGGAAGTGCCACGGCTCGTCGGTGATGCCGGTGATCTCCGCTTTTTCCTCGGTGTAGCGGAGGATGAAGCCGTACTCCCAGCAATGCTCCGCCAGCCAGATATTGGCGGCCTCCCCCGAGATGTCCACGGCCAGACCCATCTGATGCTCACTGGTGCCGGGGACGGCTACAGTTTCCAGCGCCTTTTTCCGGGCTTCATCGAAGTCGAGGTCAAATTCCTTCATGTGTTCCTGCGTCCGCTTTTCCAGAATGTCCATCTGCTCCTGCATGGTGCGGTAGCCGCAGTTGAAGATGTACTCGATCCCCGCGCCTGAGCAATCGGAGAGCATCTGCATCAGCGGCTCGTAGCAACGTTGATCGACCCGGTGCCAGTCCACCACAATCACGGGGTTGACGGTATAGTAGCTTGGAATCGGGTGGGCGGCGTTGACGAGGATGACCTCCATGCCCTTGGGGGTAAAAAAGTGGGTCTCCCCATCGATCTCCGTGGGGCCGACGGCGGCAGAGCCGTCGGACAGGAAGTAATAGTTGTACTCGCCCTCCTGATACCAGCCGATGGTGGCTGCACCGTTTTCGCCGAAATAATACCGCTTTCCGCCGATCTCCTGCCACGCCGTCACCATGGTGCCGTCGGCCTGATAGTAGCGCAGTCCGTCCTCGGAGGTGAGCCAGCCGGTGTGCATGACGCCCTCATCGGAAAAGTGGTAGCGGTTTTCACCGATGAATGCGTCGCCGGTCAGGGGCTGACCGCCTTCGTCAAGGTAGTAAATGTCCCCGCCGATGTTTGTGAAGCCGGTCTGCATTTTGCCGTCGTCGCCGAAATAGTACCGCTTTCCATCGATCTCCTGCCAGCCCGTGGCGAGAACGCCATCGGGGAGGTAGCAGGGCACGCCGTCCAGCTGCTGCCAGCCGGTGAGCATCCCGCCGTCATCGCCAAAGCAGTAGGTTTTTCCGCCGATGGTCTGCCAGCCGGTCAGCATGACGCCGTCGCTGCCAAAGTACCGGGTAACGCCGTCCTGTTCCAGCCAGCCGGTGGCGGGAATGCCGCCCTCAAGGAAAAAATACCGCTGCCCGTCTATATCCAGCCAGCCGGTAACGGGTTTGGCGTGAAAGTCCCGATAAAAGCGCACGCCGTCCTTTTCCGCCCAGCCGCTGCGATCGACCTTGGCATCGTATATCAGCCATCCGGCGCAGGCCGAAAAGGCGAGCAGCTGAAAAATCAGCACAACCGCTAAAATACGGCTGGTTTTCGTCTTCATATTGCTTCCTCCGCGAAAAGTAACCGGGGGGAGCCGCTTCGGTTCGGCAAAATTCCCCCATGTAACGCAGTATATCATCGGATGTGGAAAAATGCAACCCGCTTAAGAGAAGCTTCATAATCTTCCAGCGACAATTCCTCCGGGAAGTGTTGCTTTTTTGGGCGAAATATGGTATTATGAATTGCAATTTGAAGACAGGGGGCCGCTTTGGTCGCAGACCCCGAACAGGAGGTAAGAAGCTTGGCAAAAAAAGTACTGTGGATTCTGTTTGCCGTGGTTTTGGTTCTGGCGCTGGCGGTGGCCGGTGTCACGGGGTATTTCTGGTATCAGAACAACCACATTTTCGTCGAGGACGCGGTCTACCCCATCAACGCGAAGACCTTGGATCTGCGGGGGCAGGACATTTCCTTTGAGCATTATGACGCCGTCCATTCCCAGCTGCCAAACTGCGAAATTTACTGGGACGTACCCTTCCAGGTCGGCAAATATCCCAATGATACCACGAAGCTGACGGTTGCGGATTTGACCGAGAAGGATATCCGGATTCTTGTGAACTATTTCCCCAAGCTGAAAACCCTGGACGCCACCGCTTGCAGCGATTACGCGGTTCTGGAATCCGCCAAGCAGCAGCTGCCCGGGTGCGAGATTCTTTACGAAGTCAATCTGGGAGGCAAGTCCTTCGCGCCGGAGGTCACCGAGCTGACGCTGGAGGTCGGGGACTATGACTACGATACGCTGATGGAGAATCTCCAATATCTGCCCGACGTGCAGCAAATCACGCTGAAAAAGCCGGAGCTGACCCTGGAGCAGATCGACGAGCTGAAAACGACCTTTGGGAACATCACCATCGACTGCACGGTGGACATCGGCGGCACGGAGTACACCATGGACACCACCGAGCTGAACCTGTCCGGAATCAGTTCCGGGGATGTGGCAGGCGTGAGCGAAAAGCTGGGTATGCTTTCCGGGCTGACCAGCGTGGAGCTGATGAAATCCGACGGCACCACGGGCCTGACAAAAGAGGACGTCAAGACCCTGAAAGAAGCAGCTCCGGCGGCATCCTTCCACTATGTCTTCGACTTCTACGGCGAGACCCTTTCCACCACCGAAACCACGGAGGTTCACATCAAGAACGTGAACATTGGCGAGGAGGGGCTGCCGGAAGCCCGTCTGGCGCTGGATCTGATGGAGAACTGCAGCCGCTTCGTGCTGGAAAACTGCAAGATCTCCAATGAAAGCATGGCGCAGCTCCGTGAGGACTACCGGGACAAGACCAAGGTGGTCTGGCGCGTGCCTTACGGCGGCGGCAGCTGCATGACCGATTGCGAGGTCATCCGCTGCACCTACGAGCTGACGGACAAGAATGCCCAGAATCTGGTCTACTGCGAGGACGTGCGGTTCATGGACGTAGGACACAACGATGTGACCTTCCTTTCGGACTTCTCCTTCCTGAAGGGAATGCCAAAGCTGGAAGCCATTATCATTTCCAGCGCCTATGTCTCCGACCTGACGCCTTTCGCCAACTGCAAAGAGCTGAAATTCTTCGAGGCAGCCTTCTGCGGCAATATCGAGGATCTCACTCCGCTGGCACAGTGCGAGAAGCTGGAAATGGTGAACATCAGCTTTACCAAGGTCAAAGATCTGTCTCCCCTGGACAATGTTCCCGTCAAGACCCTGTTCGCCCAGAACTACAGCGCCAAGCGGATCTCGGCGGAGGAGCAGAAGCGGTTTGCCGAGGTTCACCCCGACTGCCTGACCCAGTACACCGGCGATCAGCCCTATGGCCGCGGCTGGCGGTACGACGAACACGACAAATACCTGCCCTATTACGGGATGCTCCGGAAGGTCTTCCGTCTGGACGACAACATCATCCCCAACAGCGTCGGCTGGTATTTAAGAGAGGGCGACACCGATCTGCCCACGGCGGAGTCCTGAATCTGAATAAGCAAAGCTCTCCCGGAATCCGGGAGAGCTTTTGCTATACGGTTGGCAGAATGCGAGGCAAAAGAAACGGCAATACTTCTTTGCAAAATCCAAATGTTATGGTATAATCGATACAAAAGGAGGGATTCCCATGAATCTGGAAGAATTAAAAAGAAAGATGGACGAGGAGCACTATATCTATGACGATACGCTCTCGACGGTGCTGTACGTGGCTTTGCAGCTGGGCAGGCCCCTGCTGATCGAGGGCGCAGCCGGTGTGGGCAAGACAGAGGTGGCGAAGGTCATGGCCGCCGCCCTTGACCGGGAACTGGTGCGGCTGCAATGCTACGAGGGGCTGGACGAAAGCAAGGCGCTCTACGAGTGGAACTACCAGAAGCAGCTATTGTCCATTCAGGTGAATATGAACGCCCAGGACAGGGAAGCGCTGACCCGCTCGCTGTTCAGCGACGAATACCTGCTGGAACGGCCGCTGCTCAAGTCCATCCGCTCGGAGAAGCCCGTGGTGCTGCTGATCGACGAGATCGACAAAGCCGACGAGGAATTCGAGGCGTTTCTTCTGGAGCTGCTGTCGGAAATGCAGGTGACGATCCCGGAGGTGGGAACGATCCGGGCAAACTCCGTTCCCTTCGTGGTGCTGACCTCCAACCGGGCAAGGCCCCTGTCCGAAGCCCTGCGGCGGCGGTGCGCCTATCTGTATATCGAGTACCCGGATATGGAAAAGGAGCTGGCCATTCTCCGGGCGAAGCTGCCCCATGTGGACGACCGCCTCTGCGCGCAGGTGGCGCTGGCGGTGCAGAAGCTCCGCTCCAACGAGGCCATTCTGAAAAAGCCCTCCATTGCGGAGACGCTGGACTGGGCGGCGGCGCTGGACGCTCTCGGCATCCGGGAGCTGACCCCCGACGCCCTGCGGAAAACCGCCGGATTCGTGCTGAAAAACAACGAGGACATGGCGGCGCTGGATGCAGAAGAAATGGGCAGCTGCCACTGCGGCGGCTGCGAGGGGCATCACCATGGCTGAGCCGGACGTTTATCTGGAAAAGTTGTCTGCCTTTTCCCGGATGCTCCATCTGGAAAATCTAAGCGTCAGCCCCAAGGAGACGGAGGACGCCGCCCGACTGCTGATCGCTCTGGGCATGGACGACCGGGAGCGGGTAAAAACTGCCCTTCGAACTGTCTACGCCAAATCCCGGGAGGAGCAGATCACATTTGACCGGGTGTTCGACGGCTTTTTCCTCTCAGAGGAACAGATCCGCCGTCAGGCAAAGGAGCAGATGGAACGGGAGCAGGAGCTGGAGCAGCACCGCAAGGAAGCGGAGGAGGAGCTTCAGCTGAACGGACAGCCTATGGATTTGAGCGAAAAGCAGCGGGAGACCTACGCCGCCATGCCGGAGGAAGCCCGGCAGCGCCTGCGGGGGTTCATGGAAAAGTACCGCGGCACCGCTGAGCGCAACCCCAAGCTCTACGGGGATTTCATCCATTCCGTATTCACACGGGCGATTATGGAGCAGCAGATGCTCATGGAAAACGCCGGGGTGGGCGGGCAGGAGCTGGACCCGGAGATCGGGATTCTCTACCGGGACATTTCCCAGTTCAAGGACACGGAAATTCCCAAAGCGATCGAGCTGATTCAGGCCGTAGCAAGAGAGATCAACGGGGAGCTGGCGGCCAAGGGTCACTCCGGCGGTCACATGGGAAAGCTGGATTTTCGCCGCACCATCCGTAAGGGACTGGAAACCGGCGGCAGCTTTTACCGCCTGCGCTACCGGAAGAAGCGCGCCAAACGGAAGCGTCTGGTGCTGCTGTGCGATGTGTCCGGTTCCATGGTGCAGTTTTCGGAATTTGCCCTGCGGTTCATCCAGAGCCTGAACCAGGTCTCGGAAAGCTCCCGGGTGTTCCTGTTCTCCGAGACGGCGGTGGAAGCGGACGCCTTCCGGCTGCAAAATATGGATTTGTTCCGCAGTTATGTGAAGGATTCCGGGATTTACGGACGGGGTACGGACTTGGGCGAAGCACTGGAGACCCTGTGTGCCATGCATCCAAGCGTGCTGGGGGCGTCTGCGACGCTGCTCATCCTCTCCGACACCAAAACCATCGACCAGCCCCGGGCGGTCGCGGCGGTGCGGGAGGCAAAGCGTCAGGCGGGACGGGTGATCTTCCTGAACCCTATCCCGGAGGGGAAGTGGCAGTATATCAGAAGCGTTCAGACCATGGCGTCCATCTGCCCCATGGTATCGTGCAGCACCCTGCGGGAGCTGGCCTCGGCCTGCCGCAGACTGACAAAGGAAATGTAAACAAGTTGACAGCCCTCCGCGCCGTAGGCGCTTCCGGAAGGAAATTGCCCGACGGATTTGATGGGTGGTCGTAAAGTTAATGGGGCGTATCCGTGCAGGTACGCTCCATTTTTCAATCCAACATGCGGGTACAACCCCTTGGCTCGCCCTCTGGGAGTCAGTATGAATATGTGGTGTTTTACAAAAGATGTGAACAAATATGAACAAATATGGGGAATTTAGCTCATGGAAAAATTGTGGATTTATGATATACTAGATCTTAGTAAGCCATACTCCCAAATTCGCGCGTAAACGCGCAAGGAGGTAAAGAAACATGCTGGATGTATCCTATTACCGCAAAACGGACGAGATCATTTCCCGTTACGTCCGGGATGCACGGTCCCTGATCCCCATTATGCAGGATATTCAGGCGGAGTACCGCTATCTTCCTGCGGAGCTGCTGAGCTATGTTGCCAAGCAGATCGGGATCACCGAAGCCAAGGCGTACTCGGTCGCCACCTTCTATGAGAACTTCTCCTTTGAGGCAAAGGGTAAGTACGTCATCAAGGTCTGCGATGGCACTGCCTGCCACGTTCGCCACTCTACCCCGGTTCTGGAGGCACTCTGGAAGGAGCTGGGGCTGAGCAAGAAAAAACACACCACCGACGATATGCTCTTTACCGTGGAAACGGTGTCCTGTCTGGGCGCCTGCGGTCTGGCGCCTACCCTGATGGTCAATGAGCAGGTGCATCCCTCCATGACACCGGAGAAAGCGTTGGCGTTGATTGCGGAATTGAGGGGGAAAGGCTGATGATCAAAACTTGTGAAGAACTGAATCAGGCCCGCGTTCAGGCGCAGCTGGAGATTCAGAGCTATGCCTGCCGGATTCTGGTCTGCTCCGGCACCGGCTGTATCGCGACCGGCTCCCATAAGATCCATGAGCGGTTTGAAGATCTGGTAAAAGAGACCCCCGGCATCGAGCTGGTGTTCTCTCCCTGCGGCGGCCACGACGGCGAGACGGTCGTCGGCGTCAAGAAGACGGGCTGTCAGGGCTTCTGCGAGCTTGGCCCGCTGGTGCGTATCCAGAAGGGCGACAAGGTCATTCAGTACGTAAAGGTTCAGCCCGAGGACTGCGCCGAGATCGTGGAAAAGAGCGTTCTGGGCGACGAGGTCATCGAGCGCCTGCTCTACAAGAAGGGCGAAAAGGTCTACGTTCAGCCCGATGAAATTCCCTTCATCGCGAAGCAGACCCGGATCGTTCTGGAAAACTGCGGCAAGTTCGACGCCGAATCTCTGGACGAGTATCTGGCCTCCGGCGGCTTTGACGCGCTGAAGAAGGCCATGTTCGCCATGACCCGGGACGAGGCCATCGACGAAGTGGACCGCTCCGGTCTGCGCGGCCGCGGCGGCGGCGGCTTCCCCACCGGACGGAAGTGGAAGCAGGTCGCCCGTCAGAAGGAGACCGTGCGCTATGTGGTCTGCAACGGCGACGAGGGCGACCCCGGCGCGTTTATGGACGGCTCCGTTATGGAAGGCGACCCCTTCAAGCTCATCGAGGGCATGATGATCGCCGCTTACGCCGTCCGTGCGGAAAACGGCTACATCTACGTCCGTGCGGAATACCCCATGTCCGTGGCACGGCTGCGCAACGCCATTGCCCAGCTGGAGGAACGGGGACTGCTGGGTGACAACATCCTCGGCTCCGACTTCTCCTTCCATATGCACATCAACCGGGGCGCGGGCGCGTTCGTCTGCGGCGAAGGCTCCGCACTGACCGCTTCCATCGAGGGCAGCCGCGGCATGCCCAGAACCAAGCCCCCCAGAACCGTAGAAAAGGGTCTGTGGGAGAAGCCCACGGTGCTGAACAACGTGGAAACCTACGCCAACGTCCCCAAGATCATTCTGCAGGGCGCGGACTGGTTTAAGTCCATCGGCACTCCCGGCAGCCCCGGCTGCAAGACCTTCTCCCTCACCGGCGCCATTGAAAACACCGGCCTGATCGAAGTTCCCATGGGTTCGACCCTGCGTCAGATCATCTTCGACGTGGGCGGCGGATTGAAGGACGGCGCGGAATTCAAGGCCGTGCAGATCGGCGGCCCCTCCGGCGGCTGTCTGACGGAAGAACATCTGGACGTTCCTCTGGACTTTGACTCCGTGAAGAAATACAACGCCATCATCGGCTCCGGCGGCATGGTGGTCATGGGGCAGGACACCTGCATGGTGGAAGTCGCCCGGTTCTTCATGAGCTTCACCCAGCGGGAATCCTGCGGCAAGTGCACCCCCTGCCGGGAAGGCACCAAGCGGATGCTGGAGATTCTGGAGCGGATCGTCAACGGTCAGGGCAAGTTGGAGGACATCGATACGCTGGAAGAACTGGCGAAGATGATCCAGAGCATGGCACTGTGCGGTCTGGGCAAGTCCGCCCCGCTGCCGGTTCTGTCCACTCTGGCCACCTTCCGGGACGAGTACGTCGAGCACATTGTGGATAAGCGGTGCCGTGCCAAGCAGTGTACCGCTCTGCGCCGGTACGTCATCAATCCCGCGTTCTGCAAGGGCTGCTCCAAGTGCGCCCGGAACTGCCCCGTCAACGCCATCTCCGGCGTGGTCAAGAAGCCCTACACCATTGATTCCAACAAGTGTATCAAGTGCGGAGCCTGTAAGGAAAACTGCGCCTTTGATGCCATCTACATCGAAGCGTAAGGAGGGCAATCATGGGTACTATTACAATCAACGGAAAAAAGGTAGAATTTACCGACGAGAAGAATGTTCTGACCATCATTCGCAAGGCCGGTTTCGAGGTCCCGACCCTGTGCTACCAGCCGGAGCTGTCCATTTTCGGCGCCTGCCGTCTGTGCATGGTGGAGGACGACAGAGGCCGCTTCTTCGCCTCCTGTTCGGAAGAGCCCCGGGACGGCATGGTGATCTACACCCATACCGAGCGTCTGCGCAAGAACCGCAAGCTCATCGTGGAGCTGCTGCTGGCCGCCCACTGCCGGGACTGCACCACCTGCGACAAGCACGGCAGGTGCAAGCTGCAGAAGCTGGCCTACCAGCTGGGCATCAACAATGTCCGCTTTGAAAATCACCGGGAGATCCAGCCCGTAGACTTTTCCTCTCCCGCCATCGTCCGCGACCCCAACAAGTGCATTCTGTGCGGCTGCTGTGTCCGGGCGTGCTCGGAGCTTCAGGGGATCGGCGTTCTGGCCTTTGCCCACCGCGGCACGGACGCTACCGTGACCACCGCCTTCGACCGCAAGATGGCCATGACCAACTGCGTCAGCTGCGGACAGTGCCGCGTGGTCTGCCCCACCGGCGCCCTGACCATTCACCACAACATGACCGACGTCTGGCAGGCGCTGGGTGACAAGAACACCCGCGTGGTCGCCCAGATCGCTCCCGCCGTCCGCGTGGCCATCGGTGAAGCCTTCGGTCTGCCCAAGGGCGAGAACTCCATGGGCAAGGTCGTAGCGGCGCTGCACCGCATGGGCTTCGACGAGGTCTTCGACACCGCCTACACCGCCGACCTGACCATTATGGAAGAGTCCGCGGAATTTCTGGAGCGGGTCAAGGCTGGCGCCAATCTGCCGCTGATGACCTCCTGCTGCCCCGCGTGGGTCAAGTTCGTGGAGAACGAGTATCCGGAATTCAAGGAAAATATCTCCACCTGCCGTTCTCCCCAAGCCATGTTCTCCGCCATCCTGAAGGACTACTACCGGGACGAGGCCAACGCCAAGGGAAAAAAGACCGTCGTAGTCTCCGTCATGCCCTGTACCGCCAAGAAAATGGAGGCGGAGCGCAAGGAGAGCTACACCCACGAGGAAAAGGACACCGATTACGTGCTCACCACCACCGAGCTGATCCGGATGATCGACGCCCACGGCATCAACTTTGAGGCGCTTCCTTCCGAATCCTGCGATATGCCCTTCGGCATCGGCTCCGGCGGCGGCGTGATCTTCGGCACTACCGGCGGCGTGACGGAAGCGGTTCTGCGCCGTCTGATCGAGGGCCACGACCCGGCAACCCTGCGTGCGATCGCGGAGTGCGGCGCACGGGGCGATGAGGGCATCAGGGAATTCAGCGTTCCCTACAACGGTCTGGATGTGAAGATCTGCGTGGCTTCCGGTCTGGCAAACGCACGGAAGGTGCTGGAGTCCGTGAAATCCGGCGAGAAGGAGTACCACTTCATTGAGGTCATGGCCTGCCCCGGCGGATGCGTCATGGGCGGCGGCCAGCCGGTCTACGGCACCAAGGTGCGCCGGGCAGAGACCCGCACTAAGGGACTGTACGAAGCGGACGGCGGCATGGCTATCAAGAAGTCCAACGAGAACCCCCTGATGGACGTGTTCTACAACGGCTACTTCAAGGGCAAAGCCCACGAGCTTCTGCATAATCCCCACGAATAAATTTATAATTTCTGGGGCGCACCCATTTGGGTCAATGTTGCTGACTTAGTGACATTGGGCACGCGGCTGTCCCTCTATTTTGTGCCCTTTTATCTCCGCCTCGCGTCCATCTTTATTCTTGTGCTATTGGATTTCATTTGTGCCAGCGGGGAGAAGTTGTCGTAATTCTTGGTCAAGTCCGCGTCGAAGATCGCACAATAATGTTTCGTCATGGCAAGGGTGCTATGCCCCAAGAGTTTTTGCAGAGTAAAGGCATCTCCGCCACAATCAATCAAGTACTTTCGGGCAATGGTGTGGCGGAACAGATGGATGCTTGCCTTTTGGACTCCCCGCTGCGTGTTATACCTTGCTATGGATTGCCGCAGACCGTTCTCCGTCAGTTGAGAGCCGGTTTCTGTGCAAAAGAGGAAATCAGCCGCCTCCCCGCCTCTGTGCCGCAGATACTCCCGCAGTATGGACACCATGGCACTACAAAGGGGAATGACCTGGGTTTTCCTGTTCTTTGTGTGGCGGTAGAACACCACGCCGCCATCCAAATCCACATCTCGGATTTGATGCTATTTCCTGATTAAAATCTTAATTTTAATCAGGAAGGCATCGCCTGACGGCGCTGCCTGTTTTGTGATTTATAAGGAAAGAAATCACAAAACAAGTCTCATATGAACTCCATGCCCTTCAGGCAATTAAAATCTTTTTTTAAAGATTTTAATTGGAGTTCAGTATGAATTGCTCTAGCTGTCGCGGCTCGGCTGCCGCAGTTCAATAAAAAGTTGATAATCACCCAATCCCGATATTCGGCAAAGGTTGCTTTCCGAATGTCGGGTTTTTTTAGTAATGCGGACAGTTCTAAATCCGAATAGGTTTCTTTCACAGTTTCCTCCGCCTTGTAGAGCGGGATATTGAGGCGGGTAATGCCTTGCTCATTGCACCAAGAGAAAAAAGGATTTGAGGGTGCGCATACTGATAATCATTGCATCCAAATCCGCCTTTTGGAGCATGGCAATGTCCATCTTTACATCCAAGTGCCGCGCCACGGCTTGAAACTGGGCTTGATAACTTTGCAAAGTCTTTTCGGCAAGTCCCGTTGTCTTTTTGGAAATGATGAAGTCGGAAAAGGTTTCCTCGATGGTTGCACTCACTACTAACTTGATTTTAGCCATAATATCTGTCCTCTTGATTTCATAATTTTTAGCCTAAAATCAAGAGCACAGGTCAACGCTTGCCTTTTGGTGAAAACCGAAGAAAATCACACATCACAAGCAATAAAAGTAATAAAAAGCCTTGATTTCCGAAGAAATCAAGGCTTTTGGTGGAGATAAGCGGGATCGAACCGCTGACCTCTTGAATGCCATCGAGCCGTTGCCACGGCTCAGGGAAACTTCGGTGCAGCGAATCGAAAAAGTGTTGTCCCACAGTGGTTTTTCAATTCCATTACTATCCAACTGCTTGTATAAAAGGGTAATTAACTTCTTGAATGCTCTATAATGATGTTAGCACAGCATCCCGAAAAAATCAACTTTTATTCATCTTCTCTTTCAGAACAAAACAACTCCTGTTTGTGTTTTACATTCCTTCCCAACATCTTTCTAACAACTGTGGAAGTCCCGCTTTGTGGTACACAGGAACGCCGCCACCATGCTCTTTTTTACGAGGCTTTTGCCTCGTTTTTTCTTTGCTCTTCTCAGATAACCAGTCATCTTAATACGACAGGTCTGAGATAAAGTGTTATATAATAAAGGCACAAAGAGAGAGGAACACAAAACCTAAAACCTCTCAGTCAGAAGTCAAGGATATGCCGAAACCAAGGCAGCCAATCAGGATTGCAAATGGTAGCTTTGCATGTCTAACATTTGGGGTTCAGTTCATTGCTTGGCAGTGCTGATTATTTGTGATAACGAGTGCGCTCTATTGCAGCCAGCGTTACCAAATAAGGCGCCGGGATGTACTAGGGTCTATCTGAAAACCGCCAACATGCCCAAACAGCGGGTCTTTTCCGCCTGCTGTGCACCATTTTCCCTTGTAATACACAAAGTATTCCTGCGGAAAAATGGCTTCATCAGGCGAAAAATCCCTCGCTGTTGGTCATATTCCCGGTTTTCAGATAGACCCTAGCTATACGGGAGATTTTTGGAAGGCTTTATTTTCGCAAGTCATATACGGTGTCCCGCAATACCAGCATTGTGCCAATTCGCATACAAATCGTCGCAGGCTGCGAGTCACTGGACGCAATCTGCTTAAGCAAAAGGGAAACAGCGCTTCCACCCAAAAGCTCTTTTGGAACATGGATAGTCGTAAGCTTTGGAGAAGTGACATAGGACATCGGCATGTCATCAAATCCAACGATAGAAACATCTTCAGGGATCCTGTAACCGTGTTCTTTGAGGGCGCGCATGCAGGAAATTGCAATGATATCGTTATCTGCAAACAGTGCGGAAGGAATGCGGTCAGCGCTGTGCAAATACCGAGTCATATCATTGTATGCGCTATCCTGTGTGGGTCCAACATGGATATGGGTAACTGAACAGCGGTTGGTAATATCGAAATCAGCGATTGCTTTTGTAAAACCGTTGTATCGCTCGACAAAATTATTGATATGAACATTGGAGTGGATGTAACCAAGATCGGTATGACCAAATTCAATCAGGTGTTTGGTGGCGAGATATGCGCCTTGGCTGTTGTTGATTACAACACAGTCAAGCAGTGTTCCTTCAAAATAGCAGTCCAGTACGACAATGGGTTTGCCGATGGTCAGAAATTGCTGGATATCTTCTGGTTCCATTTCTGTTGCCAACAGAATAATACCGGCACAGTCGGACATCGAGAGCGACTTGAGCTGTTCTGCGTTGTCTTGATTACCATAAAAATAACTAATTTGAAGATTATAACCGGAATTTGCGACCTCCGCACTGATTCCTTCGGTCACGGCAGCGAAGAAAGGCGTGTCGCCATAGACCATGCCGTGCTTTTTGAAGATAACAAGATTGATAAAAGTAGAGGAAAAGGATTTGCGCAACGGACGCTTTAAACCATATTCCTTTGCGGCGCGGAGAATGAAATCACGTTTTTCGTCACTGATCCCTTTTTTTCCGTTTAAAGCAATCGATACAGCGGAAGCGGAAATACCGAGCTTTTCTGCAAGCTCTTTAGCTGTAATAGACATAGAATCAACCTCCGACCCGTTTGTTGGTTATATAATAACATGTAAAGTGGCTTTTTGTCAACTAAAAAGCAAAATATTTTGAAAACTATTTAGAAAAAATTTAGCTAAATAATGCCGGATTCAGACGAAAAACAGGCAGACTGACTGAAATGAACATGGAATATTTGTGTAATTTAGAGATATTGCAATGTGAGTATTGACAATTGCACTAAATGCTGATATAAAGTTAAGCATAAATTAAACTAAATTTTATGGAGGGTTCAGCGTGAATGAGGTATTACTCAAGGCGGAAGGAATATATAAGTCCTTTGGCGCTACAAAGGCAGTCGTGGATTTCCACATTGAAGTTTGCCGCGGAACGATCCATGGACTAATCGGAGAAAACGGTTCTGGAAAAAGCACCTTCTCCTCGATTGTGGCGGGTATCCAACAGCGGGACAGCGGTCGGTTGCTGCTTCGAGGAGAGGACTATGCACCGACTTCTTCGGTAGATGCCGCAAAACAAGGCGTATCTCTCATTGTTCAGGAAATTGGCACGATCGGTTCAATCCCTGTTTCGGCGAATATCTTTCTTAATGAAGAGAGGCGCTTTGTTAAGCACGGCTGCATCGACTACAATACGATGAATGCTGAAGCTAAAAAGATTCTTTCTCAAATTGGCGGTGAGCACATCGACCCGCAGGCTATAACAGGCACACTGAACCTGGAAGATCGAAAACTGGTTGAAATCGCAAGGGGAATGTACTCTGAGCCGGAGCTGCTGATTATTGACGAGACATCCAATGCACTTGCAAAACATGGACGCGATATTCTGTATCAGAATATGCGTGCGGTGCGAGATCGCGGTGGCGCCGTAATCTTCATCACCCATGACCTTGCGGAGCTGATTGATATCTGCGACTGTGTCACTGTTATGCGTGACGGTCATTATATCGAAACCCTTTTCAAAGAGCAGATGGAAGAGAGCCGCCTCAAGAGCCTGATGGTTGGACGTGAGGTAGCGGACAACCTCTACCGTGCTGACGATGCACCGGATTATCAGCCTGAGGTCGTTCTACGTGCAGAGGGACTCAATGCGATTAATGTTTATAGCGTTACAATCGAGCTGCACAAGGGAGAGATCCTCGGAATCGGCGGCCTTGCTGAGTGCGGAATGCACGAGTTGGGCAAGGTCCTCTTCGGAATTGAAAAGCCGGATAGTGGAACAGTTACGGTAGGCGGAAAGACAATCACATCTCCTCGTGAAGCAATCCGGCTGGGTGTTGGATATCTCTCGAAAAACCGGGACACTGAGGCGATTATACTAAATGCCAGCATTCAGGACAACATTTGTTTACCAAGTTTACCCAAGCTGACAAAACACGGATTTATCAACCCCAAAAGGGAAAAAGCACTCGCTGCAAAATGGACGGACGCGCTGGCAATCAAGATGCGCAGCAGCGACCAGCATTGCCGGGAATTGTCGGGCGGTAACAAACAGAAGGTCGTTCTTGCAAAGTGGATGGGTAACGATTCACAAATTCTCATCATGGACTGCCCAACCCGCGGTATTGATATTGGTGTTAAGGAAGCAATCTACAAGCTGATGCAGCAATTCAAAAAAGAGGGCAGATCTATGATCATGATTTCAGAAGAACTGCCGGAACTGATTGGAATGAGTGACAGAATCCTGATTATGAAGAATCATGAGATTGTGCAGGAAATTCCTCGCAGCGCCCAAATCGATGAAAATCAGCTCGTCAGCAGCATGATCTGAGGGAGGGACGAAGATGAAGATCCAATCAAAGCTCAATACGAAGCTACTGGTCAATGTTTTCCCTTGGGTGAGCTTGATCCTTGTGGTCGCGGTGTTCGGGGTCGCATCTAAAGGACTGCTGTTCAGTGCATATAACCTGAAAACAATTTTCTCACAGTCGGTGCTATTTATCATTGGAGGGCTTGGACTTTCTTTTTTGTTCGCACAAGGTGCTTTTGATCTTTCCTTCGGCAGTGTCGTTTGCTTTGCGAGTCTCCTTGCGGCAAAGGCAGTGGAAGTCACAGGGGTGGATCTGCTGATTTTTGTGATCCCGTTTGTTGTCTGTATTGGAATCGGCATACTGAACGGACTGCTTTATTCAAGAGTTGGCCTCGTTGTCTTTATCCAGACCCTCGGTGTTTCCTTCCTGTTGAAGGGAACCTTTACGACACTGCTCGGACCAATAGGTCATATTAAAGTGCCGAAAGTGCTTAACTTTTTTGATAGCCTTCCGTTTACTCTGGCATTTACCATTGTTGCGACGGTTTTTGTTGGATGGCTGTTCAGTTATACCGCATTTGGCAAGCACTGTCGGATGGTTGGTTCTGGACAGGAGGCGACCGTGCAATCCGGCGTGGATATCCGCAAGACAAAACTTCTGGCTTTTGTTGCGGCGGGAGTCACTGGCGGTGTGATCTCTCTGCTTTCAATGGCAAGAGGCGGTCAAGTTAGTACCAGCACGGCTTCCAACTTTGAGTTTAACGTTATGATTGCACTTACCCTTGGCGGAATGCCTTCCGAGGGTGGAACAGGAGCAAAGCTGCGCAGTGTTTTTATTGGCTGCTTTATCGTCTCGGTGCTGACCAATGGGATGGTGCTTCTTGGCATTGACGGACGTATGCAGGAGGTTATTAAGGGATTGATCTTTGTCTTAGTCCTGATTATGACCTCCCGACTCAAGGAAAAGAGTGCGACTATGTAAACTATGTTTTCAATGTCTGGATAGACATTTAATAAAAATTATTGGAGGAAAAAAGAATGAAAAAGTTTGTAGCATTATTGTTGACGCTCGTTTTGACCTTTTCCCTCGCTGCTTGCGGTGCTGAGGGAGGTGTCAAAGACGATGAAGCAGCAGGTCCCGGCAGCTTTAAGATTGGTACTCTCGATACAGGCTCGGCGGATGCAACAACTGCCCCTCTGCTGAATCAGCTTAAGCTGACCGTTGAGACTCTCGGTTGCGAACTGGTTACTGCGACCTCAACTGGTATGTCTGCAGAAGAAACCCTTGTTGCATTGCAGAACTTGATTGCAGCAGGTTGTGATGCCATTCTGGTGCCTGCCGCGATGATCTCTCCTGCAAAGGTAGCAGAAATCTGTGATCCAGAAGGTGTATACTGGGGCACTTATTTTTACAAGTTTGAAGAGGGCACCGAGGATTACGAAGCTGCCATGAATTCTGAGTATTTCGTCGGTACTACCTATGAGGACGATGTCGACTCTGCCTACTGGGCAACCAGTGTGCTTGGTAAACTGGGGTGCAAGAATCTGTGCATGATTGGCTTGCCTACTGGTGGTACTACAGCAAACATGCGCGACGAAGGTATTGCAAAGGCTTGTGAGGAATACGGAATGACCGTCCTTGCCGAAGAACGCGATTTCACTTTGACCTTCACTGCTGCAGGCGGTGCAACCATCGCAGAGCGATTCCTCACTGCCTATCCCGAGTGTGACGGCATTATTATTGCAGGTATGACTCAGTACTGCCTGCCCGGCATTGTCCAGACTCTGGAACAGACTGGTAACATTAATAAGATTAAGGTTGCAGGTATCGACTTTAACGAATTCCAATTTGACTATATGGAGCAGGGTGCTCTGCACGGCATCGTTGGCGGCCACTTTGCTGGCCCCACCTACACTGCAATTCAGATGATTAACATCCTCAACGGCACACCTCTTACTGAAGAAAAGGTGCAGCTACAGGACATGTTCATTAAGCTGGGAAGCAACGAAGAGGCTCAGACCTATGCAAACTATATTAACGAAGTTGGTTACCTCTATAGCGAGGAAGAAATCAAGAACTGCCTCGTACTCAACAACCCTGACTTCACCTTTGAGGATCTGAAGGCGATTGCTGACAGCTATAGTCTGCAGGATTTGCTTGACCGTAACGGCAAGTAACCGGCTGAATGAGTGACGGCCGGCTGGCAGAAACCGCCGGCCGTCGGATTTGACCCACAGGGGGATATTTATGAACACGAAACGATTTGCACAGGGGGTTTTTGCCGCCCTGATTATACCGGGCGCGGTTTATCTGATTTTTGCGCTGCTACGGCCGGATGTGTTCTGGCGTGCTGATGTGGTCTATCTGCTCTTTATCCAGTCTATCGAATCTATCATTCTGGGCTGGGGCATGAGTTTTGGTATGATTTCGGGTAATATGGATCTGTCCGTCGCAGCAGAGACAATTCTCGGCACGATTGTTGCGGCAATCGCCGCAAAATCCTTCGGCATCCCCGGTCTTGTCGTGGGAGCTCTTGCAACAACAATGGTAGTAGGCTGGCTCAAATCTCTGGTCCTGAGGGTTATTCGTACCAACTCACTGGTCATCAGTATTGCCTATTGCCTGCTGCTCGGCGCACTGGGTGCGGTTGTTGCACAGAATAAGTCACTGGTCATTACGAGTGCGCAAACAATCCTAGGCAAGGCACCGTGGAATATCCTTATTGCGGTTGGATTGGGTGCATTGATGTTCTATCTGCACAAATACAGCGTGTTTGGCTCGAACTGCCGTGCTGTTGGCGGTGACGCCCAGCTCGCAAAAAATGCAGGTATTGACAAATATAAGGTGTACGGAAAGGGATTCCTTGTCGCCTCGTTTTACGCCGGTTTTTCCGCAATTATCTCGCTGAGCCGAGGCGCAGGTACCGCTGCAGCCACCGGTCTGCAGTCGATGACACCAATCTTTAGTGCAATGATTGGTGTGTTCCTTGGTCTGATGCTTACCCGTTGGGTCAACATCGTATTCGGCGTTATATCCGGCATCCTGACCATGAATATCATCGGCTATGGACTGCTGGCGCTTAGCGTAGAACCGGACATTAAAAATACGATAACCGGTGCATTCCTGCTGACAATCATGACAATTATGGCGGTACGGGAACGTAAAGCGATGGAAAAAGTAAAACGCGACCTGTTTAATATGCAGCGAGCTGCGAAACAGGTGCAATATGTAAAACAGGAGGAGTGAACCATGTTAAAAAAGAGGCCGTTTGAATTCCCGGGTGAAAAGGCGATTCGCGTTATCTGTGACACAGATGCTTACAATGAATGTGATGACCAGTTTTGTGTTGCACATCTTTGGATGACGCCTCGTTTTGACGTTAAGGCAATGATCGCTGCCCAGTACGGTCACGTTATGAATGTGCAGGGAACAGAGCAGAAGAGCTATGACGAGCTGGTTAATCTGGCAACCTTAATGGATATTCGCGACGAAGTGAATATTCTCCACGGCGGTGTGACCGCATTGCCCGATGAGAACACTCCTGTGGACAGTGAGGGTGCCCGCTTTATCATCGAAGAGGCTATGAAGGATGATCCTCGTCCTCTGTTTGTATGTTTCCTGGGAGCGACGACAGAAATTGCATCTGCTTACCTGATGGAGCCGCGTATTGCGGACAAGCTGACAGTGGTCTGGATTGGTGGCGGTGCCTATCCGGAAGGTAATTTTGAATTCAACCAGGGAAACGATATCAACGCGGCTCGGGTACTTTACAAGAGCAATATTGAACTATGGCAGGTGCCGATGAACGTCTACACTACCATGAAAATCAGCTATTTCGAGATGATGAACAAGATCTACCCCTGTGGCAAGATTGGCAAATATCTCGTTGAACATGCGATGGATTTTGGCAAGCAGTTCGACCAAATAATTGCATCAATGGCAGACATTCCTGCCGCAGCATCGATGATGGGTGGTGCCAGTGTGTCTAAAGCAGCGGCAGCGACTTCCTTTGGCGGCGAGCTTTGGAGCCTTGGCGATTCCCCGGTAGTTGGTATTATGCTCAATAACACAATGGGCCGTTACGAGATGCATGATGCTCCGGGCGATGTGGGTCTGGACGGCAAGTATGATTGGTCCAAGCCAAGCAGCCGGAAGGTTCGTGTCTATAAGGACATTGACAGCCACTTCATCCTCAATGATATGATTGAAAAACTACAATTCTATTTCGGATAAAAACTTTTGCCAATGGGGCGGGCTGAAACGTCCGTCCCGTTAGTGCATTATGAACCCGAAGGGGACGAAAAATATGTTAAGGAATCTAAAACAAACCGCATATGAGCTTCGGCTCGATGTGCTTGAAATGGTATATGAACACAAATCGGGCCATATTGGCGGGAGTATGTCCTGCATGGATATCCTAACGACCCTATATGGTAGCGTTATGGACATCGATAAGATTAAAGCCGGTGCTGATTGTAGGGACCGTTTTGTTCTCAGCAAAGGTCACTGTGCTGAGGCACTGTATGCTGTGCTTGCCCAATTTGGATTAATAGATAAATCGGAGTTGGATACCTTCACGATGTTCGGGACTCGTCTTGCGGAGCATCCAACCAGCAAAATCCCTGGTGTCGAAGCAGCGACCGGCGCACTGGGACACGGGTTATCTCTCGGCGTTGGGATGGCAATCGGTCTGAGAGCAGACAGCAGCCCGGCACATGTCTATGTTTTAACCGGTGATGGTGAGCTCGCCGAAGGTTCTGTCTGGGAGGCAATGATGTCCGCAGCAAAGTATAAACTGGACAATCTTACCTTGATCGTGGATCGTAATCGCTTGCAAATTTCCGGTGGAACTGAAGACGTAATGCCCCTTGACGATCTTTGCGATAAAATCAGTGCGTTCGGTTTTTCTGTGCTTGTATGTGACGGACACGATTACGTCGCTCTGGAGCAGGCGCTGCGGCATAGAATGGCGGAAAAACCGGTAGCAATTATTGCCCAGACTGTCAAAGGAAAGGGCTCGCCGATAATGGAGAACAAGGCTGACTGGCACCATCTGATTCCAAATAAGGAACAGTATGAACAGATCAAAGCTGACATCCAGACGGTACTCAGGGAGGTATGACAGATGGCGATGGTTTCTTGCAGAAAGGCGTTTACTGCAAAACTGCTTCAGAATGCAAAGAAAAATGCTGATATTTTTGCAGTCGCGACCGATTCCCGCGGCAGTGTGACCCTTGGGGAGTTTGGCAAACAACTGCCTGACCGTCTGATTGAATTTGGAATTGCGGAACAAAACGCTGTTGCAGCAGCTGCCGGACTTGCAAAGACAGGGAAGAAAGTCTTTGTGACGGGACCAGCCTGTTTCCTTGCGGCGCGGGCGTATGAACAGGTTAAGGTGGATGTTGCGTACAACCGGACGGATGTCCGAATTATTGGAGTCAGCGCTGGTGTTAGCTATGGACCTTTAGGCTGCACACATACGACGATGCACGATTTTGCGAGTATGCGTGCGTTGCCGAATTTGACGATTCTTGCACCTTGTGATGCTGTGCAGACGGAGTATCTAACCGATCTGCTTTGCCAATTCACTGGCCCGGTTTACATGCGTATGGGCCGCGGGGACGTGCCGCCTGTTTATGAGGCTGGGGAAAAATTTGAAATTGGAAAGATAAAGACAGTGTGCGAGGGAACGGATGCGACGATTATCGCATGCGGCGAAATGGTTGCACCGGCAAAAAAAGCAGCGGAACTATTGCAAGCCGAAGGTATTTCTGTGCGGGTGCTCGACTGCTTTACGATACAGCCCATGGACACAAAGACGGTAGAGAAAGCTCTGCGCGAGACCCGTGCCGTTGTTACTGTTGAGGAACACAGTACACGAGGCGGCCTTGGAGAAGCGGTTTCGCATATTGCGGCAGAGTTACGCGGTAGCGCACCGATGCGACTCTTAGGTCTTCCGGAGGAGGTTGTAATCGGAAAATCTCAGGAGTTGTTCGCCTACTATGGTCTGACCCCCGAAGGGATTAGTGCCGCGATCAAAGAACGGCTGGAGTGTGAATAGGATGAGCTACATACTGGCGATTGACCAGAGCACTGCGGGAACAAAAGCAGTGCTGTTCAATAAATATGGAGCGGTTATTTCCCGAAGTGATCTGCCCCATCGACAGATTGTCGATGAACGGGGGTGGGTCGAGCACGATCCAGTCGAGATTATTACAAATGTCAACACGGCAGCAAAACAGGTTGTCGAGCAGGCTGATATCCTGCCGGAAGAAATTAAGGCAATTGGTTTAAGCAACCAGCGGGAAACGGTTGTTTGCTGGGATCGTGAGACCGGACAGCCGGTTTATAATGCAATTGTCTGGCAATGCGGCCGTGCCGCACCTATTGCGGACGCACTTGCGCCGTATGCCCGGTTGATCCGCGAGAAAACCGGACTTAATAACTCTCCGTTTTTCTCGGCACCCAAGATGGCATGGGTGGTGCAGAATGTTCCAAGGGCAAAAGAATTGCTCGAACAGGATAGACTGTGCTGCGGTACAATTGATACTTGGCTGGTCTACACATTGACAGATGGCCAGAGCTATAAGACAGACTTTTCTAATGCATCGCGCACAGAATTGATGAATCTCGACACGCTGGACTGGGATGATTCCTTAATCGAGATGTTTGGACTTCGTAGGAGCTGCCTCCCGGAAATCGTTCCAAGTGACCACTTGTTTGGAATGACTGATTTTGATGGTTTATTCCCGCAAAAGATTCCAATTGCTGCCGTGCTGGGAGATAGTCATGCGGCATTGTTTGCAAATGGCTGCTTTGCGGAAGGAATGACCAAAGCAACTTTTGGAACGGGAACTTCGGTGATGATGAATGCAGGAGCCTCCAGACCGAAGCAGGTGCCGGATGGGTTGGTGGAGAGTATTTCCTGGGGACGTGGCGGAGAGGTTTTCTATGCGCTCGAGGGAAACATTAACTATAGTGGTGCACTGATTAAATGGTTGGTCAATGATCTCGAGCTGATCCAAACCAGTCGCGAATCCGGACAGTTTGCTATGCAAGTGAAAGATACAGGCGGCGTCTATTTCGTACCGGCGTTTTCCGGCCTCGGTGCGCCCTATTGGGATAACGACGCTCGTGCGATGATATGCGGAATAACGGCAGCAACAAAAAAAGCGCATCTTGTACGTGCGGCGGAGGAAGCGATAGCCTATCAGATTCGGGATATCACCGAACAGCTTGCACTTTGCGGAAAAACTGTTGGGCTTTTGTGCGTGGATGGCGGTGCGACGAATGACCAATTCCTCATGCAGTTCGTATCAGATATGACTGGTGCACCGCTCAAGCGATCAAGCATTGAAGAACTGTCTGCAGCCGGCGCTGCATATCTGGCAGCGTTGTCTGCCGGCATAGCAACGCAGACAGAGATTTTTAGCAGTATAGAATACACGCAGGTAGAACCCTCCATGCAGCAGACGCAGCGGGAACGGTTGTATAAAGGCTGGAAAAAAGCAGTGGCGATGGTCACGGAAAAGAAGAGGTAACGTATGAATCAAAAGAACAAATTTGGAATCATTGTTTCCACAAGATCGTTTTTTCCATCTAAGCTTGTCAAAACTGCGCGAGATGCAGTAATGCGGGTAATGGATAAGCTGGGATACGAGTACATTATGGTGGGGGAAACGGATACGCAATATGGTGCGGTCCTCACGTTTGATGAGGCGAAGACCTGTGCGGAGTTGTTTAAAGCGCACCGTGAGGAGATTTGCGGCATCGTCGTCATCATGCCCAACTTTTGCGAAGAGTTGGGCATTGCGGAAGCGATTCAGCTTGCGGATTTGAATGTTCCGGTATTGATTCAGGCTTGTGACGATGATTTTGACAAGCTGGATATGGCAAATCGTCGAGATGCATTCTGCGGAAAGATTTCGGTATGCAATAATCTGTATCAGAGAAACATTCCGTTTTCACTGACCCGGTTGCACACTTGCCCGATTGAATCTCCGCAATTTGAGGACGATCTTCGGTGGTTTAAGGGTGTTTGCGCTGTAGTCAATGGCCTTAAAGGTGCGCGTATTGCGATGCTTGGTGCCCGACCCATCGCCTTCAATACAGTCCGTTATTCTGAAAAGCTGCTGCAAAAGCATGGAATTAGTGTCCAAACAATTGATTTTTCTGAGATTATTTTCAAGGCAATGCACTACAACGATGCTGAAAAAGTTGTAGCGAAAATCAAAGAAATTCGTGAATACGGCAGCGTTCCTGCTTGGATCAGCGATGAGGTGATGGAAAAGCAGGCAAAGTTGTGCCTTGTGATTGATGAGGCGATAGAGGATCTCCAGTGCGATGCGTCCACTGTCCAATGCTGGGATAGTGTGGAAAACAACTACGGCTGTGCGACCTGCCTTGCGATGAGCATGATGGGTGACAACGGTAAGCCTTCTGCGTGTGAAAGCGATGTGACTGGTGCATTGTCTATGCTGGCTGCTTGGCTTGCGGCCGGAACGGCACCTGCGCTGATGGACTGGAACAATAACATCCGAGAAGAGCGCAATGCTTGTGTTTCACTGCACTGTTCCAACTTCCCGAAGTCCTTTTTCCAAAACGATGTGGAGATTGAATGTCTGGACGTTCTTGGTTCTACGCTTGGTAAGGAGAATTGCTTTGGCGCCTGCAAGGGCCATGTGGCTGCCGGAGATATGACATTCATTCGGCTAACCACGGATGACCAGCGGGGAACGGTCAAGGCTTATCTTGGCGAAGGGGTGTTCCGGGATGAGGTGATTCCGACCAAAGGCGGTGTAGCAAACTGTTATATTGAGAACCTGCAGAATCTGTTGCGCTATGTTTGCGAAAATGGATATGAACATCATGTTTGCTTTGTCCGCGGCCATGTAGCTGACATCCTCGAGGAGGCACTGACAAAGTATATGGGAATTCCAGTTTACCGTCATCGTTAAAAGCTGTGTACTGATGTGGTAAAGGGTGTATCCGAACCTGTAGGTATAACAAAACCGCAAGGCTTTCGGCCTTGCGGTTTGTTGTTTTTGGTGGAGATAAGCGGGATCGAACCGCTGACCTCTTGAATGCCATGGGTTCCATAGTGAATATCAATGAATTTTTCTGGCCTAAACAGTCCAATATGTCCAGTTATATCGCATAAAAATCCATTATCTGTCAGCTGGTATACAGTGTTTCGTCGTAATTCTGGTAAAAACTCTGGTACGAAAAGTTCCTCAGATTGTGAAAAGTTCCGCGGAATTTCACCGTCGCCAGAGGCCGCCAAAACGAACCGCTGAAAGGGCGGATTTTATGAAGTACATTACTACATTAGAAGCGTCTGAGAATTGGAAAATCTCAGAGCGAATGACCCGGAAATACTGTATTCAGGGACGTATTCCAGGTGCAATACAAAAGGGCAAAACATGGCTGATTCCGGAGGATGCCCAGAAGCCTTCAAGGGTTGCGGCCCCTGAAGGCCCCGAACCGCTGCCCCCTCTGGCGCTGAAACTGATTCGCCAAAAAAGAAGAAAAATTACCATGGTTTATACGATTATGTCCAGATAAACCTCACCTATTGTTCCTGCCGGATGGCAAGCAACCGGCTGACCCGGAACCAGATTGAGACCATTTTCAAGAAAGGAAAAGTGTCCGTCAGCTTTGAACCCATGAAGGTTTCGGACGTGATCGAAGCATTGAACCACTGCGTCTGTGTGGATTATATTCTAGATACTGTGGACGAGCCGCTGACCCAGAAGTACATCAAAAACCTGCATTTCCTGCTGATGTCTGGCACGGTGGATGAACGAAAAAAGCGTGTCATTTCCGGGCAGTATCGCTCCGCAACTTCAAACCGCCGGATACCCTTCCTTTTGCCCGCCGACCATATCAGCCCCAACCTGAAAACCCTTATTTCGGAATATGAATCCTCTAAAAATGTGGATAGAAGTTCGATTTTAGACTTCCATTTCAGGTTTGAGAGAACGTTTCCTTTTGAGGACGGAAATGGCCGCGTTGGCCGCCTGCTTATGTTCAAAGAATGCCTGCGCCACGATGTGATGCCCTTCATCATCGACGACAAGCGCCGTGGACGCTATTTGGAGGGCCTGGAAAAGTGGGATACCGACAGGAGCATCCTTACAGAAGTGGCTATGGAAGCCCAGAATCGTTTCGATGCCCAACTGGAATTGCAAAAGCTGATGGAAGCCGGAGTGCGCTACCAGCCTGCCGGTTATGTGGAGGACTGAGTATGAAGGGGAACATCCATTACATTCGTGTGGGGGATTACGAAATCCCCGATCTGAAGCTCCCGGAAGAAACCCGCAGCATTGGCCACTGGGGCAGAATGCACCGGGATTACCTGAGAGAATATCACCCCATCCGATTCAATGAACTAATCCTCACCGGGCAGCTTTGGACATATCTCGCCGGCTTGAACGAACAGGCGCAGGTGCGTATGGAGACTTTGATTGAACAATTAAAAACCGCAGAGGGCGTTACCGAGAGTTTGAAAGCAAACGATCCTATGGCATGGGTGCAGAGGATGAACAGCATCCGAGCCAGAGCGGAGGAGATCGTCCGGGAGGAAATCATATATGGGGAGGCTGCGGTATGAGCGTCTTAGAAGATTTTTGGTATGGAAATATAGAGCCATCCGAGTATGATACATCCTCCGCAAAAGAATACAAGGAAGCACTTCTGCGTATCAGCCGGAATGAAGAAAGCCTACAGGATACGCTCACGGACGCACAGAGAAAACTGTTCGCACAGTACCTGGACAGTGTTCGGGAATTTCAGGACATGGCAGAATGCCTGTTGTTCCAGAACAGCTTCCGCCTGGGAGCCAGAATGATCCTGGAGATCATGAACGAATAGACAAATCGCCCGCGGCACCCACCGGTCAGTCTGACCGCTGGGTGCCCAATTATTTTTGGGGAGCTGAGGTGGGCATTGTTGTTTTTCTTGCTAAAGGATCGAATCCGTCCGCTATCCGTCATGCAATTTCTTGGTAAAAAATTGGAATAACGGCCTAGATTCTCCTTCTCACATAAAAGCATCAAAATCCTCAATGCGGTCGATCCATTCCAGCTCTTTTTCCTTTTTTGCCTTACTGTCCAAAATGATGGCATTGAGATTTTGCTTGAGTATCTCCGCTTTTCGTTTGCGCTGTTCTGATTTTGTGGTAGGGATCAGCTTCGTACCACCCCACCAAGTCTTTTTTATCTTCAGTGTTAGTTGCACCTTCAACTGGAATGCTGTGGTCAACCACTTCTTGGGAAAAAAGGTAGTTGTTCCCATCCATGGCTGCCCAACTAACATTGTCCAGGATTTCTTCAATAACGGAGGGGCGACCTACCCGGTTGACGTGGGAATAGAGTTCCGACACCGAAACACCCTTCGGATGGGTTTCTGTCAGTTCGAGCAATGAGGAGAACAGCCGTTTATAAATAATCGGATATTTCTGCAAAAGACGCTTATCTGATTCAGTTCTCTCGATAGGCATTGCCGGATTGTCTGGAGCAACCTCGGTACAGTCGTTTGCTTCGGCAATAGGGATCTCTTTGCTAACATAGTAGTATCGCCCAAACTGGAACTTTGCCCACTCCGCACTATCTAAGATAGCTTTGATTTTCTCCCGATCTCCGTCACGAATATGACCCTGGAGAAAAGAAAAGGTTGTGCCATAGTTATTTCCTTCAGTTTCTGCGCGGAGTGCTTCACGAACCATCTCCTCAAGGCTTATAACTTTAGGCTCCGTAGATGCCGTTGGTGTATTACTACTGATATCGGGCTTGACACTATCTGTTACAGGTTGCTCAGTAATGTTACTTGCATCAATTGTGCTTGCAACCGAGGGGGTGCTTTGAACCGCTTCGCTCGGAGCGTCCATGGGTTTGCCGTTATCAAACAATCCTTCACGAACATAAACATAATAATAGCGGCAGGCGACGACAATTTTTGCATAATTCTTCCTACGGGTAATTTTGAAAATTTTATTCTGTTCAATTGTCTTTTGGACTTTCTTTATAGTTTCAAAATTTGTAGTCTCAAATAGTGGCTTGGTTAGTACATGTAGCTTCAAGCAGAATGCTTCAATATCCGGGTAAAAAGAGGAAAACTCGACGAACAGCGCACGAGAAACCTGGGAGACGAGATAGTCCATAAACTTCTGTTCATTATTCCCGTCAATCATCTCTCTGGCCTCCTTCCTCATTCTCTCATATTCGCTGGGGGAATTCCGATATAGGGCTACCGTTTCGGTAAAGAGCCTTGATGCAGGTTTCATGACGGTATAACCCAGATACGCAGACTCCATACTCTTTATTTGGAATGTTATTCCATTTTTGCTGCGAAAAACATCATCAATTTCATACCCCTGGTTAATTGCCATCGTTCTCAAGTCGTGAGAAACACGATCAATTACTTCATTACGAGAGAAATTGTTTGATAATATATCCAGGAACCCCTCTAGGAGAACAACAGCTTCATATTGATTCCAGGGTTTTTGCCTTTCTGCCATATCAAAGAAGCTCCCGAAGAACTGATGCTAATTGAACCAGTTCTTCCTTGGTTAGGGTTATACCTTTTCCCATTTTTGAATGATCCGCAGACCAGGAGCGGATATCATACTTGGGGGCGTTTCCATTCCATGAGACTAAATTGAGTCCTTTTGTCCAACCGTTCTTCTCTTCAGAAAGACAAGCAATGGATTGGGTTATTTCGTATTTGATTTCAGGCATAGAGGAGCCTCCCATTAATCCATTTTCTGGCAGGCATCCTCGGAAAGCCTGCGATATTCCTTAATTGCTGTTTCTGGGGATAAGATTCTTACCTGACTTCCGAATTGGAACAGCCAACCCCAGAAGGTAGGGCTGAGTTGCACCTGAAGCGTGGCCACACATCTGTCGCCGCCAACATCCGTTATTTTTGTGTCCTCACCAAATCGGTCATATACGGCACCAATCAGCTTTTTGTCAAATTCCAGAACAATTGCCTCCAAGGGACCACCGTACATCTTGAATGCCTGCTCTGTGTATTCGCCAATATCAGCTCGGAGCTGGAGAGCCTTCTCACAAATAGCCTCGTCAATCAGTTCTACAGAATCCATGCGGTCAACACGATAATTAGCTGTGTTGTCATGTCGTGCGCTGTAAACGACCAGGTAATAATTATCTTCGTTAAAAACCAGAGCAACCGGTTCCACCACATAATGATGACCATCACGACGATAAACTTTGTTACAATCGGCATCCAGGTCAAAGTAGCGAAAGATAACTTTTTTCTGCTGTTGTAGGGCATCTTCCAGGGCATCTACACTGTAGTAAATACTTTCATTGCTATGTTTCCGGGTGTTGAAGTGGACAATATTGCTTTTCAGAATATCTCCGCGATGGCTTCCGCCCAGGTCGGCAATCTTGTCTATCAACTCGGAGTTCTTTTTCTCTGTAACGAAGGTGGCGGCCTGGACTGCATCAATCAGAATCTTCAGTTCCGGCACAGAGAAGCTGCGATCCACAATATAATATCCCTTCTCTTTGCCAACCCACCGCCACAGAACTTCGTACCCCTGTTTATTCAAAAGTGCGATATCCTTACTCAGCGTGCGGCGGTCACAGGGAATGCCTATCAGATCCATTTTTGTACAGATTCCGGTCGTTGTAAGAGGATGCTGGTCATCTGTCTGTTGCTGCAACAATTCCAATAGCTTCAGAATCTTGATTTTCTGCCAATTTTCCTGTGCCATGGTATCCCTCCGTCGAATCGTCCCGATAGACCTAATTATACATCAAACATTAGAACAGGCGTGACTGCAAATTTCAACCTATTGCTGTTTGAAATCCGGGACAGCTGTGGAAAAGAGCAGAAAATTGTCGTTTTTGTTTTGCCAGTAGATGGTAAAAGTGTTGACCATCCTGGGCCTCAAATCTAGTACCGTTCTGATGTTTACTTTCCAACTGCTTAGTTCCCGGCATCGAGCGTCCCAGTTATGGGTTTTGATCGCTTTTATTTTATGACTTAATTAGGGTCTATCTGAAAACCGTCAACATGCCCAAACAGCGGGTCTTTTCCGCCTGCTGTGCACCATTTTCCCTTGTAATACACAAAGTATTCCTGCGGAAAAATGGCTTCAGCAGGCGAAAAATCCCTCGCTGTTGGTCATATTCCCGGTTTTCAGATAGGCCCTAATATGAAATGCGGTTCTTTTCGCATTGAAAACAACCGCATTTCATGGTATAATATTTGAAACAAATGATTGTTGAGGTTTCACTATGCTGGAGAACAAATTAGGAATCACCTCTTCCCCTGCGCTTGCGGAAGCAGAGGAGCGTATCAGCAAAAAGAAAGCCGTGGAGCTCTTTGAATCCGGAATTTTGGATACTTTGGAAGCTGGGAAATTTGCGTCTTTGCAAACCATCCACCGTGTTCTCTTTGAGGACATCTACGATTTTGCGGGTACGATTCGTACTGTCAACTTGGCTAAGGGCAGTTTCCGCTTCGCTCCTCTTATGTATCTGGATGCTGCGCTGCAGAACATCGACAAGATGCCCCAGGGCAACTTCGACCAGATTGTCGAGAAATATGTGGAAATGAATATCGCGCATCCTTTCCGGGAAGGCAATGGCCGCGCCACCCGAATCTGGCTGGACTGTATGCTGAAAAAGGAAATCGGCATGGTCGTGGACTGGAGCAAGGTCGATAAGGAGGACTATCTGCTTGCCATGGAGCGCAGCCCCGTCCGGGATATTGAGATCAAGCACGTTCTCCGCGCTGCCTTGACCGATCAGGTAAACAGCCGGGAAATGTTTATGAAGGGCATTGACCACAGTTATTACTATGAGGGATACACAGCCTTCCAAACAGAGAAGCTATAACCAGCCAAAAACGTCACAGACGTCAACGCAAGTCGCTCAACTTGCCCGATCAATTATTCCGAAAATGAGGTGATGAAAGAGCTATGGAGAATGCTCAAAACGACATGGCGCATTTTCATCTTCCTGGCCTGTTCGAGTTCCATGAGCTATATCGTGCCTTTCTGCCGCTTTTCCGGGAACACAGGGAGTATTTCTACAGCTGGTGCGACATCGGCTCCATCTACGGCGCACCGGCGGACTGCGTCTGGGGCGGAGGGCGTTTGGGGTTTGGAGACAATGACCCCAGGGAAGTTCTGACATTGATGCAGGAATACGGTATTTCTGCCCGGCTGACCTTCAGTAACTCCCTGCTCCGGGAGGAACATCTTTCGGACAAAACCTGTAACCGTCTCTGCGCCCTGTTCAATGAAACAGGAGGGAATGGCGTTATTGTCCATTCCGATTTGCTGCTGGAGTATCTGAAAGGTCATTACCCAAACCTCTATTTTGTATCCTCCACCACAAAGGTGCTGACGGACTCTCGGCAATTTCTGGACGAAGTGAATCGGGAGGATTTCCGCTATGTTGTGCCGGATTTTCGCCTGAACAAGGACTTTGAAAAACTGAACACCCTGACAAATGCCCAGAAGGACAAGGTGGAATTTCTGTGCAATGAATGCTGTTGGTTCGACTGCACTGACAGAAAGAAATGCTATGAGAATGTCAGCCGCAAGAATCTGGGAGAAAGCTGCGAAGATCACCATTGCACCGCCCCCGGCGGCAATGAGGGCTATCGGTTCTCCAAAGCCATGACCAATCCGGGCTTTATCAGCGCCCAGGACATTCGGAACATTTACCTCCCCATGGGCTTTTCCAATTTCAAAATCGAAGGCCGCGGGCTGGGCAGTGCTTTGATTCTGGAATTTTTGCTCTTTTTTCTGACCAAGCCGGAGTACCAGATTCATGTCCGGGAGGCAATCTATCTGGACAGTATGCTGGACTTGTTCTAGACTGTGGACATCTGTTTGTTTTTTGCGTTGCTGTATAGTGAAATACTAACTATCAGGAAGACCGAAAACAATCTGGATGCTCTCAGAGATTCTTGTTGCGCAGCTGGTAGCGTGCATGTTTTGGGGGTGCCGTGGCGGTATCCGGGATAGGGTGAGATGAAACGCCGCAAAGCCTTGCGACACCTGCGTTTGCTGGATTTCCCCCAGTTGCTGAAAGCGGCATAAAAGTGGCTTTGACCACAGGAATGACCACAGACAGAAAAATCTTTGATTTTCTCCCCCGCCGTGGTATCATGGCAGAAAAGTGAATATCCGGGTGTGGCTCAACTGGTAGGGCGCGACATTTGGGATGTCGAGGTTGGGTGTTCAAGTCACCTCACTCGGACCAAAATCCCTCTGAAATCAACGATTTCAGAGGGATTTTCTTATTCTTTGTCTATTGCGGCGCAAGTGGAGAGAATTTTGGGAATTAAATTTAGTTGTTCAGCTTTTCGATGACAAACACCCGTGGGTGTGTTATAATTAATTATAGACGCGTTACTTCCAATTAATATTTACGCACTTTTGAGTGGTGAGGCTATGCTTTTTTCTGATTTTATAAAAGATAGTTTGCTGGGTAAAAACAACATCATTTGGAATTATTATCATTATGCAAATATTAATACAGATAATATTCTGCATGCGGATACGTCAGCTGAATTTATACGAAAATACTTTGAAAATGGCGAAAAGGAGTTGCCATTACTCCTTAATCCCGAATATGCGGCAGCATTTCTTAAAGACTATTTTTTAGCTGCACGTAAGGAGCGGGTTCTCTTTTTCGAATTCGATAGGCAATACGCACTTCCCCCTGAACGTGTAATACATACTGTTTCCGGTTTCTTTTTGGGTTTGCTAATTGAGAGTTGCTTAAATGCTGAAAACTCGCTTTCAATTGAGGACCCGGGATATTTCCCTTTTTCTTATTTTTGGTTTCTGACATTTCTGTACCATGATTATGGCTATTGCGTGGTAGAAAGAGATGATTCCCCGATTGCTATACCGACAAGAGCGCCCATTCCTAACAACAATTATTCTCGATTTGGTTCTAAAATTTGCTTTGGCGAGTATGCTGCTCTGCGTAAAGTAAAAGCCGAACTTGGGATTACCCTTTCTCCATTTTCTTCCTATCCTGGCACGCTTAACAGTGCATCACATAGGCAAAAAGTGAACTTGGAAAGTGGGATACTTCGAGAACTTACACAACGGTCATGTACAATAGGCGGTCATCCAAAATTGCAATTTAATACCGGCGCGAGGATATATCATCATCAGTATACAAGTACGATCATAACACGATATTTTAACTATTGCATTAATGAGCGTAAGCACCCAGATCACGGAATTATCGGAGGGTATCTATTTTATGATCGGATAATCAAAAACTATTTGGCTGCATATTTGTCTGTGCTTCAAGAAACGCATTATCCGGTTTCTTTAAGTGATTTTTATTTCCATGGAAGGCACTTCTCCGAAAATCAACTTCCAGTTTTTTCATATATTTCCGATTGCATATTGGCTCACAATATTTGGAAGCAATCAGAAGAAACACGCGAGTTGTATGAATATTATAATTTGAGTACGGCTTTAGGAGAGACATACAAAACCCTTACCTTTTTCGATAACCCGCTTCTATATATCCTTGCTATTGCGGATACATTGGAACCAATAAAGGCATATGAGAAGATTAACCCTGAAACTGTATCCGAATCAATTAATATCGAATATATGCCAGGATCTCACAAACTCACTTTTTCAAGCAGCAATAATGCTGTTAATATTAGTGAGCTTCATCAACGAGCCAAGGGACTTGAAGGATGGACTTCTGCGCACTGTACTGAAATAGCAGGAGGCGCATTCACTTTATATCTATAACTGCCTTTCAGGATGGTATAACAACATGGCTGGTCTGAGTACTGACAATCCAGTACTCAGGCCAGCGTCTCTTTTTACTTTCCCTTCTTCCTCCGTTTACCTTTCTTCTCCTCCAGTGGCCGTCCATCGCCCTCGCCCAAATCCATCAACCTCTTCGCTTCCGCGATCTCCGCCTTCATCTCCACGATTAGCGCCTTCAGTTTCTCCTCGCACTCCTCGCGGGTACGGGCGTAGACATTGCGGGCGTGTTTTTTACCGTCGGGCCATTTGGGGGAATAGCGGCCTTCAAAGAGATGGTCGTTGATCTCGCTGATGCAGCCGGTGCCAGACTTGCGTTTGCGGCCCACGTAGGGCTTGAAGTCGGTCATTCTCGGCTTTTCCGCCGTGACCGGGGCAGTTTCCTTCCTCGGCTCTGAAGAGTCCTCCTGCGGCGCTGCTTTGCCGATGACACGGTCGATGTTGGCGGCGGCTGTGCGCTGCATGTCATCGGTGATGTGGGTGTAGATGTCCAGCGTCGTTGCCGCCGACACATGACCCAGCATGGCGGAGAGCGTTTTCACATCCATGCCGTTTTCCAGCGCCAGCGTCGCGAAGGTATGGCGCAAATCATGAAATCTAACATGCTTGCATCCTGCGTGCTCCAGAATGAGCTGCAATCTACGGCGCACCACGCCGGGCGTAATGGGGCAGTCCTCCTTCATCGGGGACGGGAACATCCAGCGAGAGTCTACCGTCTTTTTGTATTCCCGCAGCACCGCCACCACGGCGGGCGGCAGGACGATCTTGCGGACGGAGTTCTTTGTCTTGGGCACGCTGATTTGAAGCTGGCCACGCACATCGTAGACCTGCTTGTTCACATTCAGCACGCCAGTCTTAAAGTTCAGGTCGTCCCATTGCAGCGCCATGAGCTCGCCTCGGCGCAGGCCGGTGGCTAAGTCCAGAAGAAAGACTTCGTAGTAGCCCTCGAACTTCGCCTGAATGAGGAACCTTTGAAGTTCCTCCCGCGTCAGCACCTGCATCTCCCGTGCCTTTTTCGGCGGCAGCTTGCAGCCGATGGCCGGGTTCACACGGATCAGCCCATCCTGCACCGCCTTCTCCAATGCGGAGCGGCAGGTGGCGTGACACATACGCACCATTCGGTCGGACAGCCCTTCGCCGTACTTGTCGGTGAACCGCTTCCGGCCGCTTTTCTTGAGTCGGCCATAGAACTGTTGCAAGTCATTCTGCGTCAGCTTGTTCAGTGGAATGTCCCCAATCTCCGGGATGATGTGCAGTCGGATACGGCTCTCGTAGGTCTCCTGCGTAGTTGGGCGGATCTTAGGCTTGGAGTGATTCTCGTACCAGTATGTCAGCCAGTCCCCGAAGGGCATCTCAGGCCGCACCTTCTCCGGCTTCAGCCCGCCGCATTCCTCCTTGAGCTTTTGGAGCTTCTCGATGCACTCCTTCTTCGTTTTGGCGAGGACATTTTTCGTCTTGGGGTAGCCGTTATCATCGTAGCCGATGACGATGCGCCCCTCCCACCGACCGTCCTTGCGCTGCCTTACGGTTCCGTCTCCGGCTTTTCGCTTTCTTGCCACGGTTTCAACTCCTTTCCGAAGATGTCTTCCATGAAGCCGCCCACGATGCCGCAGGCTGTCTTCTGCATATCCGATGTGACATGGGTGTAGGTGTCCAGCGTGAAGGAGGCGTTGGTGTGGCCCAGAATCCCCGACAGGGTTTTGGCGTCCACGCCGCTGGTGAGGGCGTGGGTGGCGAAGGTGTGACGCAGATCATGAAAGCGGATACTGGGGAGTCCCGCCCGCTGGAGCAGCGTCTTCATGTGGCGATACGCTGCGTTGGGATCGACGGGATCTTCCGGCTTCACCGGATCAGGGAATATCCATTGGCTGATGGCATCCGCTTTGCGCCGCCGTAGGATGTCAGTCACGCTGTGCGGCAGGATGATGGTGCGCATTCCCTGATTGGTCTTCGTCTCGCCGACGGTGTATTCGCCCTTCCGCTGGCTGTGGAGGGTTCGGCATACCTTCAGCGTACCGGTATTCCCATCGAAGTCGCTCCACTGCAGACCACAGATCTCGCCGCGGCGCAGGCCGGTCATCAGCTCCGTCTGGAAGAAGTCCCGCCACACCTCGTCCTGCTCCACCACTGTAAGGAAGTCGTCCAACTCCGCACGGGTCAGGATGCGCTTGGGCTTGTAGTTGGGCTTGGGCGCCGTTGTCCCCTCGGTGGGGTTCCTGGGAATGACATGCGCCTGCACCGCGTCTTTCAGCGCGGCGTGGAGCGTGGAGTGGATGTGGCGGACCATGGAGTCCGAGAGCTGGTGGTCCATCTCGGGATGCTCGTGGATGCGCCCCTCCGTTTTCAGACGGCGGTACATTCGCTGGATGTCCTGCTGGGAGATAAGGGATATCTGTTTGTCGCCCAACTGCGGCTTGATGTAGTATTCGATGTAGCAGCGATAGCTTTTGAGCGTGCCGGGCCGCACCGTACCCGCCTTGTACTCCGTGAGCCAGCGGTCCAGCCACTGGCCCAGCGTCATCCGGCTGTCCTCGGTCAGCTCCACATCGCGGTAGCACTCGATGTTCTGGTGCAGCTTGTCCAGCAGGGCCTTTTGCGTCTTGGCATACACATGACGGAACAGCGGCTCGCCGTTTTCCCGGTGGCCGATAACGATACGCCCTTCCCAGCGTCCGTCTTCCCGCTTGCGCACCATGCCGTCACCGGCTGGTCTTCGTTTTGCCATGTATTTCACTTCCTTTGATTGAGATTTTTTTGCAACACAAACAATTACCACATTTTTGCGGAAATAGCTATCAGAACTTTGAAATGGTTTGCCATTACATCCGCATAGAAAACCCGTGGTACTGCTCGTACTCTTCATCTTCGTCATCTACGGCGTATTCCACCGTGCGGTCGATCTTGCCGCCGCGTTCCAGAATACGCCGGATCTCCTGCTTGCTGTGATGCAGCGTTTCCAGATGGAAGCGGTCATTGTCGCCGGTG
>ENA-UONW01001011-UONW01001011.1-human-gut-metagenome-genome-assembly--contig:-CS52-NODE-1011-length-37445-cov-5.995507_pt1 | contig 37445 bp, 27 predicted proteins | sample MGYA00242463_ERZ724010 | MGnify/ENA metagenome assembly ERZ724010 | reverse complement strand
ATGAACTTGTACAGAAGATCAAATCCGGCCCGCACCTTTTCCCGATATGGAAAAAGCAGCGCGGGAAAACGCTCCGGATAATCCTGAATATCCTCCAGGGTGAAAAGCAGTTGAGAATGTTTCTCCAGATCGATGCCGCGCCTGGCGAACTCGTCGAGCAGAACCTCTCCGGAGAAACTGCGGACGATGATCACCTCCGGCAGCTCCGGCAGTTCAAGCAGATATCCGACCGCCTTCCGGCTCGCCGCTTCCAGAAAAGGCTGTCCATACTGCCGTCGCATATCGTGCCGGGTGTCGCGGGCGATGAAAAGACGCTCGTCGAAACATCCTGCCGCTTCCAGCTTCTCCCGGTAAATTCTCCGGAGTTCGCTCTGGAAACTGCCGAAATCCACTTTGAAGTCGATGTGGGCGATCCGCCGATATCCGGAGGCGAGCAGGAAATCGAGCGTCTCGGCCAGACTCCCGGTGTTGTCATAGTCCACCCACGAAACGCAATCCAGATCGAGCCGGTTGAAGGAGACAAACGGAATGTGCGCATGAGAGAGCGCCAGCGCCGTATCCTCGGTCAGCGAACTATGCATGAAAATGAAGCCGTCCGCATTCAGCTTGGTCAGAAGCTCCGGCAGATACTGTATGCTTTCCGCCGCTTTGAGAGAAAGCACCCCCATGTTCTTCTCCCGGGCGTAGCTCTCCAACGCCTCAATCGCATGCAACCCTTCCCAATCCCCGATGAAATTGTGGATCACGGCAATGTCGTTCGACCGGGGCCGCGCCGAGACATCCGCCTTGATGAACGCACCGCGAGTTCCCTGAATATCCACCACGTTCTCCTGCTGGAGGAAATTCATCGCCTTGGAGATCGTCACCAGAGAAACATTATATTCCTTCGCCAATTCCCGGAACGAAGGAAGCCGGACGTTCCTCCCCCCAAACCGGCCGTTCCGGATGTCAAACCGCAACGCATCCACCACATCCGTGTATTTTGCTTCGAACATTCAGGCGCTTCTCCCTGCTCAAATTCCTTTCTGTTATGTATAATAATATCTATAACAATAAAAAGCAAGCCCGCATTTGCATTTTTTTTCAAAAAAGTGCGGAACCGGAAAAGTTTCCTGCGCGGCGGCGCCGTTTCCCGTTGAATTCGAGCTTCCGTCAACGGAGGAACTCCCGCAGGTCATTCCGCTCTTCGCCGGCTGCGGGAATTACCGCTCCGTCGTTCGCTTTTTCCACATCACCCGCGGGTTCTGCTCCAGCTCTTCCAGACTCCGGAACAGCTCCTGGTCACCGGCGGTTTCAAACTGTTCGGCAAGGCAGTTCAGATTCCACCGGTAGAACGCATTGCGGTAATGGGAATCCACCTGATGCAAAAACCATACCACAAGAGCGGCATTGCAGAGAAGCACACTCAGTGCGAGCGTCAGTTTCAGGGTACGTCCCACTCGCTTTCCCCCGTATGCAAGCGCCAGCAGCGGCAGGGCGGAAGGCAGCATGATCCACAGGAAATACCCCAGCAGCTCCTGCAGAATTCTCATCGGCCGCCCTCCGCATTCTGAACCGCTTCGAGAAAGGCTCCCGCGATCTCGTCAAACCCCAGCCGGGCCGTTCCTTTCTGCCAGTCCCGTCGGAGCGCCTCCTCCAGCGCGGCGCGTCTGCCGTTCCGAATCATCTCCGCCGCCAGACGGCACGCCGCGGCATTCCGGGAATCTCCTTCGATCTTCTCCCGCAGAGAGGAGCCCCCCACTCCCGCCAGAAGCAGTACAGTCGCTGCCAGCAGCCCTCCGGCCGCCCACCGCTTCCAGCGGCCCCGGTCCGGGATCAGCAGAAAGGCCGCAACTGCCGCGACTTCACCCACCAATACGATGATGCAGATAACCGGAAGCATCACAAATCTCCTCTCTGCGGTTGTGAAGGAAATATATCCCGTTTTTGAAGAATTGCAACTTTGAGGCGCCTCCTCCTCTTTTCCCTGGCAAAAAAACTGGCTCCTGTTGCAATCGGAGCCCGCCGCCGGTATAGTATACAAATACCACGATACGGAGGACTCGGATGACGGAAAAAGAGAAAAGAGATCTCGGGATGATCTACAATCCCAATTATGACCCTGAATTGCAGAAGGAAATGTTGAAATGCAAGGACATCTGCTTCGCCTTCAATCAACTGCCGCCCTCCGAAACCGAGCAGCGGAGCGCGCTTCTGCGCAAACTCCTCGGCAGGAGCGGTAAAAACTGTACCATTCTCTCCCCCTTCTGGTGCGATTACGGCAGCCAGATCGAGGTCGGGGACAACTTCTTCGCCAACCACAACCTGGTTGTTCTGGACGGAGCGAAGGTCCGCTTCGGTGACAACGTCTTCATCGCGCCGGACTGCGGATTCTACACCGCCGGACACCCCGTGAAGGTCGCGGAACGCAACGAGGGCCTGGAATACGCCCGCCCGATCACCGTCGGCAACAATGTCTGGATCGGCGGCGGAGTCCGGGTCCTGCCCGGCGTCACCATCGGCAGCAATGTCGTCATCGGCGCCGGAAGCGTCGTGACCCGGGATATCCCCGACAATGTGATCGCCTTCGGCAACCCCTGCCGGGTACACCGTTCCCTGACGCCGGAAGAGCTCGCAGCCGTCATGCCGAACCCCGAAGCGTGACGAAGCGGGCGACCGGACCGAACCTTACTGCCTGCCGGTACTGCCGAAGCCGCCCGCGCCGCGGCCGGTTTCGGAGAGCTCTTCGGCGGGCACGAGTTCCACTTCAGGCAGTTCCGCGATCACCATCTGGGCGATCCGGTCTCCGCGATGGATCGGGAACGGCTCCGGCCCGGGGTTGAACATGATGACCCCGACCTCCCCCCGGTAACCGGCGTCGATCGTGCCGGGGGAGTTGGTCAGCGAGAGGTTGTGCTTGAGGGCGAGTCCGCTTCGAGGCCGCACCTGCGCCTCGAATCCGACCGGCAATTCAAGAAACATGCCGGTCGGCACCAGCGTACTCTTCCCGACGGCGAGCTCCATGTCACAGCGCGAACGCAGGTCGTAGGCGGCATCGTCATGATGGGCTTTCGCGGGGAAAAGCTCCTCACAGCCGGCCATCATCCGAACTTTTACATCAATTTTTTTCATAAAGAGGGGGTTCCTGATTTGGTTTTCTCGTAAAATGGTATTAAGGTAATGTCCGGAAGCAGATTTTTCAAGTCCGCTTTCCGGCGGACCGCCATTGTTTTCGGAAGAGGAGCCTTATGCAAATCACAGAAATCTTCGCAAACGCTATTCGCAGCAACGCCTCGGATTTGTTTCTTTCCGCCGGGAAGCCACCGGCATTCCGCCGCTACGGCGAAGTCGCGCCATGCAGCGAACAGATCATCACAGGAGAGGAGCTCGATCGATTCCGGAAGAGCGTGATTCCGCCGGAACAGGAACAGCTCTACCTTCAGACCGGCAGCACAGACGCCGCTTACGCGCCCACTCCGGAAGCGCGTTTCCGAATCAACTTCTTTTCCGCCAGCAACGGACCGGCGCTGGTCGCCCGACCAATCCGCTCCGGAGACGAACTGGATTTCGCCGACCTCCATCTGCCGGACACCCTCGCGCAGATCTGTTCGGAATCGCGCGGCATCATCCTGATCGTCGGCGCCGCAGGCAACGGTAAATCCACCACGATGAGCGCCATGCTCAACTACATCAACGCCAACTTCAGCAAGCACATCCTCACACTGGAAGACCCGATCGAATATCTGCACCACGACGCCAAAAGCCTCGTCACCCAGCGGGAGCTGAACAGCAATGCCGACAGCTTCAGCTTCGCCCTGCACAGCGCCATGCGCGAAAGTCCCGACGTCATCGTCATCGGAGAAATGCGCGACCTCGCCACGGTCCGCGCCGCAGTCACCGCCGCGCTCTCCGGTCACCTGGTGCTCTCCACGTTGCACACCAGCGACTCCATCACCGCGGTCGAGCGGATTATCGACCTCTATCCGGAAGAACAGCGCGAACAGGTGGCCGCCGATCTCGGAATGGCGATGGTCGCGGTTGTCGCGCAACGGCTGCTGCCGCGGCAGGACAGGAGCGGCATGATTCCGGCAGTGGAACTTCTCCTCGGCACTCCCACAGTCAGAAAACAAATCGCCGCCCGCGACTTTCAGGCGCTGGAAGACTCCCTCCGGCGGGGGACGGAGGCCGGTATGCTCCCCTTCAACCGTGCGCTCTTTCAACTCTGCCGCGAAGGACTGGTCTCACAGGAGGTCGCCGAACATGCTTCGGGCAATCCGGCGGAATTCCGTCTCTATCTGCGCGGCATGGAATCCGGCGTGGACACCTTCCGCAACTACTACAGCGGAACGCCCAATGCCGTCGACAACGTCACCATTGATATGCGGCGCCTGCTCCGCAGCTCAGTCAAGCTCGGCGCATCGGATCTCATCCTCTCCTCGGGAACGAGTCCGATTCTGCGCATCAGCGGCAGCCTGCGGGCCATGGAGCTGCCTGAACTCACGCCGACGGATACTCAGCGGCTGCTGTTCAGTCTGCTCTCTCCACGCCAGCGGATCGAATTTGAAGAGAAGCGGGAGATCGACTTCGCCATCTCCCTTTCGATGACCCTCGCCGACACGGATCCTCTGCCGAAAACCTACCGATTCCGAATCAACGGATTCTTTCAGCGCGGGACGGTCGGCATCGCCGCCCGCGTCATCAACAACGACATCCCGCGGCCGGAAGCGCTCAACATTCCACCGCAGCTGGTCAAGCTGGTGGAGAAGCAGCAGGGACTGATTCTCGTCACCGGTCCCACCGGCAGCGGCAAATCCACCACGCTGGCCAGTCTGATCGACCACATCAACCGCACCAGCTCGCGGCACATCATCACGATCGAGGACCCGATCGAATACCTTCACACCAATCAGCTTTCGCTCGTCGAACAGCGGGAGGTCCACTCCGACACCCTCTCCTTCGCCACCGCGCTCAAGTTCGCGCTGCGGCAGGATCCGGACATCATCATGGTCGGCGAAATGCGCGATCTCGACACCATTTCCGCCGCCCTCACCGCCGCGGAAACCGGCCATCTCGTCTTCGCCACGCTGCACACCAACAGTGCGCCGCAGACCATCGACCGCATCGTGGACTCCTACCCCTCCCACCAGCAGAATCAGATCCGACTGCAGCTTGCCGGCGTCCTGCTCGCCGTCGTCTCGCAGCGGCTGCTCACCCGGCGGGACGGGAACGGGCGCATCGCCGCCTTCGAGATCATGGTCGGCACCCCGCCGGTTCAGTCGATGATCCGCGAGGCCAAGAGCGGCCAGCTCCCCTCGGCACTCGAAACCGGCTTCAAGGACGGCATGATCACCATGCGACGGGCGCTGGAAGAGCTGCTCCGCAAAAATCTCGTCTCCGGCAAGGAGGTGGAGTCCCTCTCGCTCGACGCGAAACAGGTCAATCCCTTCTGAGAAAAAGAGAACACCGGGCCCGCTCTCGCCGCGGAACCCGGTGAAATCCCGGCAAACCAGACCGTTCCAATTACAGATGCATACCGCCGGTCACCGGCAGTTCAATGCCGGTAATGTAGGCGCCGGCCTCGCCGCAGAGCAGCAGCGCCGCTCCCGCCATGTCGGAAACACTCCCGAACCGGCCGAGCGGAATCGAACTGCGAACCGTCTCCCGGAACGCTTCATTGCGGAGAATCTTCTCGTTACGGTCGGTCAGAATCACGCCGGGCACGAGATTGTTCACCGTGACGCCGTCGGCGGCGAACTCCTTCGCGCAGCAGACGGTGAAATTCTCCAGTGCCGCCTTGGTTGCGGAGTAGATCGACAGCCGCGTCGCCGGACGGAGTTGATTGACGCTGCCGACGCAGACAATCCGCCCCCAGTGCTTCCGACGCATCGCGGGGGAGAACTCCTTTACCAGCCGGAACGCCGCGCCGACGTTCGCCAGGAACTCCCGCGCAAACTCCTCCGGCTCGTAATCGGTCACATGCCGATACTCCTGAACGGAGGCGTTCAGCACGAGAATATCCACCTCCAGCCCCAGCGCCCGGCAGGCGTCGGGAAGTGCGGCGGCGGCCTTGTCGTCCGTGAGGTCGGCGGTCACGCATTCAACCCGTCCGCCGATTCGCTTCACATGTTCGGCGGCTTCGCGGAGTTTTTCGGACTCCCGCGACCCGTGCAGAATCACCGTCGCCCCGGCCCGGGCGAGCGTAAGCGCGATCTCCCGGCCGATCCCCCGGCTCGAACCGGTCACCAGCGCGGTATGACCGGTGAGGGAAAACAGTTTTTCCAATGCTTCATCCATCGCGCACACCCTTTTAGAAATAACCGCCTTTTTCGATGATCTCGGAGATGGTGTCGCCCTGCCGGACCCAGGAGAAGATATCCAGTTCATTGCGTTCGATCCCCTCGGCGCGCAGCAGCACGTCGCAGGCGATTTCGCGCGGGATGCAGAGCACTCCGTCGATGTCGCCGAAGATGATGTCGCCGGGGCGGACCGTCACCTTGCCGATTCGGATCGGCACCTGATAGTGGGTGATCATGCAGCGGCCGAGCGAGCCGTTGCTGGTCCGGTACTTGTAAAAGAGCGGAAATTTCTGTTCGAGAATCTGTTTCGTATCGCGAATGCCGCCGGAAATCACCGCGCCGCGGATTCCCTTCGAAATGGCGGTGGCGGTCATTACGCCGCCCCAGAGCGACGCTTCGGTATCCTCCGAGGTATCCCAGACGACCAGCCCGCCCGGTTTCATCTCATCGAGCATCTGGGCGCGGAAGGTCATTTCACCTTCGATCATCACATTCGGCGCACTCTTGACCGTGAACGCCTCGCCGCAGACCACCATCTCGTCGCGCAGCGGCATGATCTCCGACGGCAGATTCTGGTTGAGCAGGCAGAGCTCCCGGAGTACATCGTTGATGCAGCCGGTGTAGAGTTTCTCGTACCGGGCGCAGAGTTCGTCAAGCGGAATGGCCAGTTCGCAGTTCGGAATGCGCTGCCGGGTGGCGATCAGCCGGTCAAGTTTCATCAGTCCGGCTTCCTTGGCTTTCTGCTTCATGTCCTGAAGGGACGGCATATTCATATCTCCTTGTGTTGTATGAGTGTTATTTCAGATGACATTCCATCGACTCCGCCTTGCCTTCCGCGGATGTCCAGCTCAGACGGTAACGGCCCCGGAATCCCCGGAACACCGCCCTGCCCTCGCGGTCCGCGCGGCACGACATACTCGTGTGCCATTCGTGATGGATGAGATCGTTGAGCGCGAAATAGGAGAGCTTCGGCTCCATATCGCGGGTGAACAATCCGGAGACCGCCGGCTCGCCCGGCGCGCCGCAGCCGTCGACCACGTTCCACCAGGTGATGCCCATCATCGGAGCGAGGCTGAACCAAAGCCGGTAGAGGTTGCGGGCGATTCCGGCCTGAACGATCTCGCCGCGGCGATCGCCGCCCGGAGAGGTGATGGTGATCTCCGACAGGTGGATCGGCAATCCCGCCCGGCCGATTCGCGCCATCGTTTCGCGAACCGTCTCCGGGCTCTGCCGCAGATCTTTTCCGGCGGCAATATCCAGACAGATCTGCGGATTGAAGAGATGCATCTGCGCGCCCATGATGTCAACCTTGCAGCCCCGGCGGCGGAGGTCGCACACCTGTTGAAGGTAATCTTCGGAGAGGTTATAGTCGTTGATGTTCAGCTTCGCCTTTTCCGGGAAAACGCTCTCGGCGATTTTGAATGCCCGATAGGTATAGTCGCCCGGCATCGGGCCATACCAACTCTTGCACAGCTTCGAACCGGGGACCATTCGCCCCTTCCCGAAATCGGTGGCGCTCTCGTTGACCACATCCCAGCTGTCGATCTTGTCGCCGTACCGTATGGCGATCTCCATGATCCGCTTCGCAGTAAGAACGTTAAGCAACGTGGTGTATTCCGGCATCGCCTCCGCCATCTCGTCAGCAGACATCTCCTCAAAGGGGTACGCGGTAGCCTGACACTCCAAGGTGCCATCCGATGGATTTTGCTCCAGATTGGCCTTCTTGAGAAAATGGAGAGGCATCCGCCCAATCAGCCACTCTGGAATCTGCCAGCGGTTGTTGCCCCAGACCAGCGTGTGTCCATGAAGCCGGATTCCTTTCGAGAGACAGAACTCCACCACCGGATCGGTGGCGGGACGGCGCCAGTGCGGCTGAGAGTTCGGATTCGGGCAGTGGTTCCAGAAATCGGCGGTGTCACGGTATTCGGGCTGGAAGCGGGGATGCCCCTCCTCCAGCTCCAGCTGCTTCCAGTAGAAGGCGATCGTTGCGGAGTTGAACAGTGTCCCGTACAACTCCTTGTAACGGCGGTTGCGCTCATCGGTTCCCAGCTGATCGAAGTTGAAGATGTGAGCGCCGAAGATGAAATCGTGCGAGATCTGTTCGACCTGAATCTCCCGCCCGGCAGCGGAAGCGGGCAGCGAAAACTCCCCTTCCGCTTTGCGGTTTTTCTCGATGTCGGCATCGATCCGCTGCTGCAACTTGTCATTCCACTGTTCACGATAGGCGGGGCCGAATGCTTCGTTGATTTCCGCTTGCGACACGTTGGGTTTACGATATTCTGTCATCATTCCATCCCTTTATCTTTCAATGGTTTTCAGTGCATCCAGAATGCCACGGATATATCCGACGGCAAATAGATTGCCCAGCATGGCATAGCCGGGTTCACAGTTCTCCTCAGTCGCCATCGTCGGCGTATGATCCGGGCGGAGAATCCCGTCAAATCCATTCTCTTTCAAAAGCTTCAACAGCTTCGCCATATCGGTCGGTCCGTTGTCATGGAAGGTTTCGCGGAAATGCTCCGCTGTTCCTTCGATATCGCGGAAGTGGAAGAAGAAAAGTTGCTTTTTTCGGCAGAATTCCTCGATCAGCGCCGGAACATCCTCCCCCATCGCCCGGAAGTTCGCCTGACAGAAGGTCACCCCCAGATTGGGACTTTCCGCCAGCGCCAGCGCGCGCCGGAATGCCGCAGCACTGGTCAGAATACGCGGGTAGCCGCAGAGCCGGTCGATCGGCGGATCATCCGGATGCAGCCCCATTTTCACCCCGGCCTCTTCCGCCGCCGGAATCACCGCGCGGATGAAATACTCGAAGTTGCTCCATAACTCCTCATGCGAGAGCTTCAGTTCCGGTTCCGACGGCATTGCGGCGCGATCAAATTCACTGGTCAGCGCCCCTCCCCGCTCCGGCAGATCCACCCGGGTGCGGTACCAGCCGACTCCGGCCATGAAGTTGAGGCAGAGCAGAGGAATTTCGAGACGTCCCATGTTCTTCAGCATCATACGGTAATGCTCGATATCCTCATCGCGCCCGGGCAACCCGAGCTTGATCCGGCTCATATCGAATTCATCCCCCTCCAGCGCCCACAGCCGGAACCCCTGCTCCGCAAATCGCGCCTTCACGCTGCGCAGCGATTCGAAGTCCCACGGCGGCAGCTGGCCCGACAGCTCGGGGGCGGCCTTGGTGATCGCATATTCCACCCCGACCTGCCGCGCCAGAACCCAGCGGATATCCGGTTTGACCGGCAGCATCAATCCGAGTTTCATTTTGCGTCCGTCCTCTTTCATCAACTCCACTGGCGGTCGTTGGCCCACTCCTTGTCCCACTCCGCCGTCGGCGCCCACGCCTCGGGGAAGTCGGGGTGGAGCTTTTCGCTGATCAGCGACTCATTCAGCGCTTCGATGCCGAGACCGGGCACGTCGGGCACCGCGATGAATCCATCGCGGATCTCCAGACGCGGCGCGATGAGGTCGGGCCACCACGGCACATCCACCGAATGAACTTCGAGCGCCATGAAGTTCCGAGTGGCGGCGGCGACGTGAACCGCCGCCAGGCAGGCGATCGGACTCTCCGCCATGTGAATCGCCATCTGCACACCGTACTCCTCGGCCATGTCGCCGATCTTGTGTGTCTCAAGAATGCCGCCCGCGGTAAGCACATCCGGATGAACCACCGCCAGCGCGCCGGATTCCAGCAGCGGCCGGAAATTCTCCTTGAGGTAGATGTCCTCTCCGGTGCCGAGCGGAACGGTGGTCGCCGCCGCGATGCGCCGGTACTGGTCATGCCACTGCCACGGCACCGGGTCCTCCATCCAGGCGAGGTTGTATTTCTCCAGCCGCCGGGCCAGCCGGATGCAATCCTCCACCGGAATGTGTCCGAGATGGTCGATCGCGATCGGAATCTCGTATCCGGTCACTTTGCGCACGTCGGCCATATACTGGTCGAGATAGTCCAATCCCTTCTCGGTGAGATGGATGCCGGTGAATCCGTGCGCGGTGTTGAAGAGGTCGTAGGCCTCGCCGCGCATCGCCCGCGGATCGATCGAACCGTGCGGCGTGGAGAAGACGGTCTGCTTGTATTCGCGCATCTTCTCCAGGAAACCGAGCGGCGCGGAGAGACACCCTTCCAGCTCCATCAGGAGTTCGATTCCGAGATCCATCTTGAGGAAGGTGTATCCCTGTTTCATCCGGTCGACCAATGCCCGGCCCATGTCGCGCCCACCGCCTTCGGAATCGGTGTCGCAGTAAACTCGCACCCGGTCGCGGAATTTCCCGCCCAGCAGCTGCCAGACCGGGACCCCCCACGCCTTGCCGGCGAGGTCCCACAGCGCAACTTCAATGCCGCAGACGCCCCCCGCCTGTCGGGACGGCCCGCCGAACTGTTTGATCCGACGGAAAATCTTGTCGATGTTGCAGGGATTCTCACCGAGAATGCGGCTCTTGAGCATCGCGGCGTAGGTGCGGCTGGAGGCGTCACGCACCTCACCGTACCCGATCAGTCCCTGATTGGTGTAGAGTTTGAGCAATGTACACCGCTTCGGCGCGCCGTCGATGTCGGCAAACCGCATGTCGGTGATTTTCAATGTTGCTGGATCAATCTTCTGGCTCATGGTTCCTCCTGAAAACGCTGAAATAATATTCAACCGCAAAGTTTTGCACACTCCCGTGCGGCGCGCCGCACCGCGGAAGCAAGCGCCTGTTCCTGGTCGCCGGTGAAGTCGGCGTCACTGCCGAGCAGCGTCAGCGCGGCGATCACATTTCCTTCCGTATCCCGAACCGGAACCGAAAGCGCATCGACCCGCCAGCGGTTCTTCCCGGCGTTGAAACAGTAACCGTGCCGCCGGATTGCCTCCACCCCCGCGAGCACCAGTTCCGCGTGATTTCTTTCGGCCACCGGAACGGCGCAGCCTGCGGCGAGCTCCCGAATCTCTCCCGTCGAAGCATCCGCCAGCAAAGCCGCCCCGACCGATCCCTCGATGATCGGAAAGTGCACCCCGATCTTGCCGGAAACCGCCATCGGCCGCGGCGACTCCGCCCGCAGAATCGAAACCTGGTCCCTCCCCTGCCGAATCGAGAGTTTGCAGCAAAGTCCGGTCTCCGCCGCAAGACGGTCGAGCACCGGCTGAACCACGCTGAACCGTGCCGTGAAGTCGGAAAGTTTGCGCACCACCGGCGCAAGCCCGTTGGAGAGATCGTAACGCCCCCCCGCCCCCTTGCGGACGAAATCCGCCGCCAGCAGCGTCTGCAGTATCCGATAACAAGTGCTCGGGGTAATGTCAAGCTCCGCCGCAAGTTCCGCCTGTGTCGCTCCGCCGTTCCGATTGCCCAGATGGTTCAAAATCGCCACCGTTTTCTCCACGGCAGGAATGATGTTGTTTTGCATTTTATTCACATTTGAATAATTGTTTTTATTATTTTAAAATATAATATCAGTTTTCGCAATAAAATCAAGAAGGAATTCAGAAAATGATCAAAAAAAATCTCCGGCGAAACCACGCACCGCGTTCCGTCGGAGAAGAGATCCGGTAAAATCGCCGACTCAGCAGCTCTGCCTGCCGGTCCGGAATCCGTAGAGAGCCACCACCACGAAGCAGAGCAGCGGCAGCAGGAAGGAGAGGTTGACCGCGGGGAATCCACCCACGTTGCCGAGGTCGATAATCAGCGCCTGCAGAGGCGGCAGAACCGAACCGCCGAGAATCGCCATGATAAGGCCGGCGGCGCCGAACTTCGCATCGTCGCCCAGCCCCTCCAGCGCAATGCCGTAGATGGTCGGAAACATCAGCGACATGCAGGCGGAAATTCCCACCAGCGAGTAGAGCCCCCAGATGTCTTGAAGCAGCACGGTGCCGAGCGAAAAAATGCCGCCCGCCACCGCCAGGATCATCAGCAGCCGGCCGGGATTGAGGTAACGAAGCAGGAAGGTGCAGATGAACCGGCTGATGCAGAAAATCAGCATCGCGGCAATATTGTACTTCTGGGAAAGCACCTCTGCGGCCCGTTCCTCCATCCCCTGCCCGACAAAAATCCTCGTTCCGTACTGGATGATGAAGGTCCAGCACATGATCTGTGCTCCCATGTAGAAAAACTGAGCGATCACACCTTCACGATACCGGGGCAGTTTCAACAGTCGCTTCAGCGTCGGCAGAAAGTTGATCTCATGCGACTGGTCGTTGTTGGCGGGCATCCGGGCGAACCAGATCACCAGAAAGAGCGCGAAGATCACCAGCCCGATCAGAAGATAGGGGCGGATCAGCACCGCGAGGTCGGCATTCTTCACCGCCTCAAACTGTGCATCGCTGAGCAAAGCGCGCTCGGCGGAGTCAAGCGGATTCATCTTTGCCTGAATGAACTGCATGGCAACGAACATCCCCAGCAGGGACCCCATCGGATTGAAGGATTGAGCGAGATTCAACCGACGGGTCGCGGTCTCCTCCGGCCCCATCGAGAGGATGTAGGGGTTGGCGCTGGTCTCCAGAAACGACAGCCCGCAGGTCAAAATGAAGTAGGCGAGCAGAAAGGGATAGTAGGCGCCGGTCATCTTCGCCGGGAAGAAGAGCAGCGCGCCGAACGCGTACAGCCCCAGTCCCATCAGAATCCCCGCCTTGTAGGAGAATCGGCGGATGAACATCGCCGCGGGAAACGCCATCGCGAAATAGCCGCCGTAGAAGGCGACCTGCACCAGCGCTCCGTCGGTCACGCTCATGCGGAAGATCTTCGAAAACGCCTTCACCATCGGATTGGTGATGTCGTTGGCGAAGCCCCACAGGGCAAAACACGAAGTGATCAAAATAAACGGCAGCACGTAACTGACGCCGTTCGACCGCAGCAGTGACTCATTTTCCTGGCTCATCGTTCAATTCCTCCGGATTTTTCCTGCCGGCGCAATGCGCGTTGTTTCCATACTCTAGCCGCTGTTTGCGCTTTGTCAAACCGAAAATCGGAGAAAGCTCCCGCCAAGGCCACTTTTCCCGGAAAAAGTGGAGCATTTTTCCGCTTTGCTGTCGAAATCGGCCCGAACCGGTGCTATGTTAAGGAAAAGTGTTGTTATACCACATCACAACTGTTAAGGAAAGCCATGGAGAAAGCATCCAAAGAACGCTTCAGCAGCCTGACTCTGCTCTCCGCCTCCGAGCGGAAATATCCAAAATCCCCCGACGAAGCGAAACTCGAATCCTTCGACAATCTTTACGCCGACCGGGATTACATCATCGAATTCGACTGTCCGGAATATACCTCGCTCTGTCCGGTGACCGGTCAGCCCGATTTCGGCCACATCATCATCCGGTATGTGCCGGACAAACGCTGCATCGAAAGCAAGTCACTCAAGCTCTACCTCTACTCCTTCCGCAACGCCAGCACCTTTCACGAGGAATCGGTCAACACCATCCTCGACGCGGTGGTGAAGGAGTGCGCCCCCCGGCGCGCCGAGGTGATCGGCCGTTTCCGGCCGCGCGGCGGCATCGCCATCAACGTCAAGGCAACCTACGGAGATCCGATCCATGAATAAATTCCAGTTTCTCGAAAACGGTTCGATCACCAGCACGCCGGGCTTCCAGGCGGCGGGGGTCGTCGCCGGGTTCAAGCGGAGCGGCGCGCCCGACTTCGCGATGATCTACTCGGACGCGCCCGCCAACTTCGCGGGCGCCTTTCCCTGCTGCACCTTGGCGGCGGCACGGGTGCAGGTCTGCCGCACGCGGGTGCTGAACTCCCCCTTCCTGCGCGCCGCGGTCATCAACAGCGGCAACGCCAACGCCTGCACCGGAGCCACCGGGCTGGCCAACGCGGAGTGCACCTGCGAACTCGCCGCCCGCCGGCTCGGAATCCGCGCCGACGAGGTCGCGGTCTCCTCGACCGGCAGAATCGGCGTGCAGATGCCGATGGACACCATCCGGAAGGGAATTGAACTTGCGGCGGCGGCGCTCTCGCCGGAGGGCGGCAGTGCGGCGGCGCAGGCGATCATGACCACCGACACCGTTCCCAAATCGGTGGCACTGCAACTGGAACTTGCCGGCAAGACCGTCACCATCGGTGCGATGACCAAGGGAGCGGGCATGATCGACCCTGCGATGACGGTGCCGCATGCGACGATGCTCTGCTACATCACCACCGACGTCAAGGCGGACAACGCGCTGCTGCGCGAGATGCTCGCAACCAACGTGGCGGACTCCTTCAACCGGATCACCATCGACGGCGACATGAGCACCAACGACACGACGATCGTGATGGCGAACGGCCGTTCCGAAGTGGAGCTCAAAGCGGGCACTCCAGAGGCGGAGGAGTTCCGGCTGGCGCTGCTCGAAGTGATGCAGCGTCTCGCCCGCGAGATGGTCATGGACGGCGAAGGGGCGACCAAGTTCATCCACGTGGAGATCGAGCACGCCCGTTCCGTGGCGGATGCGAAGCTCTGCGCCGAGGCGGTGGCCAATTCGCTGCTCTGCAAGACCGCCTGGTTCGGCGGCGATCCGAACTGGGGCCGGGTGGTGGCGGCGCTGGGTTACTCCGGGGCGAAGTTCGATCCGGAGAAGACCGACATCTACTACGACAACATGCCGGTGGTGCGCAACGGCGGCGATGCCGGAACGCCGGAATCGGCGCTCTGCGACATCGTGAAACAGCGTGAATTCACCGTCCGGGTGAATCTGCACGACGGGGACGACAACTACTGGGTGTGGACCAGCGACGTCTCGTATGAGTATGTGAAGATCAATGCGGATTACCACACGTAAAATCCGCTCCGGGCCGTTTTTTCGCGCTTGAGACAACGAAACAACTTCTTACGGATGCAATCATGAAAAAATCTGATGTCAAAGTTCTGGTGATCACCGGCTTCGGATTGAACTGCGAACGGGAGACCGCCGCGGCGTGCAAACTGGTGGGAGCGACGCCGGAACAGGTTCACCTGAACGACCTGATCGCGGGGCAGCACAAACTGGAAGAGTACCATTTTCTGATCTTCATCGGGGGCTTCAGCTTCGGCGACCACCTCGGTTCGGGGACGGTCTTCGCGAACCGGGTGCAGTTCCAGCTGCACGATCAGCTGGCGAAGTTCATCGCCGACGGCAAGCTGGTGCTCGGCGTGTGCAACGGCTTCCAGACGCTGACGCGCCTGGGGATGGTTCCGGCGCTCGACGGGGACTACTTCACCCAGCATGTGGCGCTGGCGCACAACGACTCCGGGGTATTCCGGGATGACTGGTGCTACCTCAAGGCGGATCCCGCCTCGCCGTGTGTCTTCACCCGCGGCGTGGATCTTCTGCGGCTGCCGATCCGTCACGGCGAAGGGAAGTTCGTCGCGGATGACGCGGTTCTCGCGGAACTGGAGGCGAAACATCTGACGGCACTGCGCTATGCCAATGCGGATGGTTCGATTGCGACGGAGTTTCCGGCCAACCCGAACGGTTCGCTCCATTCGATCGCGGGGATCTGCGATCCCACCGGGCGGGTGTTCGGGCTGATGCCGCACCCGGAAGCGTTTCTTTCGCCCTACAATTCGCCGAGCTGGACGGCCGACAAGATTGCCGGGAAGCTGCCGAAAGAGGGGGATGGCGTGGTCCTTTTCCGCAACGCGGTGGACTACATCGCCGACACCTTCTGACATTGCCGCACACGAAAACCGCCGCCTTTCCCCGTGGGGAGAGGCGGCGGTTTTGTCATCCGGACTGCCGGGATCAAAAGATAACCTTATAATAGGAGATCTGTCGTCCGTTCTCCCAGAGATTCCGGAATGTTCCCTGTGTGAACGGCACCTCTGCAATCACGTGCCCTTCCCGATCACAGGCTTCAACCTTGCGGATCTTCCGGGCGAAGGAGATTTCCGCCGGTGTTGCCATGGAGCGGTTTCGGAAAAACGTCACATACACGCAGGAAGCGTTCGCCAGGGGCGCATCGCTTTTCAAGGCGATGTTGACCGTGCCGCCGCCCAGCAGTGAAAGGTACGGTTTTCCGTTCATCGTCACCTTGATCTGCCGACCTCCGAGGAAGAGGTAGCGGAGATTGCCGGCGGATTTCAAATCCGCTGAACCATTCATCACAGCGAAGAACAGCGTCGAGGAGTCGGGCAGTTTCCCGAAGAAGCTCCAGGCGTCCTCCGCACCGGAAAGCCGGAACGCGCCCGGCATCTTCTTTTCGCCGCTTTTCACATTGCCGATGAAGGCGGAAAAATCTTTCGTTTCCGCCCGGAACGTCACACTCCGGGTGTCCAGTTCCAGATGGTTCCCGGCATCGCGCCACACCTTGCCGAATTCGTCGAACGAAACGGGCATATCGGCCCCTGCTTTCTGCAGCGCATCGTACAACGCTTTCCGTTCCGCGACGGTATCCACAAACCCTTCCGCCTGAAACTTCCGCCCCTGGAACCATTCCTTTTCCGGGCGGCCGTAACGATTCAGCGGGGAGTGGGGACGAATCGCAAAGAGATGTTTCGCCCGGGAGTAATCCCCGGCCGGGGTCGACGGCTCATTCACGACGAAATCGGCGTCACCATCGTAGACATCCCGGAAGGTCCGGACGGAGGAATCGCAGTAGAGGAACGGCGTAAAATCGTTCAGTGTCATCTTGTTGTAACCGCGGAAGGGGGCCGTGTAACAGACATTGTCCAGCGGATACCCGATCTCCAGCCGGAACTCCGGCTTCTTCAACTCCGGCGAACGAACCGCGATCGCGGAAGCGAGATTCGCGAAGTGGCTGTACAGATGAGCCTCCTGATTCAGGTTCACCCGCTCTTTCTTCTCGAAACTGTCATCCGGGTAAAACCAGTCCGGGGCATTCAAACTGGAGATGCCGAGAGAAAAGTTGAACAAATATGTCTTCCCCATCGCTTTCTGAATCGTCGCCGCAATCAAATTGCCCCACCAGCTGTTCTCATGAACCAGATTGGCACCGTATTCGCGGGAAATCATCGGTTTCTCCGGTGCAGCCGTGTAGACCAGCGGTGCCAGCCAGCCGAGGGAACGCAGGAAACCATATCTGGTCCGGTTCCAATATCCGGTTCCTCCTGACGTGGCATCCAGAACCTCGTTCGCACCTGCACGCTGGGAGTAGTACAGCTCACAATCCGGTCCATTGGCCGTGATGATGCCTTGGAATCCAAGCGAGCGCGCATAGGAATACATCTCCCGCAGATAGTCGCGATAGAGTGAATACATGAACTCCAAGCCATCGGAAACCATCGGGTTGCTTCGTTTTTCCCTGCCGAACGAGGCCTCGGAAATGCGCAGATCATCCAGCTTGAATTTGAGTTCCGACGTGTCATTGCCCCACTCCTTCATATTCCAGACCGGCGGGAAGTCGATGTTTTCAAAGGCTTCGCTTTTCCCGTTGTCCCGCAGACAGCCGGAAAGAGAGGAAAGATTCCACGAATTTTTCAACGAATCCACATTCCTGTATTTTTTTTCGAGAAAGTCGGTCCAGCGGCCGTACAGAATCTCCCGGGTGGCGGGAGGAAGTTTCCGCCAGTTGGAGGGGTTGTTCATGAGAGACGTCGCGACATAGGTCCGTTCGTTCTCAATTTCGTAGATCAGAAGCGTCGGATCCTTTGCCGGCGGCAGATTCTCCCGGTAGGGGTTCGGTGTCGACAGCACCATCCGGACGATCTCCTTTTCGCGTTGCAGCGCCTCCGGATGGAAGAATCCGATGTAGGCATGATTGTTGCGTTCCGCCCCCAGATCACTGAAAAAACTGTTGTCAAGCCAGAGCGTCAGCGAAAGATACAACCCATTCCGATGGCATGCGGCAATCAGTTTCTGAAGATTGGTCAGAAATTCCGGAGCAAACTTCAGGGGCTTGCGGGAGAGCAGCGGCATCTGAATATGATTCTGATTCATCCCCCATTCCCGCGGCAGGGTGGAAATCATATACCGGACGGTGGAGTATCCCATCGCTCGAACCCGTTTCAGAAACTGATCCAGGCTGTCGCCGCCAATCCGATTGTCCATTGCAAGATCGTAAAGCGGTCCGTCATTCATATTGCATCCCCATATCTGGGGGAGAAGCGTTCCATCCGCAAACCGGAACCCGGTCCCGGCCGCCGAAGGGGCTCCATGACGATCGATCGCGGATTCTTCCGTAAGCGAGGAGAGATCGGGGAAGGAATGTTCTTCATTGACCACACGCCGCAACCGGTCACTTGAAGTATTTTTCATCGGCAGGAGTTCCCCGGAACCGTAGACAAAGACCCCGGCAGTCTTCAAGGCGGCCAGCTCTTCCGGAAGCCCCGGCTGAACCGGAGTCAGCAGATCTTCAGCCAGATAGAGCTTGGCAAGACTGAGATTTTTACGCCGGGCCTTTGCGGCTATGGAGAACAGGCGGATCGTATGTTTTCCCGGCTTCAGGAAGATTCGTTCGCCGCCGCTCCAGTAATAGGTGGATGGCATGTTGAAATTCCCGCCGAGTTTGATCGTCTCCCCGTTATCCACTGAAAGAAACATGTAATTCGTATGGTTTTCCGGCGAACGGGAATAGATGTACAGTTTATACGCCTTCGGCTCCTTGAGTTCAAAGGTATAATGCCATTCGGGCGAGTTGCTGCTCATGGCCGTCGCCGAGTTGTAGAAGGAGTCCTCGTCAGCGACCATCCGGGTCTCCTTTTGCTCTGCGTCTTCCGGGTAGACAATAATACCGTTTGCCCACTCATCCGCACGATAATTTGCCTGTTCACGGCCGGTGAACTGTCGAAACGCCTGACGCGGCGAAAGAATCTTCCCCGTTTTCTCCTCCCCGATTTTCAACTGGAGAGAAGCGGCCTTTCCATTTGTCCTGACCAGAATCAGCGGCGAAAAATTGCGGGTGAATTTCACGATGCAGTGATCCAGCTTTTTCCCGGTTTGATCCAGAACTTCCAGCCGTGCCCAGTTTTTCCGCTCCTCGAAGAACAGTTCGGCGGGGAAGTTCTTTTTCGCCATTTCCAGCTTCAGGACTTCGAGCGGCAGAGCGGTCAACGGAGCTTTTTGCGGCAGAGGCACCTGCCACGCCAGATGACTCGCGTCATCCCCGGAACTTCTGACCAGCCCGGCGGTTGCGGCAACCAGAGCAAAGACCACCCCTTCCCGGCCGGGCGTAATGGTGACACTGCGGACCCGTGCGGGCTCCGGCCATTTCAGACAGGTGAGATAGAGCCCGATCTCCCCGGAATCCCCTCCGGAACGCCAGACGACATCCGCGTCGGGCAGCTGTTTCGGATTCCACCAGTCTCCGGTCTCTTTGCCCACTTTCAGCGGAAACTGCTGTTTTTTCCCATTCGCAAACGTGACTTCAACCGTTGCCGCGACACTCCCCGGTTTCGCCCAGGCCGAAGCATTCAAGAGGGCAATTGCGTTGCATTCCTGATTGACGGGAAGAACAATTTCCTCCCGGCCGAACTTCGAGTTGGAACTGCGGAAGATCACGCAGGAACGTCCGTCGTTCTTCACCGGGTCGATCACTTGGAACGGCCATCCGTGGAACGACTTGAGCCCCGGCTGGAACAAGCGGAGATCGTTCTTCGGCCCCTGATCGGTCCAGCCGCCCTTGCCGTCGCCCGGCGTTTCATCGGCAAATCCCATATTCGCCGACGAAGCGAGAGACAGCGGGTAAAAATTATTTGCTTCGGCAATCGGCGGCACGTCGCCCCCATCCCGATAGCTGAAACTCAAGGTTACCGGCTGTTTTGCCTTGACCGGCAGTCCGAAAGCGATCTCCCCGTCATGCCAGGCGAGGCCGCAGGCGTTGCCGGATTCGGCGATAAGCGGATTGAAAATCACTCGCCCAGGATACCGTTTTTCCCTTGCGTAAAACGCAAAACCTTTCTCACCTGCTTCAAAATCGCCGTTGTTAATCAGCTTTCCATTCACCCGGATGTTATCGTAGTAGACACCCGCCGGTTTGTTGCGGGTATTTTTCCCGCCGCTCAGCTGAGGACCGAGCAGCGCGACTCTGACGCGACCATCCGTTTCCGGAGTGAATGTAACTTCTCCCCGTTTCCATTCCACCGAAGCAGGGTACGAAGTTGTAAGAAACTTCTCGGCCTGTTCCGGCGGTAACCATTGCCCATGCGCAATACGGACCCCATCCTGTTCTGTAAAATTCAATTTGATCGACGGCAAACCACTGATATCAACCCTCGCCAAATTTTGTGCCGCCGCAGTTAACAAAGACGGGATCAGAAAAGAGTAAAATACGACCAACAGACTCTTCATGCCTTCACCTCAATAATACAAGTTCCATGGATTATCCAGAAGCCAGTTACTGCTGGGAGTGGAAAAAAACGTCTTTGCCTCCGGTAACGTGTAGATCTCGGTATATGTCCGTGCCTTGATTGGATTAACATGCCCATCTAAGAACAACACATTCGCCTTTGAAAGATGCCATGGATTGAGAACGCCTTCGGCAGTTGCGGCTGATCTCAAAATGGCTGTCGGAGCTATTTTTGTCGTATTTGTCTGCATGGAATCTCCTCCATAAATTTTTCGTGACACTCGACGGATACGATTGATTTTCACGATCCCCTTTGATGTAATATAATCTCCGGTAATTGTATTAATTCCGTATGCAATATTGACATAACTGGCATTCGGCTCGCCGGATGAACTATTCGGCAATTGCCGATTACTATCATAATACATCCGCAGAGAATCCTGACAAGGCACTTCCGGGCAAGTCACCTGCTTCAACGTCAACAGATTATTTACCTGGCAATACCAGTTCCAGTAAGCACCGCCGGAATAACCGAAATTATTGAAGCGATAGGGCATGACACAGTCATTGAACTGACCAGAATACAGCGAAGCAATCAAACCGACCTGCTTCAAGTTGTTGGCACAACTAGCTGCACGAGCCTGCATCCGCGCCCGGTTCAAGGCTGGCAACAGCATCGCAGCTAGGATTGCAATTATCGCAATAACAACTAAGAGTTCAATTAGTGTAAATATTCCGGCGGTTTGTTTCATTCCTGCTCTGCAGCGCTGTGACATCATTGAATCCTCCTTGTTGGTAAGTTGATAAAGACTCCCTGTTCCAACCTGTTCAATATATCTGGTCATGATCCGGAAGTCGAAAAAAATGTGGTTCCTGTATCTGCGACGGCACCTTTACCAAGGGATTACGAAGCTGCTGCTCCAGCATTTCCAAGGCAAGGCGCATGCGAGTTCTGTTATCCGTCTCTATGGACACACCATGCCAAGCAGGATCGGGACACGGAGATCCCCAGAAAATCCAGAGAATCGATTCCGTTTGTTCTTTCCCATATAATTCAAACAGCAGAGAGCGAATCTTTTCAAAACGTTTTTGATCAATAATGATCCAGTCCGGCATATGTTTCGCCAGTTCTTCCCTGAGTTTTCGGCCGTTGTTCTCTTCAAACTCTGGGCCCTGGTAATTACAATATACCACTCCCGGCATCAAAGCGAGTTCGCGGGTTAAAGGGTTATGCGCTTCACCCGCGCAAAAAATGGCAACACTAATGTGGGCTCTGTTTCCGTAGAATTTCCGCAACTTTTCCAACCCGGCACGAAAAGTAGAGTACACACAAGGAACACCTTTCACTTCATAATGCAGATTGACGGTCGGCAGAATCTCCGCCGCCTTCTCCGCAACTCCCGGCTCGACTGAGACACAGATCAAACCATCCAGATAAGAGTGGCGCAGCACCTCTTCCGTCTCCTCCGGAGAAGCACATCGCTCGGTAATAAACCGCACGTTCCAGTTCATCTGCGCCAGAACTTCCGTCGCCGCGCTGATAAACTTCAACGTCGACGGCTGGTAGAAAAAAAGATCGCCGGTCAGCAGCAGCAGCCCGATCAAAGGTTTTCGCACCTCCCTGCCGAATTGCGACGACTTCACCGGATTGGTGTAGGTGCCGCTCCCTTTGCGCATGACAAGGTAGCCCTCCTTCTCCAGCTTCTTGAATGCCAGTCGCACCGTCGAGGGGGCCATATTGAACTCCCGCGCCAGTTCGTTCGACGACGGAATCTTGACCGCCCGGTTCCCCGAACGGTAGTAGATCGACATCACCCGGAACCAGATCTTCTGCACCTCCAGAAGCACTTTTTCCGATTTATTCCGCATATTCCATCTTTTTTTGCTAACCACTGCTAACTTTCTATATTATGCATCAAAAAGAGTTTTTTGTCAATAGGAGAACACAAAAAAAATAGATATTTTACGCTTTTACACAGCATCCGCGCAAAAACAAAAGGATTCCCGAAGGGTGATCGGGAATCCATCCGCGCCCGGCGTCCTTGCAGGCGCTTCATTTACCGGTTCGGAAATCCTCCGCCGATTCACCTGCCCGGAAAAATCGGCGGGAGCGTTTTATTTCACGGTATCGTATTGGACATCAGAAGCATTCCAACCTATTTCCGACTTTCCGTGCCATCGCCGGAGTGCAGCAGAACCATGTCCCGGAACAGCTGCGGATTGCCGTGAGGCTCCGTCCCCGGCGGAGTCAGGGTGATCCCCTGTTTTCGCCCCGCTCCGTCATTATCGTTGATCAGCATCGAAAATCCCAGTACGGTTCCTGATTTGAACGGCACCTGATACAATGTTTCACGGGGAAAGAAAATACGATAGCGGCGCCCCTTGTTCCTGCCGGGGGCAACCCCAACCTCAACTGCGGAATCAAGACCGGTCGTGGCGTTGTTTGTGCCGATATAGCGGGTTCCCTCCGCAAATTCGAGAAAGGCGAACGGCTGTTTCCCCGCCAGCTCACCGACCAGGTAGGTGAGATCGTCGGAACGGTTCGCGTTGCTCCCCCGCCGGCTGGAATCGTTCTTCATATCAAAATAGATCTGCAACGAATCCTGCTTGTAGGCATCGCCATAGGTCGTCGGCGGAACAAAACGGTCATCCTCCGTTTCAACGGAGAGCATCAGCCCACGTTCATTCCAGAGCGCGCCGACGCGGGCGGAGCAATCGGCATCCCCCCGGCAGGGACGCCGATGCCAGTCCGGACCGAGATTCCGCACTCCATAAAACGCATAATCCTGCGGCCGGAATTTGAAATCCGCACTGTAACGGACCGGAAAGGCATTCAGACGGCGCAGAAAATCCTGCTGTCCCCCCTCTGCCCGGAGAGCCAAAATCACCGACTGTTCACCGACTCGGTTCAATGGCATTTCCCGCATGGGGAAAAGAAAAAGCTTCTCCTCCTGAGGAGCGATCCTCTGCGTGCAAATGGAAGTCTTCGCAATCCAGTTTTCCGGCAGTTTCTTCAGCTGAACCGAGAGCTCCCCGGGCTTTCTGCCGCGATTGCGAACCTTCACCGCCAGCGTATTCACATCCCAGATGGTCAGAGATGCATCAAACGGAAACGGCAGTCCATCCAGCGGCAGATCGTTCAGAATTTTTTCCGCGTCCATTCCGGGAGCGAACTTCAGGTAGTGGATCGCCGAAGAGAGTTTCACATTCCGGGAGGAGATACGATTCCCAAAGAGATCGTAAATCTGAATCCCTTCCGGCAGATGCGCCCGGATGTCGACGGAGTTTCCGGAGGGAATGACTCGCAACGTGGCCACCGCCCCTCCCTGCGCCTGCGGGAACAGGAAGCAGCGGATCTGTGAGTCCAGATGGAGAATCCTGCTCTCCTCTCCGCAATTCCCCAGAAGTTCAATCGCCGCATTGAGCGCCGCACCGGAAGCAAGCACATAGTGCTGCGGCGTATTCGGAACTCCGCCGCAGAGCCAGGATGGACTGAAGGCGGAAAAAGGCACCCCCGATGCCGCCGAATTCGCGTAGAACGCGGCGTAGACGGCGGCATGTTCCAGTTCAGAATTCTTGAAGTAGGCACGCCGACTCTCTTCATCGCTTGCCGATTGACTGTGATCGCGCACCCCGTAATAGATCTCCGTATTGATCACCGGCAGATCCGGCCGGAAGCGGGCAACCAGTTTTTTGAGTTCCAGATTCTGCTCGGCCACATGGTCTGAGTCGGGATCCTCATTGTAGGAATGGAAGGTGAAGGCGTCAATGTGATCCGCGCCGCCCGCTTTCAGAAACCGCTCATTATACTGTGTCTCCTGAAAATGAGTACACGGTCCGAACACCTTGAGCTCCGGCGCATGTTGCTTCAAAATCGGATACGCCTTCGCGTACAGTCGCGCGGTCTTTTCCGGCGGCATGGATGCCGAACCGATATTGTTGCCGGAACGAACTTTCCAGAGATGGGGTTCATTGAAAAGCTCCACTCCGTAGAAGTTGCATTCCCGCGCGATTCCGGCAAAACGCTCCAATCTGGCCAGAATCTTTTTCTCCAGTTCCGGAGTCAATTTGTTTTCGAGCCAGGTGTCGAATCCCGATTCGTGCAGATCCTCCCATCTCAGGCAGATCACGTTCTTGAACGGAAATGTGCGGTACTGTTTCCGGAATGGTTCCGTTTCCATCAGTCGCAACGCCTCTTTCCCTCCTTCCATGAAGAAACGGTTGATGTTCGGAGAGATCGGCAGATACCGCTCGAAGAGAGAGAGATCCGGACTCTGAAGCGGCTGAAGATGACCCGCGAGCATATTCTGCGAAAAAGTTTTTCCCTTCAGTTTTTTCACGACCGCGTAGCGGGCTTTGGCAGTGTCGCCCCCGAATGAGAGAGTGACAAAGAATACGCCTCGCAGCGAGGTATCCACCGCCAGCGGAAAAGTGAACTCCTTTTGCGCGGGGACTGCAATCTTTTCACTTCGTACAATTTTACCGAATGCATCGCGAACCTCCACCGCCAGAAAGTCCGCACGGGGAGTCTCATTCTGCAGCAGACGAATATTCAGCTTCGCGCCGGTGTCTCCGGCGTCAAAATTGATATTACCGGTGACACCCAGTTCGACGGAGGGACGCGGCAGAAACTCTTTCCGGGGACCTTCCACAAGTTGCAGGCGGCTGATCTCCACCGTGCCGTCAAGCGCATCCACTCGCAGAGCCATCCGGTTGTAGCGCGAGGGAGGCAGCTCTCCCTGCACCACATAGGTACGGTACTCATCCTCAAGCGGGAACTCTCTCTGAATGAAGCCCCTGTAATGAAACGGCAACAGGATGAGACGGGCAGTGGCCGGTTTTCCCTTCGCGGCGCGCTTCATCCGCGCCACCGCCGTATAAACCGTTCCGGGTCGATAGGTGAAGGCGTCGCTGAAGAGAAAGTACGGTCCGGCAAGAACGCAACGGTTGTCCTGAAAGACCGGGGCCGTTTTATCCAGAACGATGCGATTGTAATATTCCCGCTGGAATCCGGAGGCGCCGAAATGAAATTCGCCGTTCGTCAGAATGTTTCCGGTCTGTCGGGCGACCTCTACCGGCGGGAGCAGTTCCGTTTTCACCTTCGCGATCAGAAAATCGTTTCCGGTCGGGGGCGCGTCGATCCGGAACCAGAATGTGTTGCTCTTCAAGATCTTCACAGGAACCGGCATTTCGACAGTAACGCGCTGAAACGTCTCGGTCAACATCGCCTCCCGGGTCCGGTACGATCTGTAGCTGTCGCCGACGATCAGCAGCTTGATTCTCGCGTTGTTGACGGTTGCGCGAGCCCAGACGGAAAAGCGGAGGATCCCCTTGGACGGGAACTCAAAGGTGCCGGAGTGGATCACCGCGGTGTCTTTACCGGAAACAATTCGAAACACCGGGTGTCCATCCCACTGAAAATTATTGGTGAGTCCGGTGCCGGATTCCGCATTCTTAAAGTTTATCCATCCCTGCGGCATCGAGCCGGGGGAGCCGGAGAAGCAGGATTCCATCGGGGTGAATTCCGGAGCAGCTCCAAAGGCGGGAAGCCAGCAGAAGAGGAGCAGCTTCTGCAATGCGGTTCGCAAGCGGGCGTGGTGCATGAGAAAAGATCCTTATACAATGATTTTCATTGATGTTCCGATTCTCTGAATGGATCAGAAGACATAATTGAGCTTGTAATTGTCCAGTCGATAAACCAGCGGGTGGGTCAAAAAGCCGTTGAGCGGCGCCTTGTTGCGGATAAACTCATTCCAGAGCGCCCGTGGATTTTTCCCTCCGGAATGGCCGTCCGCATAGAGCAGATTGGCGCTCCCCCCGTGGCGGAAATGGAAACCGATTTTTCCGCTTTTGTCATTCATCTGCAACGCGGAACGACCGGTGGTCGTATCGATGGTATCGAAGCAGATCGGGAACTTCGAGGCATGCCGGAGCCCGGGCAGATTCAAAACCATGTATTTCTCCGATTCGGAAACCGTCACCAGCTTGTATGCGTTGTTGAAGTTCTTCTGATAATCCAGATCGACCCCCGCATGGAGAGAACCGTATTGCTGCGCCAGAGCGGTGTATACCCAGTCATCGGTCATTTTGACTTCAAGAGCGGGACAGGTCAGGGTCTCGATCGATTTGCCGTCGACATTGCCGAGCATATTCGAGTAGTACAGCAGGTGTCCATAGTAATGGGGCCCGTTTTTCTCCCAGATGTTGATGGTGCCCTTGTAGTCGTTGGTATAGAGCCCCACCAGTGTGCCGATCTGCTTCAGGCGGTTCAGGCAGGTGATTCCCCGGGCCCTCTCCCTCGCCCGGTTGAGCGCCGGCAGAAGCATGCTTGCCAGAATTGCGATGATCGCGATCACGACGAGGAGTTCGATAAGAGTAAAAATCCGGCGGTCTCTCATGTTCAACTATTCTCCCATCTGATTGTCGGACGCAACAACAGGAAAAATTCCATCCCTGACGGGCAGAACGAATGGCCCCGACTCCAAAAAATCACTTTGGCATCCGCCGCCACCGCAACAAGCAGCTGCCACCGCCGCAGGGAACAGGCTACACCCCAATCTCATCCAAGCAACCTCCTTTTCCGATTCCATTTTCCTTCCACAGTCAAGATGTCGTTCCAGATCTGACCGTCTTCTCAATTGTCATATTAATTATGGACCGGATTGAACAGAAAAGCAATTGCAGTGATGTTACATTACCTATTGAAATATCACCTTTTTATACTTCCCCCCCCGATGGGCTGCTTCAGAAGAAAAATATTTCTGGAGATTCCGAAAGTTGGAAACGGCTGTTGCCTGTTGCGGGAGGCGGGGCCTGACCGGCAACGGGAAACGGCGTCACCGGCGCAGGAAGAACGAGCGGGAGGGAATCCGGCATTTTCATGCTCCGTCACCTCCCCGGGATGATCTCGGGACGATACGAACTCAGTTCCGGAAGAGCGCACGCAGTTCGCGCACCTTGGCGGCGACATCCGGCGCCTGGGTCACCTCGGTCACCATCGCGATGTGGCGGGCTCCCGCGGCCAGAAGTTCGGGAATCTGCGCCGCCTTGATGCCGCCCATCACCGAAAAGGGCAGATTCACCTGCGGGGCGATGCGGCGGATCGCCTCCACGCCGAGTGCGCCGCAGGAGACGCTTTTTGTCCGGGTCGGATAGATCGGACCGATGTTGATGTAATCGGCCCCGGCTCGCCGCGCGGCGAACGCCTCCTCCAGATTGTGGGTGGAGTTCCCGAGCCAGAGTTCGGGTGCAATCGCGCGCGCGGCTTCGATCGGCAGATCCTCCTGCCCGAGATGGACTCCATCGGCTCCGGCGGCGAGCGCCACATCGACATGGTCGTCGGTCATCAGCAGAATTCCGTACCGGTTGGCCACCGGGCGGCAGGCCACCGCGAGATCGTACAGGAACTTCTTGCCCTTCTCCTTCTCGCGGAGCTGGATCAGCGTCACTCCGGCGGAGGCGGCCGCTTCGAAGATCTCCATCACCGGCCGCCCAAGGGTGAATTCCGACGAAATGACCACATAAAGATCGGCCGCCTCGAATGCGGCGGCCCGTTCCGACTTGTTTTTGAAGCAGGAGTCCGGCATGGAAGATTCACCTTTTTTTTACAAATTCGCCGCACTCCCCCATCGGATCGGCGGCCCGGCCATCTCTGCCGCAGAGCGGCCGGAACGGGTGTTCGATGAAGTGCACGCAGTTCCGGCAGAAGCGGCCGTAGTTTTCATCCGGGGAAAGGTCCGCCTTCGGCGCGGCTTCGGCGCCGTCGCCGAGCAGCGAGGCAAAGCGGTCCGCGGCGCGTTTCGCCGACGAATCGGCTTTCTCCTGCGCCTTTTCCGGAGAACCGAGTTCGCCGCCGCAGAGAACACAGACAAAACGGGTTCCGGAGACGCGCCACCCGTCGGTGACGGTCTTCGTCTTCACCACGGTCCGTTCCCCGCAATGAGGGCAGACCACCGATTCTCCGGCTCGCATTCGATTTTCCTCCGGCAGTTATCCATTCAATCCGGCATTAATATACTCCGCCGGAGGGGAATTGCAACAGCCGGAAACGGAATTCCCGGACTCTCCGCCACTCACCAGGTGATGGCCGCTCCGGTTCCGTTGATCAACCCCTTGGTGAAGCCGAACCGTCCTTTCAGCTCAACCCGCGACACTGACTCCACCCGGCCGTCGGAACGCAGCAGATTGGTCTGCGAGGAGTGCGCGAGATTGACATTCCAGTTCGACGTGTTGGTGCCGCAGGCGGCGAACTGCCGCCGTGGGGAATCAGTTTCTGCGGCATTGCATGATTCGATCAGCAGAAAGATGTCCTTGCCGCTGCGCCGCTCCGCCTGCGGCACCCGGGGCAGATCGAGAGCGCAGTATTCATACGCGGCCTGTCCGGCGGGAATCGGCAGACGGCAGAAATCCATCACATCCGCCTCAAACGAGACGTTGCCGCCGTAAGCGCGGTTGAGAACATTCTCACGCGTTCCGACCACCGGTTCCGGCCTCGCCGAAGGACAGCGGGCGGTATTCAATGCGATGTACTTTGTCGTATACCCGCGCGTGCTGGCATCGACCTTGTACTCAGTGAGCAGATAATAGGGCCAGCGATAGGAGCCCCATTTCATGATGACGGCCTGTCGGAAGTCATTCGCATACATGGTCAATCCCTGTCCGCACTGTTTCAGATTCGAAACGCATGAGATCATCCGCGCCCGCTCCCTCGCCCGATTGAGAGCCGGCAGCAGCATCGCGGCAAGAATAGCGATGATTGCGATTACGACCAGGAGTTCGATGAGGGTAAAATTCTTCTTCATAAAGAGCCCTTTCCGCTGTTTTATTCCCCGCCGAAGCGAATCATTCCAATGGTCATGGCGGCAAACGGATCACCGATCTGCCACTCTCGTGACGTCTCCTTCAGCGCCCCGGCGAAGGGACGGCTCCAGGATCTGCCGTTGATGGTCAGCGTCTGTTTTCCATTCCCGACGGTGAGCGCGACATGGTACCAGTGCCCCGGTTTGATGACGAAGTCGCGGGTGGTGATCCAACCGTCCTGATTGCCGCCGCTCACACAGTGCGCCCGGAACTCATCCGAAAAGAGGTGATAGCCGAACTCCACCGTTCGCGTGGTCCAGAAATACTCACCCGGTTTCCGGAGTGTCGTGAAGAAGGGCGTCGTCCCCGGCTTGTCGGGTATGGAAGGCATGCGGTCGTACCGAACCAGCAGTTCCGCGTGAAGCGCCTTGCTCAACCCATTCGGAAGCCGGAGCGTAACGCAGCCATTTTTCCCGTTCAACCGAATTCCTTCCTCTGTGAGTGCAACCGGTCCGGAAGTGTGCAGATTTTCCGGCAGCGGAGAACCGGAACTCCAGTCGACAGCAAGCGGCACGGCAGCGGGATATCCGCTCCCGGCAGGACGTTTCGCTTCCCCAGCCCTGCCCTCGGGCGGAACGGTTCCTTTTCCCGGAGCATCCGCGACACAGCCGTTCTTCGCAAGCGTGACTCCACGCACCTTCCGCTCCAGAATCGCGGGATAAGCGGGAATCTCACACGAAACATCGTTCCAGACGAGCTTCAACGGGGCCGTTTCCAGCGGAGCGTAAAGCCGGGTTCCCTCCGCCTTTTCCGCAGCGAGAAGAAGCACGGGGGCAGGAAAACTGATACCGTTCCACTCCGAAAAATATCCGGCGGTGACCCCCTCGGCGGAGTTATGAAATCCAAATCCCTCCGGAGCGATCTTTCCCCGGTTCTTTCCCGCCGTGTACAGAAGATCCTCATCGGTGTAGTTTGCGGTAACCACACTCCCGGAGTAGTCGGCGGTGGCCACGCCATCTTTTCTGCGATATTCCAGCAGTCGCCGCCCGATGAGCCGCGACGAAATCTCCTCGGAGAAGATCGCGGCGGTCCGCAGCCAGAGAATGTTATTCACCGTCAGCTTCGGCAGGATCCCCCCTTTGAGCAGAAAACCATTCAACAGGGAATGGGTCAGCCGGGGGATCGAAGTGGTCGCGTCATTGGTACCGAGATTGTGAGGCAGATTGATGATATACTCGTGAGTAAGCATCAGAACCGGCGCCCAGTTCTGGCGGCCGTTCTTCAGATGCTGGCCGAAGTAGAGCAGATCGGAACGGTACGGATTGTCCCGCATGTCGTTGCAGAAACCGGCCTGCAATGCGAGCTGCCAGAAGCTGCCACCTTCCGAAAAGAGCGGCAGATCCCGGCCGCACTCGCGGAACATCTTCGCGATCTCGGTGAACAACAGATCCGGTGCCGGGGCATCCGGGTGGAAATCGTAGCGGACGGCTCCCGGCTGAACCGCAATGATCACATTCGAAAAATAGCCGTTGGTCCCCATCGAACGGAACTTCTCCCGGATCGCATTGCGGTATGACGCTGCGGTCTTGTCCGAAGGCGAGATCAGATATCCCGGCAGATTGCCCCAGCGGGCAGTGGTCGGGCGCCCGTCCACCCGGACGACGGCGGACCGGGAGAGATCGTGTTCCAACGCGAAATCGGACCCCTTCACCCAGTAAAAGAAAGAGATGCGCGGTACATAGATTCCTCCGGCGTCGACGACCCGGCCGATCAGCCGGGCAAGTTCATCGTCGCTCCCAAAATAGGGATTGACCGGAAAATGGTTGGGAAAAGCATCCAGCTGCTGCCGCAGCTTCGTCCCTTTGAGCGGATGCATGTAATAAGCGTTGTGAAGCATGATCCGGCCGGGAATCCGGGAAACCAGCGCAGTCAGGTCGGCGATCTTTCCCTCGGCGGGCAGCCAGTAGGCGTGACTGAGCCGGTCGAAGAGATCGGGAGAGTAACGCTCCCGGAGCGTCTTGAGCCCCGAGGGGAAGGAGTGTTTCACATAGGCGGCGGCCCAGTCGCTCAGCCCGGGATACGCCTTCAGCCGCAGAATCGGCGTCGAGCGGGTCTCCCCCTTTCTGACCCAGCAGAGATATTCGTTGCTCCAGCGCAGTTTCCGGCCGGTCTCTTTATCGCCGTCGATGTGGTTGATGGTGGTGTCGTTGCGTTCGTCCAGATTCCGGATCAGGTCGAAGGCGAAACAGCCGCCGCCCGGCGACGTGACCAGCACCCCGTTCCAGGTGTAGTTGCTGTTGTAATAGTAGCACCGGGTACAGCCGTCGGCCTCCGCAGCGACGAAATCCGGCTGGGGCACGGTCAGCGTATTCTCCCCCAGGGAAAACGCCATTCCGGGAAACAGCGAAATCATGGAGATCGGCTGCTCCGAACGGTTGGTCACCTTGAGCTGGAATTCCGCCGCGCCGTCCGCAAGATTGACCAGCACCTCTATTCCGGCCCGGTCGGAGTCATATTCCGCCCGGAAACAGCCGCTCTTCGAATCAAAGCCGTATTTTTTCAACCGGGCGTGCCAGGGTTGTAGCGCATCTTTGCTTTCCACATAATTCTGGCTGCACCCGACGCCGAACTCCCGATAGGATTTCCGATTGGCCTCCATCGCCGCAGAATCGAAAAAGCGGATATCCCACAACTGTTTTACCGTGATTTCCGAAGGTGCCCCCGGCAGGGAAAGTGCGAGCGCTCCCTTCTTCCGGTCAAACGACAGTTTCGCGCCGTCCGCGACATACTGTTCCGCGGCGGAAAGTCCCATGCAGCTCAGCAGGAACACGCCGACCGCAAGCCGGATCTTTCTCGCGGCGCCCTGGAAATTCTCAGAAAAATTTTTCATTTTTCTCCTTTGTCTGGTTGTGGATATTCTCGGCCCTCTGCTTCGAAACCGTTTCTGACGCCAATAATTATACCGTAAAAGCCCCGGACAAACAAGGGCCGCAGACCGGAAAATACTGAAACAAAATGAACAATGACTTGAAAAGTCGCCCCACCTGTGGCACCTTATCTGCCGGGAGGCCGAATCGTGACGAACAAAATCACCATGCAGGATCTGGCGCGGGAAGCGGGTTGTTCCCGTCCGCAGGTGTCGCGGGCTTTCAACGGAAAACCCAACGTCGCCCCGGAGGTGCGCGCCCGGGTGCTGGCGGCGGCCGAGCGGCTCAACTATCGGAACACCGCGAACCGTCACAAGGTCCGGATCGTTGTGATCGTCCGCGATACCAGCGGCATGTACGGCCCGCTGATGCTGGATGCCCTGGTGAAAAACGCCTGCGCCCGGAAGTGGGTCTGTCACACCGTCTTCGAACAGAATATCCATGAAATTCCCGACTGCTTCTACGACGGCGCCGTCTCCCTGATCTTCAACAAGGACTGGGCGAGAAAGTGGGTCGAGGAACGGGCGACGCCGCTGGTCATGATCAACAGCTACGGTACCGCATTCGATAAAATCTGCTCCATCGATCCGGATTCCAGCGACGGAAGCCGGATTGTCCTGCAGCATCTGCAGCAGCTCGGTCACCGCCGGATCGCCCGAATCCATTTCGTCGACGCCGAAGAGGAGAAATACCGGCGCGGACAGGAGGAATTCCTGCGGGAAGCCGCCCGGCTCAAGCTGGGCGATTCGGTGCGGAACTTCCAGTTCGTCCTCTCGGAGACTTCGCTGGAGGACGGCATCAAGGCGGTTCTGTCGCAGGGCTTCACCGCCATTCACATGATCCATCAGTCGCTGGGAATCCCGGCAGCGAAGATCATTCAGGACGCAGGGTATCGGATTCCGGAGGATGTCTCACTGGTCACCTTCGAACTGCCCCGCATCTCCTGCTATCTCACGCCGGCGCAGACCACGATCGATTTCGACTATCAGGAGCTGGCCCGGCGGGCCCTCGACGAACTGCATCTGCGAATGCACGGGAAAGGTTCCGGCGGCGGAGCGATTCTGGTGCCGAACCTGCTGCATATCCGCGACTCCACCGGTCCCTGTCGCGCGTGAAGAGTAAAAATGAAAAACGGGAGCCTCCCATCATGGAAAAGCTCCCGCTTCCGCCTGTAACGGAATCCCCGTACAGGCTTATTCCCACTCGATCGTGCCCGGCGGCTTCGCCGTGATGTCGTAGACCACCCGGTTCACGCCGTCCACTTCGCGGACGATTCGATACATCATCGTTTCGAGCAGCTCCCACGGCAGACGTACCACCTGCGCGGTCACCGCGTCCACGCTGTTGATCGAACGGATCGCGATCACATATTCGTAGGAGCGGTGGCCATCCTTAATTCCGACCGTCTTGACCGGCACGAAGATCGCGAAGGTCTGCCAGGTCTTGTGGTACCAGCCGGCTCTGGTCAGCTCCTCGGTCACGATCGCGTCGGCTTCGCGCAGCATCGCCAGCGTGTTGCGTTCGATCGGTCCGACGTGGCGGACGCCGAGCGACGGCCCCGGGAACGGATGGCGGTCGATGAGTTCGGAGGGCAGCCCGAGCATCCGCCCGACCGTGCGCACCTCGTCCTTGAAGAGCCGTTCCACCGGCTCGACCAGCTTGAACTTCATGTTCTTCGGCAGGCCGCCGACATTGTGATGGCTCTTGATGACGCCGTTCGGATTGCCGTCCAGAGGAATGCTTTCGAGAATGTCCGGGTAGATCGTCCCCTGCCCGAGGAACGGCGCGTCAATCTTCGCCGCCGCTTCCGCAAAGACGTCGATGAACTCCTTGCCGATGATCTTGCGCTTCTGCTCCGGATCGGCGACGCCCTTGAGCTTGTCGAGGAAGCGGTCGGAGGCGTCGATGTAGCAGAGGTTCATGTCGAAATTGCGGGCGAAGATCTTCTGCACCATCTCCGGCTCATTCTTGCGCAGCAGTCCGTGGTTGACGAAGACGCAGGTGAGCTGTTTGCCGATCGCCTTGTGAATCAGCGCCGCCACCACCGAGGAGTCCACGCCGCCGGAGAGACCGAGCACCACCTTCTGGTCGCCGACCTGTTTCCGGATGTCCTCAATCGCCTCCTCAATGAAGCGTTCCATGGTCCAGCTGCCGGTGCAGCCGCACTTCGCACGACAGAAATCGACCGCCTCATCGACCTTTCCGGCCACTCCGCCGCAAAGATCGAGCGTCGGCAGCTTCAGGGCGTCGAACTTCGCCCGCAGCTCCGGTCTGGCCGGAGTTCCGGCATCGGCGCAGAGAATCAGCCCGACCGGCGCTTCCTGCATCACACGTTCCGCCGGAACGGTGTACGGCATGACCATCGTGTAGATGTGCCGGTCCCGGATGGCGCGGGCGAATTTCTGGATCTCTTCACAGCCGAAATTCACCAGCACTACTGTTTCAGGTGTCTGTTTCATACTCTCCTTCCCGGTTTGGTTGAGAATGAGGTAACATAGCGCCCCTTTCCCGGAAATGCAATCCCAAATTTCTCCCCCTTTGCCGGAAAAAAGAAACGGGAACAGCTTTTCCCGCGACTTTTTCCGGCTTTCGGTTGAAAAAGCGCGCAAGTCGCGCTATTTTTGAAAAAAATCCGGATACGAAAGCACTTCCATGTACAACAACAAGAAAACCGTAGTGGTCATGCCCGCCTACAACGCGGCGGAAACTCTGCTCCGCACCTACCGGGAGGTGATCGCACAGCCCTTCGTCGACCAGGTGGTGGTGGTGGACGACGCCTCCAGCGACGAAACCGCTGCCATCGCCCGCACCCTCGACGGAGTCATCTTCCACCGGCTCGAACGGAACCGCGGCTACGGCGGCAACCAGAAGACCTGCTACAAACTCGCCCTCGACGCCGGCGCCGACATCGTCATCATGGTCCATCCCGACTACCAGTATACCCCGCTGCTGATTCCTGCAATGGCGTCGATGATCGGCAGCGGCCTCTACCACTGTGTGCTCGGTTCGCGCATCCTCGGCGGCAGAGCCCTGGCCGGAGGAATGCCGCTCTATAAATACATCAGCAACCGCTTTCTCACGCTGGTCGAGAACGGCTTTCTCGGCATCAAGCTCTCGGAATACCATACCGGGTACCGCGCCTTTTCCCGGGAACTGCTCGAATCGCTCGATCTTTCCGGCAACTCCGACGACTTCATCTTCGACAATGAGATGCTCGTCCAGATCGCCTGGAGCGGCGCCATCATCGCCGAAGTGAGCTGTCCCACCCGGTACTTCCCGGAAGCATCGAGCATCAATTTCCGCCGCAGCGCCGTCTACGGCCTCGGCTGTCTCCATGCCGGTCTCCGCTACCGGCTGGCCCGCTGGAACCTGCTGCCCTGGAAAAAACTTCCTCCCGAGCGGCGCGGCTTGATGAAAGGCTCCCGCAACGGTGAAACTCCCTGATTTTTTCCGCCGTCCGGCAAACGCAATCTTTCTCGCCGTCCTGCTCTGCTGCGGCTGGTTCTACGCGCAGGGCGGCTGGAACCAGAACGCCCGCTACGACATGATCTACTCTTTCGTCGAACCGGGTACGCCGGACTTTCTCTCCTTCCGGATCGACCACTTTCTGGTTGACGCGCAGAAGACCGTCAACACCGGCGACTGGGCATTTCACGACGGCCACTACTACTCCAACAAGGCGCCGGGCGCAAGTCTGCTCGGCATTCCGGTCTACGCGGCGCTCTACCTGCTGGAGTATCCATTCCACCGCGGCGCCGTTCCTCCCCGGCTGGATATGTTCAACGCCTGGGCGATCAACCTCTTCGTCTCGGTCCTGCCGGTCGCCGTCGCCGCCGTTCTGCTTTATCTGACGCTCCTCCGCCTCGGCTGCGGCGAACGACGGGCGGCCTTCTGGGCGCTCGCCTCCGCTCTGGCGACGCCGCTCTGGCCCTACAGCACGATGATGTGGGGGCACCCGCTGGCGGCGGCGACGCTGATCTTCGCCCTCTTCCACCTGGTCCGGAACGGGAAATACGACCTCTTCTTCTGCGGCTTCTGGTGCGGGGCCTCCGTTCTCGCCGACTACCTCGCGCTGCCCGGGGCCGCGGCATTCGGGGTCTATCTTCTGCTGCGCTCCCCGAAGACCATCTGGAAATTCATCGCCGGCGGCATGCCGATGCTGCTCCTCTTCGCCGGATACCACGCCTGGTGCTTCGGCGCCCCGTTCACCCCGGCGACCATGTTCAACAATCCGCAGTTTCTGGAAGCGGAAAAGGCCGGCGGCGTGCTGGGAACCTTCTCTCCCCTGATCGCCCTGAAACTTCTCTTCGGCTCCTATCGCGGACTCTTTCTCGCCTCCCCCCTGCTGCTGGCGGCGATTCCCGGCTTTCTCCAGCTGCTCCGCCGCGACCGCGCGGCGGCATGGTGTGCCGCGGGCGCGTTTCTCGCCGGAGTCTGGATCAACGCCGGATTCAACGGCTGGCACGGCGGCTCCACCACCACGGCCCGTTACCTGATCCCGCTGGTGCCGTGTCTGATTTTCCTCGCCGCGACGTGGCGGCCTCAAAACCGCCTCTTCCGTCTCCTGCTGCCGGCTCTCGCCGCCCTTTCCTGCTTTAACATGCTCGCCATCGCTTCGGCGACGCCTATGGTGGCCGAACAGTTCCGCAATCCGCTCTACGGCATGACCTGGGAGCTCTTCTTTCAGGGGGGGATGCGGCTCTTTCCGCTCAACGGAATCCGGACCTATTTTCTGAATCCGGAGGTGTGGAAAGATCTGTATCCCATGGCCTCCTTCTCACTCGGCACACTGCTCTTGGGTCTGAAACAACCAGGTTCGCTTCTGCTGCTCGGACTCCTCGTCTTCGCGGCGCTGTGGCCGCTGCGCCCTTGCCGGGCGGAACTCCGGGCACTGCTGCCGGAATCCCTTCCGCATCCGAAGTCGCTGACGCTGCTGGTCGCGGGGGCGCTCCTGCTCTGGCTGCTCTTCCCCGGCGATGTGCCGTGGTCGGCTGCCGAAGCGAAGATTCATGCCGCGGCGCTCGCCGCCGACAAGGCCAACGTGTTTTACAGCGGCGACCTTCCCGGCCTCGATCCCCGGGCCGTTCGCCTCACCCAGCTTCTGCTGCTCTTCACCGTCGATCCGACCGGTGAGGTTCTGCTTCAGAGCCTGCTTTGCGCGGCGGTGATTCTCTTTTCTCTCCGGAGAATCGGAACCGCGGCGGGATTCGACTGGCGTTACCCGGCGGCATTACTCTTCGCATCACCGGCCGTCCGGCACCTCTGCCGGATGCCGGAC